>JAEEGJ010012176.1_pt1 | contig 21405 bp, 23 predicted proteins | sample 8958761 | NCBI WGS metagenome assembly JAEEGJ01 (sample SAMN16246546, study PRJNA631951) | gut metagenome | biome: gut microbiome; feature: rumen; material: RS-attached | host: Bos | place: Iran: Karaj | collected 2018-10
GGTGACGACGAGCACGGATGGGACGACGAGGGTGTATTCAACTTCGAGGGTGGTTGCTACGCTAAGGTTATCAACCTCGACAAGGAGAGCGAGCCTGATATCTACAACGCTATCCGTCGCGACGCCCTGCTCGAGAACGTAACTGTTGACGAGGCTGGTAAGATCGACTTCGCTGATAAGAGCGTTACCGAGAACACTCGTGTATCATATCCTATCAACCACATCGAGAAGATTGCCCAGAAGGTAAACGGCAAGAGCGCTGGTCCAGAGGCTAAGAACGTGATCTTCCTCTCTGCTGATGCATTCGGCGTACTGCCCCCAGTATCTATCCTGACTCCTGAGCAGACGAAGTACTACTTCCTCTCTGGTTTCACAGCTAAGCTGGCAGGTACAGAGCGCGGTATCACCGAGCCTACTCCTACATTCTCTGCTTGCTTCGGTCAGGCATTCCTCGAGTTGCACCCCACCAAGTATGCTGAGGAACTCGTGAAGAAGATGGAGAAGAGCGGTGCCAAGGCATACCTCGTGAACACAGGTTGGAACGGTACTGGCAAGCGTATCTCTATCAAGGATACCCGTGGTATCATCGACGCCATCCTGGGCGGTGACATCCTGAACGCTCCTACCAAGAAGATTCCTTACTTCGACTTCGAGGTTCCTACACAGCTCAACGGTGTGGCATGGGGCATCCTCGATCCTCGCGATACCTATCAGAACCGCGATGAGTGGGAGGAGAAGGCAAAGGATCTGGCTGCCCGCTTCATCAAGAACTTCAAGAAGTACGAGGGCAACGAGGCTGGTAAGGCTCTCGTCGCTGCAGGCCCGAAACTCTAAAAATACTCTATAATTAATGAGATTGGCTGCGCATTTGGCGTGGCCAATCTTTTTTGATGTAGGTCAAAAAGCCATCAGCTTCGGAGATATTTTCTGAACTCTTAACTCTTAATTCTTAATTTCTCCGTACCTTTGCACCACGTAATCGTGAGATTATTTATTTATATTCATTAGGTTAGTAGTTAATAGATTTTTTAAGGTAAAGATTATGTTATTAGATTTTCAAACAACGGTCGTGTTAGCAACTGTTGCTGTGGCAACGATACTAAGTGTTTTTACCTTGGTTAATACTAACATCCGTTGAAAGGAGCGCGGGGTGAGTGATTCATACCGCGCCCTTTTTTTAGTCAGAAAACCCTAAACTTACTTAAATTCCATCAATTTATAACATATTTTCTTTAATTATAAGGTGAAAAAGTTCGGAATTTGCAGAAATGTGAGTAAATTTGCAGCCAAATTGCGATAAAATTGAATTTCAACTCGATGAAAAGATATATTCATGCGCTCTGCGCCGCCCTGACATGTGTCGTGCTCTATACCTCATGTATGAACAGCGACGACAATAGCAGCGCAGTTGTTTACGACGATATGGCCATAACGGGGTTCAGGCTGACAAGCATCAACCGCCTCGTACATTCCACGACGAAGGCAGGCAAAGACACTGTCATCAAGAAAACATTGGCGAATCCCGTACCGTTCACCATCAATCAAGAGACTTACGAGATCTACAATGTCGACTCTCTGCCTTATGGCTGTGACACGAAGCGTGTGCTGGCCACTATCAGCAGCAAGAACAACGGTCAGATCATGATCAAGTCGTTCGTAGGCGACACCCTGTCATTCTATCGCAGCACCGACTCCATCGACTTCTCAAAGCCCCGTGTGCTGGAGGTATATACCTCCGACCTCAAGGCTTATCGCTCCTACACCGTGGAGGTGAACGTCCGTCAGTACGACAACAGCACGATGCAGTGGGAGCGTGTGACACTCGATGAACTGCCAGATTACGGCGATGATGCCGATGAGTGGGAGGATATCATGGCAAAAGAAGAACTTCGTAAATTCATCGGCGAAGGAACCGTCGAGGCCTATGCCTTCGATTATGACAACAAGATCATGGTGAGCAAAGACGACGGAGCCACGTGGGTACCCGATAGTGTCGATGGCGATGCCAGCCTGCTGCCGACGCAAAGCTCTGCCTTCGTATCAATACCCTTCGGGGTGAACGACTCCACCGACTATCAGCTGATGGTGGGTTCCTGCGAGAAAGAAAAGACAGAGAGCGTGGTATGGCGCAAGATAGCAGAGTTCGGCTACGACTACGATCCCTGCAAGTGGGTACAGATCCCTTCCGACCCCCGCAACGATTATTATTTGCCGAAGCTGGAGCATATCAGCCTGCTCTACTACAACGGACTCATCCTCGCCATCGGTAGCGACAAGAAAATCTACCAGAGCCGCGATAAAGGTATCACCTGGAAGACCTCCAAGGCCTATACCCTGCCTGAGGGCTTTGATTCGAAAGATTTCATCGCCTTCTCCGACTTTGAGTACATCTGGATCTACGCGCGCGACACGGGTGAAGCGTGGCGCGGCATAAAGATTGAGTGACGTGAGAAAACTGTTGGCAGCCGTTCTCTTCATGGCAGCCTCAGTGGCCGCCCATGCCCAGGAAGAGCCTGAGTACAGGCTGGAACTGGGAGCAGGCGCCGGACTGGTGACCTACGTGGGCGATTTCAACAGCAGCATCCTGAAGGGTATGCAGCCCTGGGGAGCACTCGTGGCCAAGTACCGCATGAACCCGAGGATGGCCGCTGCACTGGATATCGGCATGGGCAAGATCAAAGGCTCTACCGACAATGTGACGACGCACTACCCCATCGAGCGCTATGAGTTCAGTCATGGCATCACAGAGGCAGACCTGCGCTTTGAGTATAACTTCTGGGCCTACGGCACAGGCGAGGAATACCGGGGTGCGCGACGGTTCACACCATTCGTCACCATGGGAATAGGCGCCACCTGGTATGGCGGCGAGCACAAGGGGATGACCTTCAACCTGCCCATTGGAGCAGGCGTGAAATACAAGATCGGCCAGCGGCTGAACCTCACGGCTGAGTGGGTGATGCGCTTCACGATGAGCGATAACCTCGACGGGCGGAAGGATGTCTACGGCATCGAGAGCAGCGGACTCTTCAAGAACACCGACTGCTACAGTGTGCTACAAGTGGCACTCACCTACGATCTCTGGGCCAAGTGCAAGACTTGCCATAAGGAGTGAAGAGTTAAGAATGAAGAATGAAGAATTAAGAGTTAAGAATTAGGAGTTAAGAATTAAGATATATATGAAAGAACTTTTGGACATGGACCGCATTCCTCAGCACATTGCCATCATCATGGACGGCAACGGACGCTGGGCTACCGAGCGAGGGCTGGATCGTACTTTTGGACATAAGGCCGGTCTCGACACAGTGACGAGAATTACCGCAGAGTGTTCACGCCTGGGGGTGAAATACCTCACGCTTTACACCTTCTCCACCGAGAACTGGAAACGTCCTGCCTACGAGATTGAGGCACTTATGGGACTGGTTCTCAACTTCCTGGAAATGGAACTGTTCAGCGACAATAATGTAAAGTTCAGAATGGTGGGCGACTTGGAAAGCCTGCCTGAGAGCGTACAGAAGAAGATCCACTATATGGAAGACCTGACGTCGAAGTACGACGGCATGACGCTGGTGGTAGCCTTGAGCTACTCCTCACGCCTGGAACTGTCGAGCGTCACCCGTCAGATTGCCAAGGACGTCAAAGACGGTAAACTCAATGCCGACGACATCACCGAGCAGACCATCAGTGACCGTCTCTGGACGAATTTCATGCCCGATCCGGAACTGCTGATCCGCACAGGCGGAGAGCTCCGCATCTCCAACTACCTGCTGTGGCAGATCGCTTATACAGAACTCTATTTCTGCGACACCTTCTGGCCCGACTTCCAGGAAGAAGACCTTTACAAGGCCATCTATAGCTACCAGAGTCGCCAGCGCCGCTTCGGAAAGACCGAGGCCCAGGTGGAAGCCGAGGAAGAAGTGAAGAGTGAAAAGTGAAGCGCGAAGTATTTGCTACCGCTCTAAAGTCAAAAACAAAGAATGAAATTTGTATATATATATAATAAGGTGGAAGCGAGTCTGAAGATCAAGCGATTACTGCTGTTGATGGCATTCTTCACTCTTCACTCGTCACTCTTAACTTTAAAAGCTCAGGATAAGATCATCAATCCCGACATCTCCTATGCCGGCACACCCCGTTCGTGCGAGATCGGCGGCATTGCCGTTGAGGGTGTCGAAGGCTATGAGGACTATGTGCTCACTGGTCTTTCCGGACTGGCTGTCGGCCAGAAGATCGAGGTTCCAGGCAGTCAGATCACCGAAGCCGTCAAACGCTATTGGCGCAATGGACTGTTCTCGAAGGTGAGCATCACTGCCGACTCCATCGTAGGCAATAAGATATATCTCTGTATCCATCTCGGCCTTCGTCCCCGCATCAGTTCTATCGCCTATCATGGTATCAAGAAGTCGGAGCGTGAGGACATGGAGCAGAAGCTCGGTATGGTACGCGGCATGAGTTTGACGCGTAACGTCATCGACCGTGCCCAGATTCTTGCCAAGAAATACTTCGACGAGAAAGGCTACAAGAATGCCGAGATCGATATCGTTCAGGCGGAAGATCCCGAACACCCGGGTCAGGTGCGCCTTGACGTCAATATCGACAAGAAGGCCAAGATGAAGGTCCACAAGATCACCTTCGTGGGTAATGAGAAGCTGAAGGACAGCAAGATCAAGGGTACACTCATCAGTAAGGGTGCCTTCGGTAAGATCCATGAGGCCGGTAAGTTGACCAACACCTTCAAATCGAAGAAATTCACCGATGAGCGCTATAAGGAGGCCAAGCAGGCCATGATCGAAAAGTATAACGAACTGGGCTTCCGCGATGCCACCATCCTTGAAGACTCTGTCAGCAACTACGATGACAAGCACGTAGACATCTATATCAAGATCGACGAGGGCGACAAGTATTACATCCGCGACATCACCTGGGTGGGCAATACCGTGGTCACTACCGACTACCTGAATGCCGTGCTCAACATGAAGAAGGGTGATGTCTATAATCAGAAGCACATCGACAAGCGTTTGAAGCAGGACGATGATGCGGCAGGCAACTGGTACTACAACAACGGTTACGTGTTCTCGAACATCGATCCCGTCGAGGTGAATATCGTCGGCGACTCCATCGACCTTGAGATGCGCGTCACCGAGGGTCCTCAAGCCCACCTTAACCGCGTCCGCATCTTTGGTAACGACCGTCTTTACGAAGAGGTGGTACGTCGTGAGCTCCACACAAAGCCTGGTGACCTCTTCAACAAGGAGGCCCTGCAGCGCTCTGTCCGTGATATCGCCTCCATGGGCTTCTTCGATCCTGAAAAGGTTAATCCCGACATCAAGCCCAACTACGAAGACGGAACCGTTGACGTTAACTTCCAGCTTGAACAGAAGTCGAATGACCAGTTGGAGTTCTCCCTTGGTTGGGGACAGACGGGTATCATTGGTAAGATTGGTATCAAGTTCAATAATTTCTCTATCCGGAACCTCTTCGGTAAGAACAAGCTCCACCGTGGTATCCTGCCTTATGGCGACGGTGAACAGTTAGGTTTCAGTTTCCAGACCAACGGTAGCTACTACAGCTCCATCAGTGCCAACTATGGTACCAACTGGTTTGGCGGCAAGCGTCCTAACAGCTTCAATGTCGGTGCCTACTACTCCCACCAGTCGGATATCTCGAGCATGTACCGTAATAATGCGTTCTACAACAACTATGCGATGTATAGTTATGGCTACGGATCGTACAACAACTACTACTATAATTACGACTCCATGCTCGACGACGACAAGACGATGACCGTCTTCGGTGCCAGTATCGGATGGGGTAAGCGCCTGCGCTGGCCTGATGACTACTTCCAGTTCTCGGCCACGCTCGGCTATACCCGTTATATGCTGCACGACTGGAGCTACTTCTATATCAACAACGGAAACTGTAACAACATCAATATCGGCTTGCAGCTGTCGCGTACCTCTACCGACAACCAGCTGTTCCCCCGCCGTGGTTCCGAGTTCCTGCTCTCAGCCACCCTCACACCGCCCTGGTCAGTATTCGACGGCAAGGATTACGGCAGTCTTGCGAAGAACAGGAATTCAGCCACCTATGAGGACGAACTGCAGGAAGTGTACCGCTGGATTGAGTATCACAAGTGGAAGATCAAGAACCGCACCTTCACAGCCCTTACCGGCGGACAGAAGTGTCTGGTACTCATGACCCGTGTCGAAATGGGTATCCTAGGCAGCTACAATAGAAACAAGGTATCTCCGTTCGAGACGTTCTACGTCGGTGGTGACGGTATGAGCGGCTACTCTTACGGCTACGCTGAAGAGACTATCGGACTGCGTGGTTACGAGAACGGTTCACTCTCCTACTCGTCAGCCTATGAGTCGATGATGCAAGGCAAGACACTTAACTCTTACAATGCCTATGCCTACGACCGCTTCACCCTCGAGCTGCGCTATCCGTTCATGCTGGGTAACACCACCATCTACGGTCTCGGTTTCCTTGAGGGCGGTAATGCCTGGGCCGACGTAAAGAACTTCAACCCCTTCAAGATGAAGCGTTCTGCCGGTCTCGGCGTCCGTATCTTCCTCCCGATGGTAGGTCTGATGGGTATCGACTGGGCCTATGGCTTCGACAATGTCTTCACCGACAGGAACGGATCGCAGAAGCGCGGTGGCAGCAATTTCCACTTCATCCTCGGTCAGGAGTTCTAAGCACGTTAAACTTTTCGCAAGCTATCACGTCAAACAGATGTAACCCAATAAAACGATATAACAATGATGAAGAAAATAACACTATTGATGGTTCTCTTTGCATCGGCAGTTTCGATGCAGGCACAGAAGTTCGCACTAGTCGACATGGAGTATATCCTGCGCAACATTCCAGCCTACGAGCGTGCCAACGAGCAGTTGAGTCAGGTGTCAAAGCAGTGGCAGGCCGAAGTCGATGCCATTACCACCGAGGCTCAGACACTTTATAAGAATTATCAGAACGAGGTCGTCTTCCTCTCCAAGGAGCAGAAGAAGGCCAAGCAGGATGCCATCGTTGAGAAAGAGAAGGCAGCCGCTGATCTGAAGAAGAAGTACTTCGGCCCCGAAGGTGAACTCTTCAAGAAGCGCACAGCCCTGATGACCCCCATCCAGGAAGAGATCTACAACGCCGTCAAGGATATTGCCGACATGCGCGGCTATCAGCTCATCCTCGACCGCGCCAGCGATACCGGCATCATCTTCGGCTCCCCGAAGATCGACATCAGTTCAGAAGTGCTTCGCAAACTCGGCTATTCAAACTAAAACCGCTAGTCGTCAATAAAGGCTAGGAAATTAATAACAACTAAATAAATAAGAAAATGAAAAAATTGATTATCTGCGCAATTTGCGCAATCTGCGGTTTCACTACCGCTAACGCACAGGGCAAATTCGGCCACGTGAACACTCAGGAGATCATCCAGGTGATGCCTGAATACAACAAGGCAAAGACCGAAATCGATGCCCTCCAGGCTCAGTATGAGGCTGACCTGAAGTCTATGCAGGACGAGCTCCAGAAGAAGGGAGAGGCATTTGACAAGGAGCAGGCCTCTCTGCCCGACAATATCAAGCAGCGTCGTCAGCAGGAACTGCAGGATATGTACACCAAGATCCAGCAGAGCTATCAGGACAACCAGCAGGCCCTTCAGAAAGCCTCTCAGGAAAAAATGCAGGTGATTACAACCAAGGTGCTCGATGCCATCAAGGCTGTAGGTCAGGAGGGCGGATATGTCATCATCAACGAGGTCAATGCCGGTATCCCCTACATCAGCACAACGCTCTCTACTGATGTTACCGCTGCTGTAAAGACCAAGCTCGGCCTGAAGTAATATGAAGCGAATCGCAAGTATACTGCTATTCATAAGTGTTTTCCTAGGCTGCTATGCCCAGGAAAACACTTTCCGTTTTGGCTACCTCAGCTACGATGAGGTACTCCAGGCGATGCCCGACTACACAATGGTTCAGCAGAAGATGGACGCCATGCGCCAGCAGTTCCAGGCAGAGACGCTACGCGTGGAAGATGAGTTCAACCTGAAGTACGAAGAATTCCTCGACGGGCAGCGCGACTTCCCCAAGACCATCCTTCAGAAGCGCCAGTCGGAGCTGCAGGAGATGATGGAGCGTAATATCCGCTTCAAGGAGGAGAGTAAGAAGGAACTGGAACAGACAGAGAAACTGCTGTTGGCACCGCTGAAGATAAGGCTTATCGAACTACTAGGCAAGATAGGCCGTGAGCGTGGCTATGCCTTTATCATCGACACCGACAAGACGGCGCTGCCCTTTATCAATCCCTCCATGGGAGAAGACATCAACCAGTTGGTAAAGGATGCTCTCAAGTAGTCCAGGCCCCATCGGTATCTTCGACAGCGGCTACGGCGGACTCACCATCTTGAACGGCATCCGCCAGCTGCTTCCCCAATACGACTATCTATATTTGGGCGACAATGCCCGTGCCCCTTATGGCCCACGTTCCTTCGACGTGGTCTATGAGTTTACGCGTCAAGCTGTTGTGAAACTCTTCGAGATGGGCTGTCATCTGATAATCCTCGGCTGTAACACAGCCTCAGCCAAGGCCCTTCGCACCATCCAGCAACACGATCTGCCTCAGATCGACCCTGAGCGCCGCGTCCTTGGTGTTATCCGCCCCACGGCTGAAGTAATCGGCAGCCTTACAACCACTCGCCATGTCGGTGTTCTCGCCACCGAAGGCACCATCAAGAGTGAGAGTTATAACCTCGAAATCCACAAACTCCATCCCGACATTCACGTCACAGGCGTTGCTTGTCCCTTCTGGGTGCCCCTCGTCGAATACAACGAGGCCGACTCCCCTGGCGCCGACTACTTTGTCAAGAAGCGCATCGACCAAATCATGGATCTCGACCCCCAGATTGATGCCCTCATCCTCGGCTGCACCCACTATCCCCTGCTCATGCCAAAGATCAAAAAGTATCTCCCGGCAGGCGTTCGTGTAATCTCTCAGGGCGAATACGTGGCCAAAAGCCTACAAGACTACCTTGAGCGGCACCCACAGATTGAGCACCGCTGCGCCAAACATGGCGAAACCCATTATCTTACTACTGAAAATCCCGAAAAGTTCAAGGAACAAGCCCAGATATTCCTAAACGACGACATTCTTGTCGAGAACATTACACTAGGGTAAATCTTACTTTTTATGCAAGCAGACGCTTGGCGAAATAGCGGACTGGATACCAGACTGACAGGAAGCCTACGACCAGGACGGTGATGAAGATAAGGACAATGTCTTCAGGATGGACGCTGACGGGATAAGCGTTGATGACAAAGGAACCGCTGGAGGAACCGAGGGCGACAAGTCCGAAACGCTGCTGGAGCCAGCAAAGGAGCAGTCCGATGATGATGCCGATGACGGCTCCTATGGCGGAAATCATTCGGCCCTCAAAGAGGAAGATGCGGGTAATCTGCTTATCGTCCGCTCCGAGGTTGCGAAGGGTCACGACATCGTCCTTCTTATCGATAATCAGCATCGACAAGGAACCGATGATGTTGAAACAGGCAACCATGAGGATGAAGGTTAGGAAGATATAGGCAATAAACTTCTCGATCTTCATGATCTTAAACGTGTCGTCCTGCTGCTCAAAGCGGTCTTTGACGGTAAAACGGTCACCACAGAGTTGCTTGATTTCCGACTTGGTGCGCTCGAAATTACTGCCAGGCTTCAGACGGAGCTCAAGCGAGGTGAGCATGCCTTGCTGGTCGAAGAGCCGACGGGCGAAGGCTATGCTGGTGATGATATAGTTCTTATCGTACTTGGCCTGCCTGACATTGAAAAGCACACCGGGGGAATACAGGTCGTCTTCCTCGAAGGCTTCGGTGGGGTTGGTGAGGTCGAACTGTCCTTCGCGGCGGGGTGCATAGATGTGCAGAGGCTGATCGTAGGAATAGCCAGTGGCAAGCTGCTCCGCCAGTCGGATGCCAAGGATGCCGTAATCCATATCGGCTGCATGAAGGCAGAAATCGCCGTCACCAATCAGGATCTCCTTGATATGGGTCAGCTGGTCGAAATTATCGTCGACGCCCTTAATCATGACCATCATCTGACGACTCTTGTAGATAGCCAGGGCCTGATCCTCTACACACTCGGTAGCGACTTCGATCTGAGGCAACTGGCGGATCTGCGTGAGCACAGGATCGTCGGCAGCGACTGATTTGCCCTCTACGGGAGTAATCTTCAGCTGCGGATCGAAGGAGGTGAAGAAAGAGGCGACGAGGTCGTGGAAGCCATTGAAGACGCTGAGGGTGACGACGAGAGCCATCGTGGCAATAGCTACACCAACGACAGAGATGCCGCTGATGACGTTGATAGCGTGGGTAGACTTCTTAGAGAAGAGATAGCGCCGTGCGATGAAAAAGGGGAAATTCATTTCTTCAGCAATTCGTCGATGCGCTCGATATAGTCCAGACTGTCGTCGATGAAGAATCGCAGCTCGGGGATGATGCGAAGCTGGTTACGCACGCGCGTACCTAATTCATATCTTATAGACTTGCTGTTGGCATTGATATTGGTCAGTATCTCCTCGCCCTTCTCGCTAGGGAAGATGCTGAGGTAAGCCGTACAGATACTAAGGTCTGGGGAAATCTTCACACGGGTGACGCTGACCATCGTGCCGTGAGTGGCGCGGGTCTGCTGCTGGAATATCAGTGAGAGCTCTTTCTGGAGCAGTCGTGCAATTTTGTTCTGTCTTGTCTCTTGCATATTTATTTTTTGTACATTAACATTATTTCTTGCGGATGAGGGTAAGACCGTCGCGGAGGGGGAGTATCACCTGCTCTACCCGCTCGTCGGCAGCTATATAGTCATTGAATGTTTCAATGCCCTGAGTTTGGCGGTCTCGGTCGTAGGCATGGTCAACCACATGGCCGTCCCAAAGCGTATTGTCGGCGAGTATAAAGCCACCCGGGCGGAGGATGGTGAGCACCATCTCGTAACAGTCGCGGTAAGTGCGCTTGTCGCCGTCGATAAAGGCCAGGTCGAAGGTGAGTCCCAGTTTCGGCGCTTCGATGAGGGCATCGCCGATGATGAAGTTGATCTTCGAGGCGACGGACGAACCTTCGATCCAGGGACGAGTAAAGTCCTCCATCTCATCGTTGATCTCAAAGGTGTAGAGACGGGCATCGTCGGCAAGACCCTCTGCCATGGAGATAGCACTATAGCCGCTGAATGTCCCTACCTCGAGGACGAGCTGCGGGCGGATCATCTGTACAAGCATCTTCAGCAGGCGCCCCTGCAGATGTCCGCTGGCCATACGGCCGTGGATGGTATGTATGTTCGTGGCGCGCCAAAGCCGATAGAGATAATCGGGCTCAGGTTCCGTATGCGCCAGGATGTAGTCGTCGAGCGTCATTCCTTATTGGCCAGTGCCTCAATGGCAAGCCTGTATGAGTCGAGGCCGAAGCCACAAATCACGCCCTTGCAGGCAGCCGATATCATCGAGTGGTGTCGGAACTCCTCGCGTTGGTGTACGTTAGAGATATGCACCTCGACCACGGGACAACGCAGGCTTCGGATGCAGTCGTGCAGTGCCACACTCGTGTGGGTATAGGCACCGGCGTTAAGTATGATACCGTCGCAGTCGCCGTAGAATCCAGCCTCCTGCATCTTGTTGATCAGTTCACCTTCCACGTTGCTCTGGAAGTAGGAAAACTCAACCTCCGGATAGCGTTTGTACAGTGCGGGCAGATACTCTTCCATCGACTCCGAACCGTAGATGCCCGGCTCCCGCTGACCCAGCAGATTGAGGTTTGGTCCGTTGACTATCAGAATCTTCATATACCTTATTATATATATCGGCTGCAAAGATACGAAAAAAATACGAATAGTGAATTGGGATTTGCGAATTATTTAGTACCTTTGCAGAAAATATGGAGAAAGATATCGTCAGAAGTTACGTGCGTTACCTGAAACTGCAACGCAATATGTCGGGCAATACGCTCGATGCCTATCAGCGTGACCTAAGGAAACTGCTCGATTACCTTGAACATGAAGGGAAAGACGTGAGAGACGTCGCCCTGGAGGACCTGGAGCATTTTTCGGCAGGGCTTCACGATATCGGCATCCATCCCCGTTCGCAGTGCCGCATTCTGAGCGGTGTACGCTCGTTCTTCCGCTTTCTGCAGCTCGACGGCTATCGGGATGACGATCCTACGGAACTGTTGGAGTCGCCCCAGATCGGCGAGCATCTGCCCGAGGTGCTGACACCCGAGGAGGTGGACCGTCTGGAGGGAAGCATTGACCTCTCAAAGTGGGAGGGGCATCGCAACAGGGCCATCATCGAGGTGCTCTTCTCCTGTGGGTTGCGCGTCAGCGAACTGGTAAACCTGAAGTTGTCCAACCTTTACATCGAGGATGAATTTGTCAGAGTGCAGGGTAAGGGCAGCAAGGAGCGGCTGGTGCCCATCTCCAAGAAAGCCATTCAGGAGTTGGCCTTCTGGTTTGACGACCGCAACCACATGACAATCAAGCCCGGCGAGGAGGACTATGTGTTCCTGAACCGCTACGGCAAGCATCTGACGCGTGTGATGATCCTCATCATGATTAAGCGTCAGGCCGAGGCGGCAGGCATTGGCAAGACCATCTCCCCCCATACGCTGCGCCACTCGTTTGCCACAGCGCTGCTGGAAGGCGGTGCCGACCTGCGAATCATCCAGGCGCTGCTGGGCCACGAGAGCATCGGCACTACGGAAATCTACACGCACATCGACACATCGATGCTTCGGAAGGAGATTCTGGAGCACCATCCGCGAAATATGAAGAAATAAATTTGGTTATTCGCGCACTTATTCGTAACTTTGCACCCATATTTTTAAGATTATGTCATATTTATTTTCATCAGAATCAGTATCAGAAGGTCATCCCGACAAAGTGGCTGACCAGATTTCAGACGCCATCCTCGACCAGTTCCTGGCCTACGACGACAAGGCACGTGTAGCTTGCGAAACCTTTGTAACAACTGGACAGGTAGTTATCATGGGGGAAGTGAGGAGTGATGTTTATATTGACCTCCAGACGATTGCGCGCGAGACGATTAAGCGCATCGGTTATACTAAGGCAGAGTATCAGTTCGACGGTTCCTCGTGTGGTATCCTGAGTGCCATCCACGAACAAAGTGCGGATATTAACCGCGGTGTAGACAATGGCAACGAGGACGAACAGGGTGCTGGTGATCAGGGCATGATGTTTGGCTATGCTACAAACGAGACAGAGAACTACATGCCTGTCAGCCTCGACCTGGCTCACCTGATCGTACGCACATTGGCCGACATCCGCAAGGAAGGCAAGGTGATGACCTATCTGCGTCCAGATGCCAAGAGTCAGGTTACCATCCAATATAGCGATGCCGGTATCCCAGAGCGCATCGATACGATTGTGGTATCAACCCAGCACGACGAGTTTGACAGCGACGACGAACGTATGCTCGCCAAGATCAAGGACGACGTGCTCAACATCCTGATCCCAAGGGTAAAGGCACAGATTCACTCACAGAAGGTGCTCGACCTGTTTGGCGACGATATCAAATACTACGTGAATCCAACAGGAAAGTTCGTGATTGGCGGTCCTCACGGCGACACAGGTCTGACTGGTCGTAAGATCATCGTTGACACCTATGGCGGTAAGGGCGCTCATGGTGGTGGTGCTTTCTCAGGCAAGGACTCTTCGAAGGTAGACCGCAGTGCCGCTTATGCAGCCCGCCATATCGCCAAGAACATGGTGGCAGCGGGCATCAGCGACGAGATACTTGTTCAGGTCAGCTATGCCATCGGCGTGGCCAAGCCCATGAATATCTACGTGAATACTTACGGTCGCGGCAAGGTAGCCATGAGCGACGGTGAGATTGCCAAGAAGATTGAGCAGCTGTTTGATCTGCGCCCGAAGGCTATCGAGCGTACGCTCAAACTGCGTCAGCCTATATATAGTGAAACGGCAGCCTACGGTCACATGGGCCGTCAGCCACAGGTCATCAGCAAGACTTTCACTAGTCACTACCATCCGACGAAGACCATCGACGTGGAGCTCTTCACCTGGGAGAAGCTGGATCGTGTGGACGATATTCGCAAGGCTTTCGGACTGTCCTAAGGGGTCATAAGGGATGACGTATCAAGACAGTATCCTGACTATGCCCGACGAGCAGGTCATCAGCCTGCCGTTGTATTACAAGGAGAACTTTTTCTCGAACGACACCCTCTACCATCCTGAGGTGAGCAGGACGCATGTAGGTGTAGCAGGTGATCCTGTGCCCTACAGCATGAACAACGACAACCTCGTCACGGGGCTGCTCATTGCCTGCTTCCTGCTCACCGTCTTTACTTTCTCCCGCATCTCGGGTTTCATCACCCGCCAGTTGAAGGATTTCTTCTACACACCGAAAGGTGAGCACACAATCCTGGAAACGGGCAACGAGATGAGACTGCAGATGGTGTTTGTGATCCAGACGAGTCTGATTTACGGCCTTCTCTATTACTTCTACACGACCAACTTTGTGACCGACACCTTCATCTTCTCGTCGGGATATGTGGTTCTGGCCATCTTTGCGGGTATCTTCCTCATGTATTTTACCTGCAAGTTCGGCATCTACGCAATGGTGAATCCTGTATTCTTCGGCAATGCTGCAAATAAAAAATTCCTGACATCCCTCCTGCTGATCACCTCGGTGGAGGGTGTACTCGTCTTCCCGATACTGCTCTTGTTGGCATATTTCCACTTTTCTGCAATTTATGCCATCTATTATTGCGCTATTGCGGTCATTTTGGTTAAAATACTGACATTTTACAAGTCTTACATCATCTTTTTTAAACAAAAGCGTTATTTTCTACAAATTATTTTGTACTTTTGTGCCCTCGAAATAGTACCGCTATTCGCTCTTTGGGGTGGATTGTTGTCTATTGTGGATCTTTTTAAAATAAAATTTTAGGACACAAATGATCAAGAAAATTCTCGTTTCGCAGCCAAAGCCTGCCAGTGAGAAGTCACCATACTTCGACATCGCAAACAGGTTTGGAGTTGAATTGGTATTCCGTCCATTCATCAAGGTGGAAGGTATGACTGCCAAGGAATTCCGCACTCAGAAGGTGAGCATCCTCGACTATACTGCCATCGTATTCACTTCGCGCCATGCGATTGATCACTTCTTCAATATGGCCAAGGAGTTGAGAGTCACCATTCCTGAAGACATGAAATACTTCTGCGTCACAGAGACCATAGCCCTCTACATCCAGAAATACGTGCAATACCGTAAGCGCAAGGTATTCTTTGGCGAGACGGGCCGTATCGATGATCTGGTGCCTACAATGGTGAAGCACAAGACGGAGAAATACCTGGTGCCGATGAGCGACGTACACAACGACAGTCTGGCTCAACTGCTCGATTCGAAGAAACTGATTCATAAGGAATGTGTGATGTACAAAACGGTGAGCAACGATTTCACCCCTGAGGAAGTGAAGACTTTCGACTACGATATGCTGATCTTCTTCAGTCCCTCTGGTATCGAGTCGCTCTGCAAGAACTTCCCCGACTTCAAGCAGGGAAAGATTGCCATTGCCACTTTCGGACCTACTACTGCCAAGGCTGCCAAAGATGCCGGTCTGCGTCTGGACATCGAGGCTCCCACGGAGAAGTACCCTTCGATGACTGGTGCTCTGCAGCACTATCTGATTGAGAATCAGGAATAACCCAACATACATCCAGATGCCGGCTCCGACCTTCAGGAAACAGGAGCGCATCGTCAGCTTGAAGCTGATGGAAACGCTCTTCGAAAAAGGCAGCAGCCATTCGGTGGCTGCTTTCCCGTTAAGGGCGATATATACGGAGACAGAGCGACAGTCAGGCTGCGCACCGGTACAAGTGCTGATCAGCGTTCCGAAAAAACGGTTCAAACATGCTGTCGACAGAAACAGGGTGAAGCGTCAGGTCCGCGAGGCCTACCGCAAGCATAAGGAACCCGTCGTTGAGAAGATACAGGAGGGCAGGCAGTTGCTCATCGCTTTCGTCTGGTTGTCCGACGCACATTTCCCCTCGGCAGAGATCGAGAAACGGGTCAAGAGTCTCATCGCACAAATCGCAAAGAAGATATGAACCCGCTATCCCGTCTGATTGCAAAGCTATTGGTCTTGCCCATACGATTCTATCAGTTGTGTATTTCCCCGCTGTTGGGTCCCTCGTGCAGGTTTACGCCCACATGCAGCGAATATGCGAGGCAGGCCATCCTGAAGCACGGCCCGATTAAAGGGCTCTATCTGGCCATCTGGCGAATCCTGAGATGCAACCCCTGGGGCGGCAGCGGTTACGACCCTGTACCCTAGAAACTTGAAATACTAGAATAAAAAGGAATATATGAAGAATTTTGTTGAAGAACTGAAATGGCGCGGTATGCTGGCACAGATGATGCCTGGCACGGAAGAGCTGCTACAGAAAGAGATGGTAACAGCCTACCTAGGTACCGACCCCACGGCCGATTCCCTCCACATCGGACACCTCTGTGGTATCATGATGCTCCGTCACTTGCAGCGTTGCGGCCACAGACCCATCATCCTCGTAGGTGGTGCTACAGGTATGATCGGCGACCCTTCTGGCAAGAGCCAGGAGCGCAACCTTCTCAACAACGAGACACTCTACCACAATCAGGAGTGCATCAAGCGTCAGGTGGCCAAGTTCCTCGATTTCGAGTCGAAGGAGCCCAATGCCGCTATCATGGTGAACAACTACGACTGGATGAAAGACTTCACCTTCCTTGACTTTGCTCGCGAGGTGGGTAAGCACATCACCGTCAACTATATGATGGCCAAGGAGAGTGTCCAGCAGCGCCTGAACGGAACAGCCCGCGACGGACTGAGCTTTACGGAGTTTACCTATCAGCTGCTGCAGGGCTACGACTTCCTGTATCTCTACCAGCACTATGGCGTGAAACTGCAGTTGGGCGGCAACGACCAGTGGGGAAACATGACGACTGGCACGGAGCTTATCCGCCGCACACTGGGCAACGAGGTAGAGACCTTCGCCCTCACCTGCCCGCTGATTACGAAGAGCGACGGCAAGAAGTTCGGCAAAACCGAGAGCGGTAACATCTGGCTCGATCCTGCCCGCACCACTCCGTACAAGTTCTATCAGTTCTGGCTGAACGTGAGCGACGACGATGCCGAGCGCTACATCAAGATCTTCACCTCGCTGGAGAAGGACGTGATTGATGCCCTCGTTGAGGAGCACAAGCAGGATCCCGGCCGTCGTGTGCTGCAGAAGCGCCTGGCTGAGGAGGTGACTATAATGGTACACTCGCAGGAAGCACTCGACACAGCCATCGAGGCATCCAATATCCTCTTCGGCAAGTCGACGAAGGAGAATCTGGAGAAACTCGACGAGCAGACCTTCCTCGATGTGTTCGACGGTGTGCCTCAGTACGAGATCGGCCGCGACCAGCTGGGACAGCCCGCTATCGAGGTGCTCACCACAGCAGCACCCGTCTTCCCTTCCAAGGGCGAGATGCGCAAGATGGTACAGGGCGGTGGCGTCAGCCTGAACAAAGAAAAGCTGGCTGACCAGAATCGTGCCATCACGGCCGAAGATTTGATCGACGGTAAGTATCTTTTGGCTCAAAAAGGCAAGAAGAATTACTACTTACTGATCGTTAAGTAATATTTGCGCTGCAAAATTTTGGTACTTCAATTTTTTATTCGTACCTTTGCAGCCGCATTCTGGACGATGGTGTAATGGTAACACTACAGGTTTTGGTTCTGTCATTCCCGGTTCGAATCCGAGTCGTCCAACTACAAACAAACTCCTAAAAACAAAACAATTATGGCAAATCTATTTTCATTGGAAGGAAAGAACGCCTGGATTACTGGCGCTTCTTACGGTATTGGCTTCAACATTGCTAAGGCTTTCGTAGCAGCAGGTATCAAGACCATCATCTTCAACGACATCAATGACGCAGCCCTCGAGCGCGGTCTGGCTAACTACAAGGAGGCTGGCATTGAGAACGTGAAGGGTTATGTTTGCGACGTGACTGACGAGAATGCCGTGAAGGCACTCGTTGAGAAGATCCACGCCGAGGTGGGCAATATCGATATCCTGGTAAACAATGCAGGTATTATCAAGCGTATCCCCATGCACGAGATGAAGCGTGCTGAGTTCCAGCAGGTCATCGACATCGACCTCGTTGGTCCGTTCATCTGCGCTTCAGCCGTTATTCCTGAGATGATGGAGCGTCGCGAGGGTAAGATCATCAACATCTGCTCGATGATGTCTGAGCTGGGTCGTGAGACCGTTAGTGCCTACGCAGCCGCCAAGGGTGGTCTGAAGATGCTGACCCGCAACATCTGCTCTGAGTATGGCGAGTACAACATCCAGTGTAACGGTATTGGCCCGGGCTATATCGCTACGCCTCAGACAGCTCCGCTCCGTGAGCGTCAGCCAGACGGTAGCCGTCACCCATTCGATTCATTCATCTGCGCCAAGACACCTGCCGGACGCTGGCTCGAGCCGTCAGAACTGGGAGGCCCCGCCGTGTTCCTCGCTTCTCACGCTTCCGATGCTGTGAACGGTCATGTGCTCTACGTCGACGGCGGTATCCTCGCCTATATCGGCAAGCAGCCCAAATAATGCCTCTGGCATAGACAGATATAAAAAGGGACCCCGATTCGGAGTCCCTTAATTTTTATTGACAAATTCTAGACTTAGAGAGCGTCGGCGAGCTCAGCACCTGGCTTGAACTTAGCCACCTTCTTAGCTGCAATCTTGATCTTCTCCTTTGTTGCGGGGTTGATACCCTCACGAGCGGGGCGCTCGCTAACGCTGAATGTACCGAAGCCTACGAGAGAAATCTTGTCACCTGCTACGAGAGCGTCCTTAATGGCTGCTACTGTTGCGTCGAGAGCCTTCTTGGCGTCTACCTTTGTCAGACCAGCACCTGCTGCAATCTTGTCAATCAATTCTGTTTTGTTCATAATGTTTAAAATTTAATGAATTATTAATAGTAATAAACTATGGTTTAGTCTAAATCGAGGGCAAATATAATGTAAAGTATTTAAAGAAACAACAAAAAATCGGAAAAAATTACTTTTTTATTGAAAATTAAGTGTATTATGCCCTTTTTTGGTGCTAAACCGAGATATTTTTCGTAATTTTGCACCCGAATTAGAAATAACAAGAAATAAAAGTTTACTAATAAACAAGACGTTATAGCGCATGATGTTCCGCATACCACCCGTCACAAAAAATCTGCTGATCATCAACTTGATCGCATTCATTGCCACATTCGTCCTGCAGATGCGCGGCATCGATCTGGCCGACATCGGCGGCCTGCATTTCTTTATGGCAAGCAACTTCCACTTCTATCAGCTGGTCACCTATCTGTTCCTCCATGCCAGCTTCATGCACATCCTCAGTAACATGTTCGGACTTTGGATGTTCGGCTGTGTCATCGAGAATGTCTGGGGGCCGAAGAAATTCCTTTTTTATTACATTACGTGCGGCATAGGAGCAGGATTACTGCAGGAGTTGGCACAATTTGGCTCGTTCTATATGACCGTTGCCGAGCAGGTGCCTGCCACCACTTTGGGAATGGTGCTGGAGTACGGACAGCATTATGCGCATGCCCTCAACGCCTGGACTACCATCGGTGCCTCGGGTGCCGTCTATGCCGTCATCCTGGCCTTCGGTATGACCTTCCCCAACGAACGGCTGTTCATCATCCCGTTCCCCTTCCCCATCAAGGCGAAGTGGTTCGTGCTGGGCTATGTGGCCATCGAGTTCTTCTCGGCACTAGGCTCTTCTGGCGACGGCGTGGCTCATACCGCCCACCTCGGAGGTATGCTCTTCGGCTACCTGATGATACGCTACTGGAACCGTCATCCCGACTCCTCGTTTGATCGCGGACGCGGACAGCAGTTCTTCGAGAACCTGAAGCGCAACTTCGAGCAGCGCAGACACAACACTCAGTATGAGAATCCCAACATGCACGTTGAGCGCGGCGGCGGCAAGGAAGCCGACAGAGAGTACAATGCCCGCAAGCGGCAGAACCAGGATGAGATCGACGCCATCCTCGACAAAATACGCAAAAGCGGCTACGACAGCCTGACCAAGGAAGAGAAGAAGAAACTCTTCGACGCAAGCAACGAACGATGATCAAGCAACTCAAATCCTTCACCATCAACATCGTGGCAGGGGCCAATGTGGCTACCGTGCTGCTGATGGCGCTCGCAGGATACTCCGACTACATCAATCCTGTAGAGCATCCGATGCTCTCCAATCTGGGAATGACCTTCCCCTTCTTCCTCATTGCCAACCTGCTGTTTATCTTCTTCTGGCTCACGTTCAAGTGGAAGAAACTGTGGATACCCATCCTCGGCTATGCGATTGTCTACGTGCCCCTGACTATCTATGTGCCGATGCACAGCAGCCAGCAGGAGCCCGAGGGAACCATCAAGATCATCTCCTACAACGTCTGCCAGTATGGCGGCAACTACAAATACGAGCAGGCCTTCGACACGATCTTCAGTTACCTGAAGGAGCAGGATGCCGACATCGTCTGTATGCAGGAGGATGTCGACAGCTGGCGCCGATTCGTCTTCCAGCGCTACAGCAAGGTATATCCTTACAACGACACCACCTTCTTCAGCAAGCAGAACATCAGCATGAACGGCGTAGGCATCCACTCGAAATACCCCATCATCCGCAAGGAGCGCATCTGGTATCCGTCGGTGGCCAACGGCTCCGTCGCCTACTACCTGCTGATCGAGGGCGACACGGTGCTCGTCATCAACAACCATCTGGAAACCACCCACTTATCCTCTGCCGACCGCGACCACTACAAAGAGATGATCTCAGGGAAGATGAAGCGCAAGGAGGCCAAGGAAGAGTCGATGATGCTGATCGACAAACTGGGGCAGGCATCAGCCAAGCGAGCCGTCGGCGCCGATGCCGTCCACAAGTATATCGAGGAACATCGGCAGTACCCCATGATTGTCTGCGGCGACTTCAACGACAACCCTATCTCCTACTCCCGCCGAACCATCGCCAAAGGGCTGAAAGACTGCTTCGTAGAGACAGGAAAAGGCCTCGGTTTGTCATTTTTTCAGAAAGGTTTTTTCTTCCGTATCGACCACATAATGTGCTCCGATCACTTCGTGCCCTATAACTGCAAGGTTGACAACAAAATGGACGCCAGCGACCATTACCCCATCGCCTGCAGGCTAAAATTCGTGCATAAACCTTAAAAAACGAACGAAAATCGTCCATAAATTTTTCGTTGTCTAAAAAAATGTCTATATTTGCACGCTCAAATATGCGCGAACAGAATTAAATAACAATAAATAACATCAAAAATCAAAATGCAAAACAAAGGAATTGTAAAATTTATCGCAGTGCTTC
>JAEEGJ010012177.1_pt1 | contig 21404 bp, 10 predicted proteins | sample 8958761 | NCBI WGS metagenome assembly JAEEGJ01 (sample SAMN16246546, study PRJNA631951) | gut metagenome | biome: gut microbiome; feature: rumen; material: RS-attached | host: Bos | place: Iran: Karaj | collected 2018-10
CTCGTCGATTACAGCGAGACCAAGGTTCTTGAAGATGACATTGTCCTCCAGCAGGGCGTGCGTGCCGACGATGATGCCGATGCTGCCGTCCTCGAGGCCGGCGTGGATCCCGCGCCGCTCCTTGGCCGTGGTGCTGCCGGTCAGCAGCGCGCAGCGCACGGAGGTGGGTTTCAGATACTTCTGGATGTTGGCGTAGTGCTGCTGGGCCAGGACCTCGGTCGGGGCCATGATGCAGGCCTGGTAGCCGTTGCCGATGGCCATCAGGCAGCTGAGCACGGCCACCATCGTCTTGCCGGACCCGACGTCGCCCTGGAGCAGGCGATTCATCTGGTGTCCGCTCATCAGGTCGGCGCGGATCTCCTTGATCACACGCTGCTGGGCGCCGGTCAGGCTGTAGGGAAGTGCGTTATAGCAGGCATGGAAATCCGGCCCGACCTTGGGCATCGGGATGCCGCGTTCGGCGCGGGAGCGGATATACTTCTGCTTGAGCAGCGAAAGCTGCAGGAAGAACAGTTCCTCGAACTTCAGGCGGTAGGTCGCCTTCTGCAGCGAATAGCTGTCCTTCGGGAAATGGATATTCTTGAGGGCATACTGCAGGGAGACGAGTCCGCGCTCGTGCAGGATATACTCCGGCAGCGTCTCCTGGATCTCAGGCAGGCAGAGAGACAGGGCGGCGGACTGCAGTTTGCACATCACCTTGCCGGTAATCCCGCCGGTCTTGAGTTTCTCCGTGCTGGGATAGACGCCGGTCAGCGCTCCCTGCGACATCGCTCCGTCCTGCGGCACGTCAACCTCCGGATGCACGATGTTCATCCGGGTACCGAAAGCCTGGGGTTTGCCGAAGAACAGGAAGGTGCTTCCGGGCACGAGCCGCTGGTAGTTCCAGCGTATTCCCTTGAAAAAGACCATCTCCATGCGCCCGGATGCGTCTTCTACGATCACGGAGAGACGCTTGACCGCGCCCCAGTGGATAGGGTCCGTCTCCTGGGAAACGATGGCGCTGCCCGGCCCGTACAGGGTCCGGGTGAGGACGGTGGCCTGCAGCTGGACATAAGCCAGGTCCGGGGCCACCTGCGCGATGGGGACGGTCCCGCTGCGGTCGATGTAGCGGAAGGGATACAGGTGTATCAGGTCCGAGAGTGTCTCGATCCCGAGTTCGCGCCGCAGGAGCTCGGCCCGCTTGGGACCGACCCCGCTGAGGTACTGTATGTTCATCTCCAGCTCCCGCATAACACACAAAGATACAAAAAAAGCGGCAAGCGCCGCTTTTTTGGAAAACTCCTTGGGGAAGCCTTTAGATCTTCAGGGAAGGCATCTCGGTCTTCTTCTCTTCGGTCTTCAGGTACTCGCGGGTCTTGAAACCGAACAGGGAAGCCACGATGGAGTCGGGGATCTGGCGGATCAGCTTGTTGTACTTGGTCGCGGTGTCGTTGTAGACCATCTTGCTGGTACGGACCATGTTGGTGTATGTGTCGACGGCTTCCATCGCCTTGGCGTAGTTCTCGTTCGCCTTGAGTTCGGGATAGCGCTCGACGACGACGTTGATGCGTCCGGCGACCTGGTTCATCAGGTTCTCCTGGGCATCGGCCTGCTCGGCGGTGCTGTTGCCGTTGATCTGCTGGCGCTGGGCGATCACGTCCTTGAGAGCATTGTATTCATGCTCGTTGTAGGACTTGATGAGTTCGACCATCCCGGTGAGTGCATCCCAGCGGCTCTCCTGCTGGACACCGATGGTGCTCATGGCATTCTGGCAGAGCTCATCCTGGCCGACGAGTTTGCGCTGGACGGAGATCACCCACAAGACGAGGAGGGCGATGATGGCGATAATGATGATGATAGTCATAGCAGTGCGATTGTTTGAATTTCCCGTAAAGGTAAGAAAATTATTTGATTTTCTTGTACACCAGGTCAATCGCGCTGTATTGGTGGTCTGCGTTCCAGTGTTCGTGCAGGCCCAGAGGCTCCGTGAGCGGTTTGCCGTCCGCCTCCGGGTCATATGTGACGCCGCTAATCGTGTCGGGGAGCGAGGCTGCTTCTACCAGGTACAGGTCACAGTAGGGGAGGCTCCCAACCTCGGGCCATTCGGCTGCCAGCAGGTCCAGGCCCACGGAGTCAACCGCCAGCGGGTCCTGCGAGAGCAGGATCGAACAGGCCCAGTCTCCACCGAAAGGCTCCTTGTTCCATTTCGGCATCGGGGCGCCGTTGCAGTCACGCGAGCCGTAGGTGCCGTCGATCAGGTAAAGCAGTGTCTTGCCGCCCATATCCTTGTGGCCGATGAAGTCCACCTGGCTGCTGTATTTGGCATGGCCCCAGCGCTTGTCCGGGTTGACGCCGTTGTGGGAGTTCTTGTGCCAGTCCTTGTCCAGGGAGGTGGCGCCGTACCAGTTCTTGCCCGTAAGGGTGACGCCCGGGCCGGTGTGGATCTTGAGCAAGGCGCTGTTGATCAGATATTCTGCATCCACGATGCATTTCGCCAGGCCGTACTGCTTCTCGCCGTGGCCCGGGGTGAAGGGGATGGCGTTCTCGACGAACTCGCATTTCTCCCGGCCTTCTCCGCCCACGTTGTCCACGAAACGGACCTTCGGGAAAGCACCTTTGCAGCGGTTGTAGAGCGCATCCGTGATGTAGCGGCTGGGCTCGCAGACTGTGATGTCCTCCTGGCGCACGCCGGCTTTCTTGACCAGGCTCTCGAGCAGGGCGAGGGTCACGTAAGGGGAACTGTTGAGTTCTTCGTTGTCGGCATAGGCGAAGGTATTGTTCATGTTGAGTTTGATGGCGATTCTCTCTCCCTTGCGGTAGGGGTGGGCGCCCCGGCCATGGCTCTCGTTGAACTGGACGAAGAGGGCGCGCCAGGCCCGCCGGACGCTGCGGCGGCCGGTCAGGCTGCGCAACCCCTCGCGGACCATGCGCCGGGCCTTGGCCTGGTCGTTCCAGCGCTCTTCCCACCACATGCCGGTCTCCCCGTCCCAGGTGGCGACGCCGGGTGCATGGACCCAGGCCACGCGGCCCGGGTGGACGCCCTTGCCGACACCCATCGGGTTGTTGGGCTTGTCATTATTGAGCCGGGGCGTGCCGTCGGCGTGGCGGGGACGCAGCACGTCCACGCCGCGGGCGGCATCCGGCTCGCTGACGATGTCGAGGTAGGTGCAGGGACCCAGGTCGGGATTCTTCCAGGAAGCAACTTTCCAGACCACCTGCTTGTCAGGCGTGATTTCGAAGAACTGTACGCTGCCCGGCCACTCGTTCTGCGGACGTCCGGCCACCCAGTTGCAGATCAAGGTATTGCCGTTCTGCAGGCGCGTGGCGGTCTGGAGATTCCAGATGGGGAAGGGCAGGTCCGCCTGTGTGACTTCCCAGACGACCTTGCCGTTCTCGTCCAGCTCGCGGACATAGTGCCGGCTGTCGCCGCCGAGCAGGTAGTGGCCGTCGGGGAGCTTGTCCACATGCCAGGCGAACTGTTCGGGGATGCGTTTGACAACCTCTCCTTCCGGGGAGATCTCCAGGATCTCCTGTTCCTTCATCAGTGCCAGCACGAAATTGCCTTCCTGCGTGCGGCGTACGTGGCGGAACTGCCCGTGCGTGCCGGTGTTTTCGGTAGGGACGATGATTTCCTTGACAGGCTTGTCCAGCAGGGTGTTCCAGATCACGATCTTGCCCGGTGTGCCGTTGAGGGCGAAATAGACCAGGTCCGGAGCCAGGGGCTGGCAGGAGTGGGACTCGGTGCCCTGCGGGCAGATGTACTTCCAGAGATGCTCGCCCTTTCGGTTAAGCAGGCCGAGCTGGGACATGGCGGCATAGAGGATGTTGCCGTCCGGCAGGATCCGGACATCGTCGAATTCCAGCACACGGTCCCACTGGTCTCGGATCGGGAGCGTGTATTCGAAATCAATCTTGCCGTCCTTGATGATGCGCAGGGACTGCCGGTCGGGATGGCGGGTATCCCACTCACCGGTATAGGCGTACTCCTTGTAGCGGGCGAGGCTGGTGTCTTGTGCGTGGACCCGGCCGGAGCCGAGAAGGGCCAGCAGGGGAATCAGGAAAAGGATCTTTCTCATATCGATGGTCATTGAACACAAAGTTAAGGATTTCCGGTATAAAAAGATAAGGGGAGGGTTGCCGCTCCACCAAGGGCAGAGGCCCCTCCCCGAATCCATCTAACCAAATTCCAAGGCAAATATACAATCCGCGATGGAAAAGGCCGGCCTGTGAATCCGTCAAGGAACATAACCAAATCAATCAAACGACAAAGGAGGCCGCATCACTGCGGCCTCCTTCCCTTGGATTAACCTTTTTTATTAACCAAAATCAATAACCAGGGTTCTGCATTTCGTGCATTTCGTCATCGGTCAGCTGGTGACCGTCCTTGGTGATGTTCTCAAGGAACGAAGCGGGAATCGGACGCAGGTAGTGATAAGGCTTGAAATGTCCGCCGTTCGGGGAAGTATAGGCGGCCCAATCACCATCGTCAATCGGCTTGCCGTCATCGTCCTTGCAGCTCTGTGTTCCCTTGTTACCGGTATGTCCGAGGATATCGGTCGGGTTCTCGCTCCATGCCTGGTCGTTGAAGCGGAGACGGTCCGCCAGGGTGCGGGTACGGACAAGGTCGTTGTAGCGCTTGCTCTCGCCGTACATCTCGCGGCTCTTCTCATTGAGCAGGTAGCACATGGCGCGGGTGAAGGCGTCGGACTTGTACTTGGGGTTGGTCTCAGCGAGGAAGTTCATAACGTACTCGTCTTCCGCGGGATACTTGCTGGAGGTGACGACGGGCAGGACGGAAGCCTCGGCGTTGACAGCGTCGCGGTAGGCCTGGTCCTTGTCCCAGCCACCCACGGAGTAGAAGTAGGAACTCCTCGGGTAGAAGACACTGCGGTTGGTGTAGGCGGTGATGCCGGAGCGGTAGCTGCTGGTTTCGAAAGCCATGCCGCCATCCATATACTTATCGCGCTGCTCGCCGGCGCGGAACTGTGCGCGGTCGCGCAGGGGCTTCAGCACGGCGATACCCTCGTCGATCTTGCCCTGGCGGATGAGCGCCTCGGCCTTGAAGAAGTAGTCCTCAGCGGAGCGGGCGATCACCTGGTCGCGGAAACCCTGGGAGAGGTTATACTTGTCAACATCGCCGTCAAGATACTTGGAGAGCATCGCGAACTGCCCGTCCATGCAGGGGTTCATGCTGGTGTTCTCCGGCTTGGCTGCATCTGCGGAAGCGTAGGTCAGCAGAGCCTTGACATCGCCGATGTACTTGCCGGTGCTGTAGTCCTTGATCTTGAAGAACTTATGCTCCTTGGGGTTGTAGGAGATGTCGACATCCTTGGTGAGGAACTTCTGTCCGTACTCTTCGCGGTTGATGATATACATGCCGCCCAGGTACTTGCTGAAAGTGACATCCGCGTTGTTGTGCGGCCCGAAATACTCGTCCATATAGAAACCCGTGCCGTCAGGGAGTTTATAGTCGAAAGGTTTCTTGTGGTCGGACTTGATCTTGTTGATGGCCCAAGTAGTCTTGAAGGTTTTCCAGAAACGGGAATCGTTCTTGAGGTCGTAGATAAAGTAGGTGTACCTCGGGGTGTTCTTGAGGCGCTGGTAGGAGCGTCCGCCGGCGACGTCACGGTCCATGAACTTCGAGAAGGCGTTCTGGTAGGGCATGACGAACCAGCAGAGGGTCATCGTACCGGCGTTGGCGGAGCCGCGCTCGGTGGTGTCGACGGTGTGGGAAGCCTTGAGGACGATTTCGGAATTGTTGTCCGGGCTCGGGGCCGGTGCGCCGTTCTTGGTATAGTTCGCGAACAGGTCCTCATAGCGGGCCACCAGCGGGTGTGCCGCAATGACGATGTCGGCATACTTGATGACGTCGGCAAGGTCCTGGGTCTTGTAGGCGGAGTTCCAGTCGTCGTTGCACTCGGAGGCTCTCCAGAGGTGGGCCTGGGCGAGGTAGTGGGCCGCGGTGCTCTTGTCGATCTTGCCGTCCATATCCCCCTTGTTCGGGAGCAGTTTATAGGCGTTCTCGAGGTCTTCGATCACCTGCTTGTAGACCTCTTCCCGGGGCTGGCGGCTATATTCGCGCTCCGCTCCGACGGCGGCATGGAGTACGAGGGGGATGTCGCCGTGCTGGTTGACGAGGAACAGGTAGTCGAAGCCACGGACGAAGTAAGCAGTACCCAGGGCTTCGTCACGCTTGGCATAACCTTCCAGCAATTCGGCCCGGTCAATAACCTTGTTGGCGCGGTTGAGCCATAAGTATAGCATGTTCCAAATGAAGTCGGTGTCGCGGGTATTGGCAGAACCGATCGTTCTGGAGGCATAGCGTGCGTCGTAAGTGTTGTATGCTTCGGAGGCGCCGTCGCCGCCGATCATGAACTCATCGGTGCCGGCCATGGTGAACGGCCAACTCTCACCGTAGAACATCTCACGGAACTGGAGGTAAAGACTCTGGGACATAGAGTAGACACCATCCGGGGTTTCCAGATAGCTCGAGTCGATCTTGGTCCGCTGGACCTCATTGATGAACTTCTCACCGCAGGAGGTAAAGCCGACGCAGAGAGCTCCGGCGAGGACGGCGGTGGTCAGAATTCTAACGATATTTTTCATAAAGCAATAATCTTAAGAGGATTAGAAGCCGATGTTGAGACCGAAGACAAGACCGCGGTTGACGGAGGCGCTGCCGGCGTCAGAGTCTGTCCAGAATACGGCGTCATAGACGGAGAACGGGTTCTTGAGTTGGGCGGATACGCGGACGGAACTCAGGCCCATCTTCCTGACGAAGTTCTGCGGGAGGAAGTAGCCGAGGGAAATCTGGCGTACCTTGAGCCAACCGGCGTGCGGGATCTGGATCTGGTAGCCGGCGAACTGGTCCTCGGAAGATTCGATACCGAAGGACGGACGTCCGTATTTGGCTCCCTTGTTATCGTCAGTGTAGTAGTCGTACATACGGGTAGTCCAGGCCGTGTTGGCGGAATTGCCGGTGCGGGTGAAATAGTCGAAACGGCCGTACATGAAGATGTCCAGGGTGAGGTTCTTCCAGCGGAGGGTGTTGTTGAAGCCGAGCGTGTAGAGCGGAGTGTTGTGACCGAGGATCTCACGGTCATAGGTGTTGTCGATCTTGTAGTCGGGCTTGCCTTCGGGACCGTCCAGGTCCACGACCTTGGTCATACCGGGATGGTAGGTCTGGTTTCCTTTCTCCTTGAACTTGGCCATTTCGGCGAGGTCTTCGGGGGTGTCCTGCCAGAGACCCTGGGTGCGATAACCATAGGTGACGGAGGTCGGATAGCCGATGAACAGGTTCTGGGAAAGCATGTCCTCCTTGCCGTTCTGGAGTTCGATGATCTTGTTGCGGTTGAAACCGAGGTTGACGGTGGACCTCCAGGAGAAGTTGCGCTTGTTGATGTTGACGGTGTTGAGCGTGAGGTCGAAACCCTGGTTGTTAATCTGTCCGAGGTTCGCACTGGTGACGTTATTGCCGGAGACCGGTGTCAGGGTAACGTTCGTGAAGATCATACCGTGGGTAATGTTCTTGTAGACGTCGAACACGCCGCTGATGCGGCCCTTCAGGACGGAGAAGTCGACACCGACGTTGAAGGCATCGGTGGTCTCCCAGCCGATGGCCTGGTTGGCCAGTCTGCTCGGGGTATAGTAGACCGGGTAGGCTTTCTCACCGAAGGTGGTTGTCTTGCCTTCCAGGGTGTCCTTGGAGGAATACTCAGAGATGCTGTAGTTGCCGGTACGGCCCCAACCTACGCGGAGTTTGAGCTGGTCGACCCAGCTGACGTGCATCCAGGGTTCCTGGTCGATACGCCAGGCGAGGGCGACGGAGGGGAATCCGGCCCACTTGTGGCCTGCACCGAGCTGGGAGGCACCGTCGTAACGGTAGGAGGCCGTGATCATATAGCGATCCTTGAAGGAGTAGTTGACACGGGCCATGTAGGAGGCCATCTTGGACTCGGTCAAAGAGTTGAAGGACGGCTCGCCATCACGGGTGTAGGTGCCGTTGCCGAGACCCCACCACTTCTGGGTCATGCCGAGGCCGACTTCTGCGAGGGCGACCTGCTTGCCGGTCATCGAGTAGAGCGAGGTGCTCATCCGATACCAGGCTTCCTGGAGGAGGGTTACGTTGAAAGAGTGGTCGCCGAACTTGCGGTTGTAGGAGAGGATGTTGTCCAGGGTCCAGGAGAAGTTCTTGCTGGCGCTGGAGGTAACGAGGTCGACTTCGCCGGCCTGGGCGGCACGGACAGCACTGTCGCCGGACATGTACTTATAGGACTGGCGGAAACGGAGCTGCGGGCCGAAGGTGGTGCGGAAGGAAAGGCCTTCGAGGGGCTTCCACATCTTACCGAAGTCAAAGTTGGTGTAGAAGGAGCCGGTGAAGTCGTAGGAGAGGTTGGAGAGCTCGGTCTTGCCGTACTCGCCGACGACGGTGGCGTTGAGGTTGTTGCCGTCCGGGAGGAGGACGATGTTGCCGTCGCTGTCATAAGGGACAGCGTAAGCGAAGAGGGCCTCAGCTTTGGCACGGAGGGACCCCGGGACGGAGTTGGAAGCACCGCCGGAACCGTCGACACCGTATTCCTGGTCGCCGAAGCGGGCGTTGATGGCGCCGCCCATGGTGAACCACTCGAGCGGGGTGATGTCCACGCTGGTACGGAAAGTATAACGGTTGTATTCCTGTCCGATGGTCGTGCCCTTGTTGTTCATATAGCCGAGGGAAACGTAGGCCTTCATGCGGTCGGTACCGCCGGAGGCGCTGAGGGTGTGCTCGTGGGTGATACCAATGCGGTCAGTGAACTGGTGCCAGTCGGTAGACACCATCTTGGAAGGATCCCAGGTGGTGGAACGCTGTCCGGCGTTGTACTGGTCAAGGGTCAGGCCCCAGCCTTTAAGGATGTTCTCCCAGGCGGTCTCGGAGAAGCCCTTGATGACGATGCCCTGGCGGTCTACATCGATGTTGGGCTGGTTGCCGGGGATGTCGGTGAGTCCGGCATAGTAACGGGCCCAGCGGCGCCAGACGAGGGTCTCTTCGGCGGTCATGAAGGGGACCTTCTCGAAGATCTTCTCGGCGGTGACGGTGCCGGAGTAGTTGAGGGTGAGCTTGCCATTCTTACCACGGTTGGTGGTGACGAGGATGACACCGTCGGTACCACGGGCACCGTAGATGGCGGTGGCGGAAGCGTCCTTGAGGATGTCGATGGACTCGATGTCCTGGGGGTTGATCATATCGAGGCCGACGGACTGGGCGACAACACCGTCGATGACGATGAGCGGGCTGCCGGAGGCGAGGCTGTTTTGTCCGCGGACGTTGATGGAGCCGGCGGAACCCGGGCGGCCGTTGTTGCTGACGACGACGCCGGCGGCTTTGCCCTGCAGGGCCTCGACGGCGTTGAGAGCCGGATTCTGGAGAAGCTCTTCGCTCTTGATGGAGACCATGGCGCCGGTGACGTCGCTCTTACGCATCGTACCGTAACCGACGGCGACGGCCTCCTCAAGCATCAGGCGGTCATCCTGGAGAGTGACTGCCATGTTGTTGGCGGCAGAGACTTTCTGGGTCACGTAGCCGATGCAGGAGACTTCCACGACAGTTCCGGGGACAATGCGGAGTTCGAAGTTACCGTCGAGGTCGGTGATGACACCGTTGGTGGTGCCGGGCACGACGACGGAAGCTCCGATGACCGCTTCTCCGGTAGAATCCAAAACTTTGCCCTTAATGACAGACTGGGCGAATGCCGCACCTCCCATCAGGAGCAAAGCCATGCAGGTCGTAAGCGCCATCAGCGCTTTGCGACTTCCTGAGAAAATAGATTTCATCAAGCTTTTGAATTTTGGTTAAACTTAATAAATAATAAAAGAGTGTAAGTCTATTTGGTTGGCTCAGGTTTTAGTATTGTCACAAAGATAATGAATAATTATAATAACGACTGCAATATTTCAGATAAATTTTAGTCTAATATGGTATACATATCGTTCAATCAGGTATTTCGGATTCCGTTGGAATTGTTGCGATATAAATATAACTTATGGTCAATAATGATTCATATGTTGTGTAGATTGATGCAGTTAATATAAAAAATGGAGCGCCTTAGTTGGCGCTCCATGATGAGATTCCGGGTCAAGCCCGGAATGACTGCAGGTCAAGCCCGGAATGACTGCAGGTCAAGCCCGGAATGACTGCAGGTCAAGCCCGGAATGGCTGCAGGTCAAGCCCGGAATGACGGAAGGTCAAGTCCGGAATGATATTTCCGTCATTCCGGACTTGATCCGGAATCTGCTACCAGTCCGGATTCTGCTGGTACAGACCCGGGACGGCGTTGAGCTGGTTCTGCGGGATCGGGCTGAGGTAGCGGCCGGTCTTGATGTTTTCGACCGCCACGCCGGCACCGCCGTCCACATCAATATAACGGGCGTAGTGTGCACGCGTGAGAGCTTCCCACTCGTTGTAACGGATCTCATCGAACCAGCGGATCCCTTCGAGGAAGAACTCGAGACGGCGCTCGTTCTTGACGGCCTTCATGGCGTCACCGGTCGCGTCGGGGATGCCGGCGCGCTGGCGGATCTTGTTGACCTGGGCGAGGGCGCCGGCGGCGTCACCGTCCTCGGCGAGGATCTCGGCATAGAGGAGCATCATGTCCTCGAGGCGGAGGACCGGGAAGTTGACCGGCCAGCCGCCGAGGGCGTCGTAGTCGAAACTCATCCCGACGGCCTCGTGCTTCTGCAGGAAGGGCAGGAACTTGGTGTTGATGGAATAGGCATAGGAGGTGACGGTGGTGCCGTCCTCCAGTTTGACGCTGACCTCGCGGTTGGAGTAGTCCGAGGTGGTGGCACCATAGGCCTTGTAGCCGTCCATGAAATAGTCTCCGAGACCGCGCGGGTCCTCGTTCTTGACATACTCGTGGCGAAGCAGGCAGTCGATGTAGGCCGGGGTCATCGGACCGCCGCCGCCACCCTTCGGGAGGTACTCCTGGGTGAGGGAAGCACCGGACTCACTGCCGGTCAGGCCGTTGCCGCTGTTGAGCGTGTGCTGGATGGAGAAGATCTGGTACTTGTTGGCGATGGACGGGTCGGTCAGCCACTGCTTCTTCCACTCCTGGATGGTCGGAGCCCAGTACTTGTTGCCGTTGGAGGAGGAGTAGTTAAGCACCTTCTCGAGGTAGGACTTGGCGTCCGCCTTGGCGGAGGCGTCGTTGAAGGGGTAGCCCTTGAGGGTCATGTAGGCGCGTGCGAGCATGGCCTGGGCGACAACCTTGTCGGCGCGGCCCTGGCCGCCGGCGGCGGCACCCTTGCTGTCCTTGATGCCATTTTCATAAGGAAGGAGTTCCTCGGCTTTCTTGAGGTCCTCGATGGCGAAGTCGATCACCTCGCGGGGTGTGCTCTGACCCAGCTCCTGGGACTCGGCGACGGAGAGGACGTGATCCACCTTGGGGACGTTGCCGAAGATGCGGGCGAGCTCGAAATGGGCATATCCGCGCAGGAAGTAGAGTTCGCCGTTGAACTGGTTGCGGAGCGACTCGTCCGTGAACGGGGTCTCGACGGAGTTCTCCAGCACGGAGTTGGCGTTGTTGATCAGCGAATACCAGCTGGCCCACAGGGAGTTGAGGTCGCCCATGGCGTTGTCATAACGGAAGTTGGAAACTTCGGAGCAGGAACGGATACCGTTGGCCTGGGGATCGACATACATGTTGTCGGAACGCTCCTCGGAGAGGAGGAGGTAGTTGTTGAGTTCTACGTCGCGCAGCAGCGAATAGACGCCGAGCACGCCTTGCTCAACATGGGCGACGGAACTGTAGAATCCGTCCGGGGAGAGAGAGCCGACCGGCGGGGTGACGAGGTAACCCTTGCAGGAAGAGACAGCGGCGGCGACGCCGAGGGTCAGCAGGACATATTTGATATTTTTCAACATGGTACTGTCAGATTAGAAGTTGATGTTGAGACCGAAGGTGTAGGTGCGGGCGGACGGGTAGGCGCCGTAGTCCATACCGGTACCGGAGTTGGAGGTCTCCGGGGAGTAACCGTGGTAGTAGTTGTCCAGGATCAGGAGGTTCTCCAGGGACACGTAGATACGGGCGGACTGGATGAAGTTCTTGAACGGGATCTTGTAGCCCAGGGTGAGGTTCTTCACACGGAAGTAGTCGGACTTGTAGAGGAAACGGGAGTCGGCGTCAGGCTTGACGGCGCTGCGGTGGAACGGCACCATGCCGTTGCCGGGCTCGTTCTCGCTCCACCACTGGTCACGCCAGTAGCCCATGATGTTGGACTGGGTGCCGACACCGGCGCGGTCGATGGCGCGGCCGATGGTGCCGTAGATGTAGCCGCCGGTCTGGGCGGTGAAGAGCACGGAGGCGTCGAAGTTCTTCCACGTGAAGCGGTTGGTCATACCGAAGACGAAACTGGCTGCCGGCTTGCCGAGGTACTGCATGTCGCCGCTGGTGGTCGGGGTGATGTTGTTGTCGCCGTCGATATCCTCATGCTTGAGGTCGCCCGGGACGACAGGCTTGTTGTTGTACTTAGGTACAACGCCGTTGTGGGCGGCGGTGGAGGCGTCGATCTCGGCCTGGTTCTTCCAGACACCGAGGCACTTCAGACCGTAGAAGTAGTACATCGGTTTGCCGACCTCGAGGACGTTGTAGGCACCGTTGGAGCTCTGGTAGACCGTGGTGTTCTCGGAACCGAGCTGGCGGACCTCATTGTAGTTGTAGGAAACGTTGAAGGAGGTGCTCCAGGTGAGGTCGCGCTTGGAGATGTTCTGGGTGTTGAGCTCGAGCTCGACACCGGAGTTGTAGACGGAACCGAGGTTGCCGGTGGTGGAGGTCATGCCGGACGTGGCCGGGACCGGGATGCTGTAGAGCAGGTCGGTCGTGGTCTTAGTGTACCAGTCGATGGAGGCCTGGATGCGGTTGCGCAGGAAACCGAGGTCGACGGCGACGTCGGTGGAGTGGGTCTTCTCCCAGCCGAGGCTGAGGTTGCCCACGGAACCGATGCGGTAGGCGAGATCGTCGGCGTAGTTGTTCTGGCTCAGGGTGGAGTAGGCAGCGCTCTGGGAGACGCCGTGGTTACCGGTCTGGCCGTAGCTGACACGGAACTTGAAGGTGTTCCACCAGTCGAGGCCGGCTTCTTTGAAGAACGGCTCGTTGGAGATCATCCAGCCCGCGGAAGCGGACGGGAACCAACCCCACTTGTTGTTGGCGCCGAAGCGGGAATAACCGTCGCGGCGCAGCGAGGCGCTGACCATGTAGCGGCTGGCGTAGTTGTACTGCAGACGTCCGAAGAAGGAGGCCAGGTGGGACTGGGTGCTCTCGTTGATGGCGGAGCTGCTGACCGTCGGCGTGACCGTCGTGTTGGAGGCGGAGAAGGTGCCGCGGATCACGTCGTTCGCCAGGTTCTTGAAGTTGTTGGTCGTGCTGAAGCCGATGCCGGAGATCTCGGTGGAGGCACCGAGCATGGCGGCGATGTTGTGCTGACCGAAGGTCTTGTTGTAGTTGGCGACGACCTGCAGCAGGGTGCCGATGCTGTAGGAGGTGCTGTGGCTGACCGTGGAGGCCTCGCCTTCAGCGCGGGTGAGCCAGTTGCCGTTGTAGATCGTGGCGTTGTTAAAGGTGTGCGTGGAGCTGCTACTGTAGTTCGCGGACGCGGTGGCCTCGATCTGGAGGTCCTTCATGGGCGTGATGCGCAGGAAGGTGCTGGCCTGGATGCGGAAGGTATTGGTCTTCGGGGCGATGTCCTGGTTGTAGTCGCGTGGGTAGGCGGAGGTGCCGGCCCAGTCATACCTAAGGTTGGGGTAGACGGCGACCTGGTAGCCTACACCCGGCTCGGAGACCGGTGCGGAGGAGAGGTAACGGTGTGCCTGGGAGTCCTTGCCGTTGCCGCGGCCGGAACCGGTGTTGATCACGAAGGACGGAGCTAGGTTGAGACCGACGGTGACCCAGTCGTTGAGCTTGCTCTCCACGTTGGTGCGCAGGTTGATGCGCTTGAAGTTGGAGGCGGGGAACAGACCGTTCTGGTCGAGGTATCCGAGGGAGAACATGTAGCGAGTGGCGTCGTTGGCGCCGGATATGCTGACATTGTAGTTCTGGATACCGGCGGGACGGTACATCTCTTTCTGCCAGTCCAGCAGGCTCATCTGCTCGTTGGAAGGCGTGTAGGTGTGCGTGCGCTTGAGCTCGTCGCTGACATAGCTGAACCAGCGGTCGTCGTAGTTGACGGCGTTGGCGCCGGTGCGGGACATGCTCGTGAGCTTGAGGTTCGCCATACGGGTGGCGTTGTCGTCGGAAATGCTGCCGGCCGGATACTGGGCCAGGTAGTTGGCGTCCATCTCCTTGATGGCCCACTCCATCCACTCGGTGGCGGAGAGCACGTCGATCTTCTTCTCGAGGGTGGCGATACCGTAGGTGGCGGTGAAGCTCACGCGCGGTTTGCCTTTCTGGCCCTGGCGGGTTGTGACGATCACGACGCCGTTGGAGCCGCGGGAACCGTAGATGGCGGCGGAAGCGGCGTCCTTGAGGACCTCGATGGAGGCGATGTCATTCGGGTTGAGGCCCTGCATGTTGCCCTGGGGCACACCGTCGATGACGAAGAGGGGATTGTTGCCGGCGCTGATGGAGGCGGTACCGCGGACGCGGATCTGCGGGTCTGCGCCAGGCTCGGCGTTGGTGATGCGGACATCGACACCGGCGAGCTGGCCCTGGAGCGCCTGCTCGGCGCGGGCCATCGGGCGGTCTTCGATGGAGGAGTCGTCCATCTTGGCGACGGCGGAGGTCAGGTCGGAACGCTTGACGGAGCCGTAGCCGATGACGATGGTCTCTTCGAGCATCTCGCTGTCCTCGGCGAGGACGATGCTCATGTTGGCGGCGGCGGCCACACGCTGGGAGACGTAGCCGATGCAGGAAACCTCCAGCATGGTGCCGGGGGCGACGCGGAGCTCGAAGTTGCCGTCGATGTCGACGGTGACGCCGGTGGTGGTGCCGGGCACCATCACGGCTGCGCCGATGACGGGCTCTCCGTTGGTGTCGAGGACCCTGCCCCGGGATACGCCCTGAGCGAACGCAGAGCCTCCCATGAGGAGCAAAGCCGCACTAGCCACGAGCGCCATGAGCGCCCGGTGGCTGACAGAAATGATAGATTTCATCAAGCTTGATAGATTGGTTAAACAAAAATGTCGTGAAAATTGGCGGGCAAATATAAGAAGATTGAAACAACTGCAATTCAACCCGTTATACGTTTCTATTTTCAAAAATACGAATTTTATATATATTTCTATCTCATCTATTATGAATTATGTTGCAAATACTTTTTCAGGTTTTTTTTAACTTTATCTCCCGGAAACCAATCAACGTGATCATGAAACGCTATTATCTTTTATCTTTCTTTGTAGGTGTCCTGGCGCTGGTCCAGCCCGCATCCGCCCAGCACCGCCTGTTCGTTGCCGGAGATTCGACCGCGCAGACCTATGATCCGGAACAGACCATCATGCATGGCTGGGCGCAGGACCTCCAGCCGCTTTTCAATGCCGACAGCCTCGTTGTCGAGAACCGTTCCATCGGCGGGCGCAGTACCGGCACCTTCATCGCCGAGGAACGCTGGCAGAAGATTGTTGACGAACTGAAGCCCGGTGACTGGGTGGCCATCCAGTTCGGCCACAACGACACCTCTCCGAACCGCCAGCGCTACGTGGCCCCGGAGCAGTACAAAGCCAACCTCGAGCGGATGTGCCGCGAGGCGCGCGAAAAGGGGGCGAATCCGATGATCCTGACCTCCATCGTGATGCGCACCTGGTTCGACGGCCGCCTGGAGGACCGTCGCAACCATTTCCAGGAATACATCCAACTGGCCCGGGACGCCGCCAAGGAGATGGGTGTGCCCCTGATTGACATGAACGTGCTGACCAGCGCCATCGTGATGTACCTGGGGGATGACGCTTCGAAGGAACTCTACTTCCACGTCAAGGCCGGCGACCATCCCAGGATCACCGCGGACAAGGCGGACGACACGCACCTGCGTGCCGCAGGGGCGCAGCTTTACGCGAAGCTCTTCGCAGGGGAGGTCGCCCGCCAGCGCATTCCGCTGGCGAAGTGGTTGAAATAAAAAAGAAAGCGCGTCGGGAAACCGACGCGCTTTCGGGAACCAAATTTATTGAAGCATTAATACCCAGTACTATTAGTATTCGGGTGCAAATTTACACATTTACTTTGAATTTGGATTCGAATTTCTGAAATTCCGTTTGATTTGTTTTAAAAATGAAATAAAAGACCGCGCCGTGTTCGGCGCGGTCTTCCGTTTCGGAATGGTACCGGGTTTATTCCATGTAGAAACGCTCGTCCAGGGGGATGGAGACAGGGGAATTGTCGGGATTGACCTCCATGATGTCGGCCATGTAGTCCCACCATTTCTGGACGATCGGGTTGCCGCCGAGGTCCTGGGAACCCTCGTCACCCTCGACTTCCTGATAGGCGAACAGGATGTTGGTGTCCTTGTCCCACCAGATGGAGTAGTTCTTGACGCCGCTGTCGGACAGGAGCTTCTTGAGCTCGGGCCAGATGGCGGCATGCCTGCGCTGGTACTCGTCTTCGAATCCCGGCTTCAGGAACATTTTGAATGCTTCTCTTCTTGCCATAAGATATAAAAAGGTTAATAGTTGTGTGCGCGATTTGTTTCGTAAAGATACGGATTATTTTTAAATTTGTAGAAACTAATCAACCACATTATGAAGAAAGCCAAAGTTTTGTTCCTGGCCCTCCTGCTGGGCCTGAGTGCCGGCGCCACGGATTTCCCAGTCGTCTATACCTATGATACTTCGAAGGAGCAGAAACCCTTCGAACTGAATGTCCCCGTGCCGGACGGCAACTACCTGGTCACGCTCCAGGTCGGTTCCCGCAAGCGTGCCGGACGGACCTTCGTGAAGTCCGAGTCCCGGCGCCTTGCGGTCAATGACCTGGCCACGGCCAAGGGCGAGTTCAAGACCGTGCAGTTCCTGGTCAACAAACGCGACAAGACCATCCGTGAGGTAGGGAAGGACCCCGTGCAGGTCATCACCAAGCCCCGGGAGAAAGCCAAACTCGACTGGGATGACTTCCTGAACCTGGAGATCGGCGGCGACGCCCCGGCGGTCGCTTCCGTCCGCATAGAGCCGGCGCCCGCCGGCGTGACGACGATCTTCCTATGCGGCGACTCCACCGTGGTGGACCAGGACATCGAACCCTGGGCCAGCTGGGGACAGATGTTCCCCTGGTTCTTCGACACTTCCGTTGCCATCGCAAATTACGCTGAGAGCGGCGAGCGGGCCGATACCTTCATCGGCGCCGGACGCCTGCGCAAGATCCTTACCCAGATGCAGCCGGGCGACTACGTGTTCGTGGAGTTCGGACACAACGACATGAAACTCAAGGGCCCCGGCAAGGGCGGCTACTATTTCTTCGCCACGCAGCTCAAGACCTTCATCGACGAGGTGCGCGTGAAGGGCGGCATCCCCGTGATGGTCTCCCCGACGCACCGCCGCAATTTCGATGCGGACGGCCGGATCGTGGAGTCCCATGAGGATTATCCGGAGGCCATGGAATGGGTGGCCCGCCGCGAGGGCGTCCCGTTCCTGGACCTGCATGCCATGAGCGGCGTCTTCTACGAGGCGATGGGCCCGGAAGACTCCAAGAAGGCCTTCGTGCACTATAAGGCCGGCTCCTTCGAGGGCATGCCCAACGACGTCGCGGACAACACTCACTTCAATACCTACGGTGCCTTCGAACTGGCCAAGTGCGTGGTGACGGCCCTGCAGGCCAGCGGCCTCCCGGTCTCGCAGCACATCATCAACTTCGAGGGCTTCAGCCCCGCCCGCCCGGACGCTCCGGAGAGCTTCCGCTGGCCGCTCAGCCCCTACCGCGACACCTACGGCATCCAGGTCCTGGAGAAAGACGACAACGCCACCCAGGTACGGCGGTAAGGCAGGGGCCCTTTTGGTTGCTGATCCCTGTTTATGAGACGTTATCCGGTTGTAGTATTCCTGCTCCTTTTGTGCATGGGACCCCTCTCTGCACAAAGGGCTGCCCCGGCCGGCATCCGCTCCGCCCTGCAGGCGTTCCGGAATCCTGACAACGCCGCCCGCACCAAGGTCTGGTGGTTCCATGGTGAGACTCCTACCACCCGGGAGGGCATCACCGCCGACCTGGAGGCTTTCAAGGCGGCTGGTGTGGGAGGGGTGGTCTACTACGACCAGGTCCACGGCCCTGCGGAAGGGGCGTTTGAGGCTTTCAGTCCGCAGTGGTGGGAGATGCTCAAGTTCGCCGCCCTGGAAGCAAAAAGGGTGGGACTGACTTTCGAGATCAACCTGTCCAACGGATACGTGGCCGGCGGTCCCTGGATCACGCCGGAAATGGGGATGCAGCGCCTCTGCTCCTCGGATACGCTGGCGCACGGCCCAGGCCGTTTCCACGGCCGGCTGGCCGCCCCGTCCACGCAGGACTGGTGGCAGGACGTGGCCGTGCTGGCCTGGCCTATGGCCCCGTACAACTGGCAGACACTCTCGCTGGACGCCCTGTCCTGCAGCCTGCCGGAAGGCTTTACGGCCCGCAGCATCACCTACACGGCCCCCAAGGCGCGCAAGTCGCGCAACGGGGCGATGAACTACCCCGACGGTCCGGCCCCCGACTTCTACGGGATGAATTTCGAACCCTATGGGACGGTCGGCACGCTGGAGTGCTCCCCCGACGGACAGCGCTGGGATAAAGTCTGCGACCTGCCCCGTCCGGGAGGCGGCTCCGGCCTGGCTCAGCGTACCGTGAGCTTCGGGACGATCGTCAGCCGTTTCTGGCGCATCCGTGATGCCGCCGACGGGCTCTCCGGCGTGAGTCTCTCGTCCTCCGCCCGGGTGGACCGCTGGCAGGAGAAGGCCAACTATTATGCGGATTTCCACGACTCCTACGATACGCCTACCTATGGCACTGGAGAGATCGACCCCCGGCAGGTGGTGGACCTGACGGCGAGACTGCGCCCGGACGGGACGCTCGACTGGACGGTCCCCGAGGGCGACTGGGTCGTGATGCGCTTCGCTGCGGAATCCACGCGCGGGGCTATCAAGCACGGCCGGGCCAACCTGATGGGTCTGGAGTGCGACAAGATGTCGCGCGAGGCGGTCCGGATGCATTTCCAGTCCTACGCCGGCCGCATCATCGACACGCTCGCGCGGATCGGCGCCAAACCCATCGGCGTCACGATGGACAGCCACGAAGCCGGCCCGCAGAACTGGACGCCGGACTTCCCGCGGATCTTCCGCGAGCACAACGGCTTCGACCTGCTGCCCTGGCTGCCTGCGATGCGGGGATACACCGTGGAATCGGGGGCGTCTAGCGAACGCTTCCTCGCGAACCTGCGGCGGACCATCGCCGAGGCCGTCGCGGAGAATTATTATGGAGAACTGGACCGGTTGTGCCGTGCCGCCGGCGTCCGTTTCACGGCCCAGGCTACGGGCAACCAGTTGAGCCTCGGTGCCGACAACATCGGCGCCAAACGGCTTGTGGACAAGCCGCAGGGCGAGTTCTGGGCGCGGGACGTGCACGGTAGCTTTGACATCGTGGACTGCGCATCCGCTGCGCACCTCTATGGCAAGCCGATTGCCTCCGCGGAGGCCTTTACCGACGCCAAATACAGCGATTCCCCAGCCAGGTTCAAGGCGCTTGCGGATTTCGCTTACTCGCGGCTGATCAACGAGTTCGTGGTCTGCGCCTCGGCCTACCAGCCGGAACTGGACGCCGTGCCGGGCAACGTTGCGAACGGCCGTCAGTATTGCCTGAACCGCAACAATACCATCTGGCCCTATAGCCGGCCGTTCTGGGACTACCAGGCGCGTTGCGCCTCCCTGCTGCGGCAGGGGGTGCCGGTGGTGGACCTGCTGGTCTACCTGGGCGATGATCCGCCCGTCAAGACCCTGGCGCACCTGCTCCCTGTCATCCCGGAAGGGTATAATTACGACACCACGGCCGCGGATGGATTGCGCGGAGCGGAAGTGGTCCGGCTCCCGGACGGGACGCCGGTCCTGCGGCTGCCTTCCGGCATGGAATACCGGATGCTGGTGGTCCAGCGCAACGTCCCGGAGAGCGGCCGGATGCGGACCTTGTTTGCCGGATGGGAGCAGGCCGGACTGCCCGTCTATGACGCAGGCAGGGCCGAAAGCATCTTCACCCCGGTACCCGTATCTTTCGCGCCGGACCTGGCATTCCACAGCGCCGCGAAACTGGACGATTGCGTCCGTTTCGGTCACCGGCGCCTTCCGGACGCCGATGTTTACTTTGTCTATAACCACAGCCCGAAGGCTTTCTCGCAGGAAGTCTCCGTCCGTTCGCCTTACCGGCGGCTCTACCGGCTCGACCCGTTGGACGGGAGCCTGGAACTCCTCGCGGAGCACGCCCTCCTGACGCTCAGCCCCGACGAATCGGCCTTCCTCGTCGCCACCGACGAAGATCTGCCGGCTACGCCAGGAATGAAAAGCCGGCCGGGCCGGCGGCTCCGCGGCGCCTGGCAGGTGCAGTTCGACCCGAAACGCGGCGGTCCGGCCGGTCCGGTCGTCTTCCGCCGGCTGAAGGACTGGACGAAAAACGCCGACCCCCGCATCCGCTACTATTCCGGCACCGCCGTCTATACGAAGTCGTTCCGCTGGCGGCCGCGGCGGGGCGGAAGCGCACGTCACTTCCTCCGGCTGGACGGCCTGGAGTGGATGGCGCGCGTCATCGTCAACGGCCGCGAGGCGGGCACGGTCTGGTGTTCCCCCTGGCGCCTGGACATCACGGATTATCTCCAGCCCGGGCGCAACGAGATCCGCCTGGAAGTCACCAACTCGCTGTATAACAGGATGATCGGAGATGCCGTCGAGCATCCCGACGGCGCCGGGGCGTGGACCCGCAGTTCCTATCCGCTCGTAGATGCGGAAACGCCCCTCGTGCCTTCCGGCCTTCGGGGCGTATCCCTCTTCGTGAGCCGCTGAAGGCAGGGCTAGCGGATGATCTCATACTGAACCGCAGGGATGGAGACCGTTCCTGAAACCGTGTCGGTATTGTAATGGTAAAGTCCCCAGCGGACACCTTTCCAGAAGCCGTAATCGACGAAGAAGGCATCCCCGGCCCGGGAGAACTTCTTCCCGTCGAGGCTGTAAGAGAAACGGTAGGTTTTCGAAGGAATGTCGAAATCCAGGCGGAGCCGGCATTTCTTCCCGCGCAATACCGCGAGTTCCGTCTCCTGGCGGTCGTCGCCCTGGTACAGGACCACCTGTCCGCCCCGGCGCATCACGCCCAGCACCCGGTTGCCACGCCCCAGGCAGGCCAGCCCGGCACGGCCCCCCTCGGCCAGGTCGCCGAACTCCAATTCGACGGTCACCTCGCTCTCATATCCCAACACGCGCTGGGTCAGTGTATTGCGGGCAAACAGGAAATGCTCCGCCTGCAGAGCGTGCA
>JAEEGJ010012179.1_pt1 | contig 21402 bp, 15 predicted proteins | sample 8958761 | NCBI WGS metagenome assembly JAEEGJ01 (sample SAMN16246546, study PRJNA631951) | gut metagenome | biome: gut microbiome; feature: rumen; material: RS-attached | host: Bos | place: Iran: Karaj | collected 2018-10
TGAAGACCTACAAGAATGCCTTCAAGGCCGAGGAACTGCCTGAGATTTACACCATTATCGATAAGAAATTCAAGGGTGACATTGATGCTTTCACTGAGGATGTCTACACCAACTCCATCTTCGCCACTCCTGAAAGCATCAAGGCTTTCATCGCCAACCCGAAACCCAAGAAGATTGGCAAGGATTACGCCTACATCATGAACACCTCTATGATGGAAGTCATTATGAACCATGTGGGTGAGTATCGTCAAGCCATGCAGACTGTCAGCGAGAACGACCATGTCTTCGTGAAGGGTCTCCGTGAGTACTACGCCGCCACTCAACCTGGCAAGAGCCTCTATCCCGATGCCAACTCGACCATGCGTATGAGCTACGGTTCGGTGCAAGACTACATGCCCGCCGATGCTGTTCACTACGACTACATCTGCACCGCCAACGGTATCCTGGAGAAGTATGTTCCTGGCGACTATGAGTTTGACGCTCCCAAGCGCCTCATCGACCTCATCGAAAAGAGAGACTTCGGTGCTTACTCCGACGACAATGGCGAACTCGTTGTGTGCTTCCTGTCGACCAACGACATCACTGGTGGTAACTCTGGTAGCCCCATCATGAACGGCAAGGGCGAACTCATCGGTTTGGCCTTCGACGGCAACTGGGAAGCCATGAGCGGCGATGTCAACTTTGAGCCCAAACTGCAGCGCACCATCAATGTCGATGTGCGTTATGTGCTCTTCATCATCGACAAGTACGCTGGGGCCACTAACCTCATCAATGAACTCGACATCCGCAAGAGCGAACCCAAGCCGCTGCGCGTGGAAGAGGAAAAGATTTGATGTATGCTTTTAGAGACGCGATTGATCGTGGCGATAAAAGATAACACAAGGGGAGATGCGAGAATTCGCATCTCTTTTTTTGTGTGATAATTGATAGACAACGCGTTGGAGATATATTTTTCAAAATATTGATTTTTAATAGATTAAAGTTTTTCTGCTTCGGAAAAGGATAGACAATGCTGCTTTGACGATTTCGTGTTGTTTTTTTATTGTATTTTTGCGGAAAAGAATCCGATTTGAAAAAAAGTCTATGGTTCATATGGTTGGTTTTTCTTGCCGTTGTTTCCGTTAAGGCCCAAAACGACACAGTGGTTTTTTCGGCCAAGGGAGGCTTTTATGAGGAATCCTTTGCCTTGCAGCTACACCATGTTTTGACGCAAAACCATATTCGTTATACCACCAACGGCAACCTTCCAACGGCACAATCACCGCTTTATACAGAACCTTTGGTATTGGACACCAGTCTGTATTCAAAATCAGATATCTACACTATTGTTAATTGCCCTGAGCAGGAGTTTTATCTCCCCGATTCGGTGCAGCATTGCATCGTGATTCGTGCGGCGGTTTTTGACGAAAACGACAGCTGCGTCAGTCGGGTGATGACCAACAGCTATTTCATTCGTGCATTGGGTTGCAATACGCATGGGTTGCCTGCCGTATCGCTTTGCGCTGATTCGTTGGATTTGTTCGATTATGAGACAGGCATCTTTGTGCCAGGTATCCACTTTGATTCTTTAAATCCCTATTTTACAGGTAATTACTATATGAATGGTCGGGAATGGGAACGGATTTGCAACATTGAGTTTTATGAGCTTGACAATAGTGGCATTAACCAGCAAGTAGGGTTGAGAACCCATGGGAAAAAGGCAAGATATCAGTGTCAAAAAGGAATGAAAATCTACGCCCGCGAGGAGTATGGGAAGAAACGACTCAAACACCGGTTTTTCGAGACTTTGCCTCTCAACAGTTTCAAGCATCTTTGTTTGAAGCCTTACATGAGCTCCTGGAACGGTTCGGGATGCAAGGATTATATTGTGAGTCGCATGGCTCAGCATATTAATGTGGAATGGATAGCGTCACGAGCCTGTGTGTTGTTTCTTAACGGCGAGTATTGGGGCGTGTATTATGTTGCGGAAAAACCAGATGAACGTTTTCTGGAAGACCATTTGGACATCGATAAGGATTCTGTGAATCTCATTAATGTCTGGAATGAATTGGAGTATGGAAGTGCTGACAATTTCTATGCGCTGCGCACTTGGATGGAACAAGCTGATCTTTCCGATGAAGAACAATATGCCTATGCTGATGCCCATATTGACATTCCGAATTTCATTGATTATTATGTGCTTGAGCTGTTTTCTGCCAATTTAGACTGGCCTGCCACTAATACAAGGATGTGGCAACTTGGTGACGGCAAATGGCGATGGATTTTTTATGACGGAGATGCCTGTCTCGAAGCATTGTCGTTCGATGTCTTTGCCAATGCCACATATGATGGTGATGAAGGCTATCCTACAAGTAGAAGAGCGACTTTGTTTTTCAGAAGACTATTGGAGAATGAGTCGTTTAGGGAACAATTCGTCCATCGGTTCAATGAGCTGGTTTCCACGAGGTTTTCCTATCAGAACACCAAACCTTATTACGACTATATCAAAGAGCAGCTTCAAGACGAGGTGCCCAATCAGGTTGAGCGGTTCCATTGTCCTGGATCCTATTCCTCATGGGAGAATTATTGCATGCCAGTGATTGACTTTTTCCTAAGAGAAAGACCGGATAATATCCTTGAGGCATTGGATGACTTCGTATCGGTGGATGAGTTCTTAAATTCTGTTTTGGGTTGCTATCCCAATCCTTTCTGTGATGAGATTCACATTGCAACCGAAGCAGAGGGTTTTGGAGCAAAAGAAGTCGTAATTTATGATATGTTGGGCAGGAAAGTGTTTTCCGAGGCGGTTGTTGCCGAAAACGGTAATGAAATCACCCTCAATCCTGAATTGCCGGCTGGCGTCTATGTGTTGAAAATGGGTGACCATTCGCAGCGCATCGTGCGGTATTAAGGTGTTTCCAAGTTAATTACGCCTCTTTTGATTTTGTCGTTGACAAGCCAACGGGCATCATAAAGGGTCTGTTTCTCCACAGAGATACCATTTTTCGCTGCTTTTTCCTCGATTTGTTGCATGAGGGCAGGCTTCCCTCGAACTTCTTCCACCATGTCGGCAACGAGCTGTTCCACACGGTCGCGCTTGGCTTCTATGTTGGTCATATCGCGCATCAAGGGCTTGCCCTCAATGATGTTGTGGGCTTCCATGAGCAAAACCTGCTCCAACGGGGCGTTTTGGATGACGGTTTGGCAAGTCGAGAGGTTCCACATCCAAGCGGAGTCTTTCTTGATCTCGTTGATTATCAATGTCTCGCGTACTTTTGGATTGCGCGCTGTTGGAATGCTGTCGCCCGTCAGTTCGGAGAAATAGAGTTCTGGGTCATTGATGAGGATTTGGTTGGCTTCTTTCCATGACAGACTCAAACTGTCCATCAGGCTTTCACGGGTTTTGTTCACCTTGTCATCTTCGACGCAGAAGTTCATCAAGGCTCTTTCCACGAAACCATAGGTGGCCTTGTACATTTGGTTACCCGTCGTGAACCACACCACATAATCGGCATTGAGCACCTTCTCGATGAGGTTTAGGTCTGCGACTGGGGTTTGGTCTTTATAGCCAGGACCGGAATAAGCCGTCGAGTTGTAGAACCAGAACTCTGATTGCTCAAAGAGCTCATCAAAGGGGATGTAGTAATGCATCCGCCAGAGATAGGAGTTGCCGATAAACAAAACCTTTGGCTTTTTGACAGCAGAGTCAGTCACCACTGTAACCTCTGCATCATAGAGTCGGTCGTATGGGTGGCGTAGATTTCGCAAAAGGTTGAGGTTCATTTCAAGGTCGTGGTCGTCACTTTGGGTGGAGTCGGCACTCTCATGGAAAGGCCCGATGGCTAATTGCGGCAAAGGCTCTCCTTTTAGTGCTTCCATGTACCGTAGCAGCGAGTCGGCGGCCAACACCGAGGAGAAGCCCCAGTGGGCACCCGTTTGTGAAATGAGCGAATAGGGCAAGGTGTCCGCTTCCTTTAAGGCCTGAAACCAAGAGGTCATCTCAATGTAAGGGAAACCGTTTTCCTCAAATTGGGCGGCATAGTAATCTCGGGCATTGATAGAGGTGGTATCGTGTTGTCGGACAGGCAGATGCTCTGGATAAAGGAAACCTTTCTCGGGTGCCATGAACATGAGAAACTCAACGCCATAATCTTGAAGCACGCCCCGAAGTTTCCACATTAACCTTGCCTCACGGTTGAAAGTCTCTCGGGCTGTTTGGGCATCGGGGAGCCAGCGGTACATCTCAGTGCCGTAATAGTCGTTCACATTTTGCTCATAATACAGCCAGTTGTGCTTGCCTGCCACGATGTCGTGGGCGTAGGTCTTGCGGTAGAAGTCCCAAAGGTATTGGTTGTAAAGTCTGATGACGGGTTCCCTGAAGCCAAAACGCTCGCTGAGTTGTTGCTCCATCTGCTTTTGGTAGTCGCCTGTGCGGAAATCCTTGAGGCTCAAAAGGGGATAAGGCGTGCTAGGATAGAAGCCTTTCAGTGGTTCCATCTTCACCCAGCCTGTGCGCTTCTGCACCATGGGCGCAAAGAGCAGCAACATCAGGATGATGAACAGAATCAAGTCGTATTTAGGCTTCTTTCCCATCGAGTTTAGTTCTGTTGCTTTTGTTTGTCTGTCTCGATGGCATAGATGGCATTGAGACGAAGCATTTCGTCGAGGTCGATGCCGCGTTCCACGGCCTGTTGCTTGACGCTTTCGAACCATTCGGGAACGCTCTTGATGCGCTCTATGGTTTCTTCAATCATTTTCTGCTTGAGTTTGCCGTCGCGGTCGATAAAGGCTTCTTTGGCAGTCTCGCAGAAGCCGAACATGTAGTCATAGGCATACACGGAAGTGGTGACGATCATCACGAGGTCAACCTCGTCAATCACATTATAGGCTTCAAGGTATTGGTTCACCTTGCCCAAGTAATTGATTTCCTTGGTGATGATTTCATCATTGTATTTCCAATAGTCGCAGCGATTAAAGGCATCAGCGAAAGTTGATTCATGCAGCTGTATGAAATAACTGTCGGCAATCACGAGGATGTTGGGTTTGCGGAGTGTGGTGTCGCTGAGTGCCATGATAGGTTGAGGTATGGCGGGTTTCCTAATGGGCAGCAATAGGTTCATCAGTGATTCTATTTCACCGTCTTGCTTCGAGTATTTGGTGGTCAAGTTCTCGTCCACACAAACGATGTGGGGCATCTCCTGCCCGATGAGACTTCCGATCTTTGTTAGAATAGAATCCGACACAAAAGGAATGGTGCTTTCTGCCCAGTGCGTGCCATAGCGGCTGTACAAGGGGTATTTCGTCTTCCCTTTCAGCGACTTGAAATAACTAAGGAAATCGATATGCGGGATGCCGTTTTCCTTGAAGAGTTGGGTGTAGTAGTCCTGCACGCAGAACGGCATGATGGAGTCTTGGTATTCTTGCGGCATGTATTCGGGATAGACCCAGGTCTTGGAAGGGGCTTCCACGAAGAGGAAGGCGGTGTTGTGGTGCTTCAGGCTGTCGATGAGCACCAAAGTCTTTTCGATGTCTTTTTGTGCCTTCGTTTTGAAGTATTCCTCAGAGCCATAGCAGTCTTTGAGCGTTTTGCCCTTGATTTCGTTGAGATAGATTTGGAGATACATCTCTTTGTTGAGTCCAGGGACGAGGGTGTTGTTGGTTGATTTGCCAAACAACGAGAATAGGCTTTGGTTGTATGACCTGATGCACACCTCTCGGAAGCCGCTGTTGCGTTTGGCGTGGTCGGTCAGATAGTTTTGGAAGGTGCCGTCGTAATAGGTCTTGAACGACAACTTAACGGGTTGCTCGTCGGGAACATAACCCGCCAAAGGTTTCATCTTGATGACATGGGTGAAGCCTTGAAGCAGGATGGCCGTGAAAGCCACAAGGATGATAACGAATTGTATGAGGAAGTGCGGTTTCTTGTTCATGGCTCAGAATCTAAAGTAAATGAAGGGGTTGAAATCGGAAACGCACAACGAACCTGCCGAGAGGATGAACAAGACCAAGGTGATGGCGAACATGGTCCAGGAGAGTGGCTTGGAGTAGCTGTCGGCAAAGATATGGTCTTGAAGCCTTTGCCCAAAGGGTAGCAATGTGAGGAAGGAGAACACAATGGCGAGTGCAAAGACACACCAGAACTGGGCATCGCCCGTCACCGTCAAGCCGCTTTTGAAAGCGAACAATGCTTGATAGAACGCGCCTGCATCGGCTGCCGTGTCGACACGGAAGAGTACCCAACCCATGGCCACCAGGAAGAAGGTGATGACGACGGAGGGTAGCATGCCTATTTTCTTTAAGGCATTTTTGAGGAAGAGTTTGTCGGCGCAGATGAACAAACCATGGAAAGCACCCCAAAGGACGAAGTTCCATGAGGCACCATGCCACAGACCCGAGAGCAAGAAGCAGAGCCACAGATTAAAATACATGCGTCCCTTGCCCTTGCGGTTGCCACCGAGCGGGATGTAGAGGTAGTTCATGATGAAGTTGCCCAAAGTCATGTGCCAGCGTTTCCAGAACTCGGTGACGCTGCGGCTGGTGTAGGGGTCGTTGAAGTTCTCGGGGAAGCGGAATCCCATCATCTTACCGAGACCGATAGCCATGTCGCTATAGCCTGAGAAGTCGAAGTAGATTTGGAAGGTATAGGCGAGGATGCCGATCCAGGCTGTGCCCGTGGCCAAGTCGCCGTATGCCATGCCAAACACTTGATCGGCGTAGAGTGCCATAGTGTTGGCAATGAGCACTTTCTTTGCCAAACCGATGACGAAGCGGTAGAAACCCACCACGCGGTCCTCCATCGTGCTTGTGCGTGAGACCAGTTGGGCAGCTACGCTGTTGTAGTTGACAATAGGACCTGCGATGAGTTGCGGGAACATCATGATATACAGCACATAATCCGTCAGTTTCTGGCTAGGCGGTGTCGTTCCACGATACACATCGATGGTGTAGGTGATGGATTGGAAGGTGAAGAATGAGATGCCGATGGGCAAGGCCACCTTCATCCAATCCACGGGTTCGTGATGTGCCCAACTCAAGATGGTGTTGAGGTTCTCCATGAAGAAGTTGGCATATTTGAAATAGAGCAGCAGCCCCAAGGCCATAATCACAGAAATGGCACATAGGATTTTTTTCTTCGTTGCAGAGACGGTGTGTACACCGTCTGTACGCCCCATCGCCCTGACGATGAAATAGTTGATAACGCATTCGCCGACAAGCAGAAACACAAAGTCGGGGGCACCGTAGGCATAAAACACGATGGAGAAGAGCAGGAGCGTGTAGTTTCTGAATTTCTGCGGCGTGATGAAATAGGCTATCAAGAAGATAGGCAGAAAAAAGAATAGGAAAATGTTGCTGCTGAATACCATGAGTTATTCTTATTTAGGGTTGGTTATTGTTTTCTTGTTCGTTCTTTTGCATTTGAAAGACATACGCGGCGTTCGACCATAGGTTTTCTTCTACGCTGATGCCGCGTTCTTGGGCTTGTTGCTGTATGACGCCGAACCAATCCGGGTCTTTTTTGATCGACTCCATGATGGAAAGGATGGATTCTTGCTCTTGGGTGATGCCATTGGCATAGAGTTCCAAGGCAGATTGGGTAAAGCCGTTCATGTAGTTGAGCAAATAGTTGGAAGTGTAAAGAGCAATCACGATGTCGGCCTGTTTCAAGGTCTCTGCCGCGTCAAAGATCTTGTTGAGGTATTTCCAGTTCAATTCAGGCCTTGTGGATATGGAGGTTCGGTTATAGAGCCAGAAGTCCCATCGTTTGAAGGCGTTGACGAAGCAGGAGCCTTGCAACGGCGTGAAATAGCCATCGCCTACGACAAGCAGGTTGGGCCGGTCTTTGCCGATGGTGTCCTGCAAAGAGAATACTGGTCGTGAAACCTTGGGTTTGTACAAGGGCAAGAGCAGGTCGATGTGGGTCTCAAGTTCGCCATCTTGGTCGGAATAATCACGGTTGAGGTTGGGGTCGATGACCTCAACGGAGGGAAGTCGGTAGTCTGTTAAAGTCTCAATTTTTCTGAGTATCGAGTCGGCCACAAAAGGAATGGTGGCTTCGGACCAGTGAGATCCCGTTCGCGTATAAAGACGATATGGGAAGGTGTCTTTGATTGTTTTGAAATAGTTGTAGAAATCGATGTGTGGAATATCGTTTTCCTTGAAAAGTTGGGCGTAATACTCTGCCAATACGAAATCGGAAATACTGTCTTTGTAGGCCTCGGGCAAGTATTCCGGATAGACTGCAGGCTTTGTGGGACAAAGGACAAACAGGAATTGGGTGCCATGTTGGCGCATAGTTTCGATGAGTGTAAGGGTTTCCTGCACATTCTTTTTAGCTTCGGCTTTGGCGTTTTCAATGGAGCCATATTTCGACCTAAGCAGTTTGCCAGTGATGTCATCAAGGCTGGCTTTCAAGTAAAGTTCGTGGTGTTTGCCTTTGTATATATTCTTGTTGGCGATTTTTCCGAAACAAGAATAGGCGACTTGGTTATGGCAACGGCTGAAGAACTCCCTGAACCCAGTCTTTTGCCTGGCGAGATTGCTAAGGTATTCCTGATAGGAACCATCAAGATAGGTCTTGAAGGTCAAGTCTTGTTTTACGACTGTGATGTTACTCGTGTAGGGGCTTAAAGGCTTCAATTTCACCATATGGGTGAAGCCTTGCAGCATAACGGCCGTGAGCAATGCCGTGATACAGGCGAATTGGATGATATGATGCCGTTGCTTGTTCATCATCAGAACCTGAAATAAATGAACGGGCTAAATCCACTGGCATTCAAGGCGCCGAGGCAGAAGACGAATGCCAAAATGCTGACGACGAACGCGATGATATGTTGCCGACGGTTGTATTCAGTGAAATACACCTTGTCCTGTACCTTGAGGCCAAGCTTCGAGAGGGTGAAGAATGAGAAGAAGGCCGCCACGAGCATGGTCACATAAAGGTGTGGGTTGTCGCCGAAGTGGAATGGTGCAAAGTCGAATGCAAACAACCTCTTGATGAACATCCACGACAAGTCGATGCGCTCGATGCGGAAGAAGCAGCGCGTCAGCACAATGATGAGGAAGGTGAAGAATACGCTCGGAATCCTACCCAACCGTTCGTTGAATTTCTTCAAAAACAGCTTATCGGCACAGATGAAAATGCCTTGCAAAGCACCATAAACCACGAAGTTCCACGCTGCGCCGTGCCACAAGCCCGAGATGAGGAAACAGAACCACAAATTGAAGTATTTGCGAGCTTCGGTCTTCACGCGGCTGCCGCCCAAGGGGAAGTAGAGGTAGTTCTTGATGAACACACTGAAGGTTTGGTGCCAACGTCTCCAAAACTCTGAAATGGTGGTAGAAACATACGGGTTGTCGAAGTTTTCGGGGAACTTAAAGCCCATCATACGGCCGAGACCGATGGCCATGTCGCTGTAGCCTGCAAAGTCGAAATAGATTTGGAAGGTGAAGGCGAAGATGGCAATCCAGGCGCTGGTAGAGTCAATAGTCGCAATCTTGTTGGCGATGTCGGCGAGTTGGGTGGAGGTGAGCACATCATAGTTTGAAGGTCCCAAAATTTGGTCTACTTGGAAACCGATGACATCTGCGATTAATACCTTCTTGCAGAGACCTATGACAAAACGGTAGAAACCGTGTAATCTATCCGTATAAAGCGACTCGCGGTTGCGGATTTGGTCGGCGATGTCGCAGTAACGCACAATGGGGCCGGCAATCAATTGTGGGAACATCACAATGTAGAGCATATAGTCGCTCAGCCGCTGCATCGGTTCGTTCACCTTGCGGTAGGTGTCCAAGGTGTAAGTGACGCTCTGGAACGAGAAGAACGATATGCCTATGGGCAGCAGGATTTTGACCCATTGCAACGGTTCGGCATGGAACCAACCCCGCACCGCATTGATGTTGTTCATTGTGAAGTTGCCATACTTGAAGTAGAACAGCAGCCCGATGCTGATGGCGATGGAGATGCCGCAAAGCAGTTTCTTCAGACCGGGTTTTTCCGTCTTGTTCATCCACCGCACCAGATAGAAATTGGCGATGACCGAAACGATGAGATGGATGATGAACTCGGGTGCACCCCAAGCGTAGAAAACGAGTGAGGCGAGCAGGAGGAAGTAGTTGCGCCCTTTCCTCGGTATGATGAAATACACGAGGAAAAAGATCGGCATGAAGTAGAGTAGGAATATGTTGCTGCTGAATACCATATTGTGTGTCTTTTCGGTTTATTGGAATAATTCGCCTTTCTCCATTTTTTGGTTAATGAACCATCGGGCATCTTTTTCAAGCATTTCCTCGAAAGTGATGCCCTTCTCTTTGGCTTTTTGTTGGATCATAAGGATCATTTCATTGTTGTGCCGCCATTGTTCCATAATTTCCAATTTCTTCATCTGAATGAATGTTGCCGTGTCGAAAACGACTTCATCGCGTATGAGCGATTCGCCTCGGTCCATCCGATCAGCTTCTTCATTCAGGGCGTCGTCGAGGCTTATGGATTGTTGTGTGGCGTATAACAATATTGAATTGACCCAATCTTTATCGTCGCGGATGCGGTTGACGGTCATGGCTTGTTTGATTCGCTTGGTGTTGCGGATGGAGGGCATGTCTTCACCATCAAGGCCGGGGATGAGTTCAGGATCGTTTTTCAGCATATAGGTCATGCTGTTGCGCACTTCTTCTTCAGTCATGTTGGCATAGCCTTCGTAGTTGCGCATGCGTTTGGTGTAATCCTCTACCGATGCCTCAAAGAGGCTATCGCTCACGCAGAGTTGCAGCAAGGCATCTTTGGTAAATCCGTAAGTGGCTTCCCTCCATTGGTGCCCTGCCGAATAGAACACCACATAGTCGACATTGAGGATGCGGCTCAAGCGGTCGATGTCTTTCACGCTTTCCGACCTTTTGGTGGAGGCCGTGACGGCTGTGTTGTTGTAGAACCACACTTCCCAATCGGTCATAATTTGACGTGCAGGCAGGAACCCTTCCATGCTCCAAATAAACGAATCGCCGACAAATAGCACCTTCGGCTTGCGATGAGTGGTGTCATCCTCCACGGTGATGTCTGATTTGTATTTGGTCTTGTCGCTATGGATGCGGAACAAAAGGTTCAATGTTTCTTCATCGCCTTCCAGCTCATCTGATTCGTAGGCTATTGGCGGTCCAATATGAAGGGTCGGGAACTTGGCTTCGCCATCCAAGGTGTTCATAAAGCGGAACAGTGAGTCGTAGCCGTACACGGCCGAATAGCGCCAGTGTGAGTCGGTTTTTGGGAAAAGAGGAACCGAAACGGTGTCTCTCATGCTCACAAACCATTCGGTCATATTGATGTAAGGGAAACAGGTCTCTTCCATACGGCGCGAGAAATAGTCAGCCAAATGAATGGTGGTGGTGTCGGCATCGCGACGTGGCAAATACTCGGGATACACTTCGGGCTTGTCGGGAGCGATAAAAGCCAGGAACTCAATGCCATAGTCTTTCAGCACATACCGCAGTTTGTTCATCATCCGCAGTTCCTTGTCGGCATCGGCTATGGCCTTGTCGTTCGAAGGGTAGTGTTTGGGCAGTTCAGTGCCGTAGTGCTCGTTGACGGCCAGAGCATAATACAGATAGCCGTTCTTTCCAGGCACGATGAAATGGCAGTAGGTCTTATTGTAAGCCGACCACACGTATTGGTTGTAGAGCCTGATGACGGGTTCTCTCAGACCAAAGTGTTCGCTGACATATTTCTCAATCTGCGACTGATAAGTGTTCGAACGGTAGTTGTCGAAAGTCAACTCGGGTTTGGGTGTGGGTTCAATGGCGCCTTTCAAGACCTTCACGGGGAAGATACCAGTCCATTCCTGTACGACGGGCACGAAAAGGAAGACCATCAGCAGAGTGAACAGAATGCAATCGTATCTTATCCTCGGTTTTTTCATTGAGCACCAGGCTTTTTCGTATAGTTCAAACTTGCAAAGATACGAAAAATTATCCTCATCATCTTGAAAAACCTTACTTTTGCACCATGAAAACAAAGAAGATAGAACTGCTTTCGCCTGCCAAGGACTGCGAGGTGGGCATGGCCGCCATCAACCATGGTGCCGATGCAGTCTACATCGGTGGTCCTGACTTTGGCGCCCGCGAAAAAGCCACCAATAGCATCCAAGACATTGAACGTCTCTGCCGCCATGCGGCATTGTATGATGCCAAGGTGTATGTGACGTTGAACACCTTGCTTTACGAAAATGAGTTGGAACGCGCCCGCAAAATCGCCTTCGACTGCTGGAATGTCGGCGTCGATGCGCTTATTGTGCAGGATATGCAGCTGCTCCAGCTCGACCTGCCACCGATTCCACTTCATGCCAGTACACAGTGCGACAACCTGACGTTGGAAAAGGTGCAGTTGTTGGAGCAGTTAGGCTTCAGCCAAGTCATTTTGGGGCGTGAGTTGAGTCTGAAACAAATTCGGGAGATTCGTGAAAAGACTTCGGTGCCGTTGGAGTTTTTCGTGCATGGTGCGCTTTGTGTGAGCCATAGCGGACAGTGCTATCTGAGCCAGTATATCGGCAATCGTAGTGCCAATCGTGGCGCTTGTGCACAGCCTTGTCGTCTGCCTTGGGACTTGCTCGATGAGGATGGAAAGATGCTGATTAAAAATCGTCATCTGTTGTGCCTGAAAGACCTCAACAATAGTGCCCATTTGGAGGAACTGATGGATGCGGGTATCACAAGTTTCAAAATCGAAGGTCGTATGAAAGACGCTGATTATGTGAAAAATGTGACGGCATACTATCGTCAGAGATTAGATGAAATCATCAATTGTCGTCCAGATTTGGAACAAGCCTCCCTTGGACATTGCACCTCTGGTTTTGAGGTCAATCCTGAGAAATCTTTCAATCGAGGTTTCACCGACTATTTCATCAATGGTAGGCAGAAGGGCATAGGATCTCCCTTCACACCGAAATCAATGGGCGAATACATCGGCGAGGTCAGTTGGTGCAACCCGCTCCGCATGGAAATCGACACGGACAAGACCTTGCACAACGGTGACGGCCTGTGTTTTTTGAACCAGGACAATGAATTGGTGGGTTTGCGGGCAGATGTGGTGAATACAGGTAGAGACGGTGTGCACACCGTCTCTACAAACAGGCCACACGGTGCCTTCCGAGGCGCTAAAATCTACCGCAACCTCGACCTCGAATGGCAAAAACAGGTGGAGGCCTCCATGGGCAACCGCAAGATTGACATTGATTTGGTTTTGACGGAAACGGAAACAGGTTATGAAATGATGGCCACCTGTAGAGACGTGGTGCGCCGCGTCTCTACCAGTGTACAATCCGATAAAATCGTAGCCAATAACCCCGAGAAGGCCACCGAAAACATCCGCAAAAAGGCCCTGCAATGGGGCAATACGGTATTCAATCCCGTGAATTTGGAATTGAAATTCACGGAGCCTCGTTTGATTCCAGCATCAGTCATCGGCGAGATGAAACGGGAATTGGTGGCGAAATTGACGGATGAATTGGTTGAAAATCATCGGAATAACCATCCTCGTAGGGACGCACCGCGTGCGTCCGCTGGTGAATCAAGCGGACACATGCAATGTGTCCCTACCACGACCACGAATCCTGACGCGATACCATCTGCCCTCATGACCTGCCACCATTGCATCCGTTACGCCAACGGATTATGCAGCAAGGAAACGGGACAAAAGGCCACGCCATTGTTTATTCGCAATGGTGCGAACACTTTCCGCCTCGAATTTGATTGCAGGAATTGTTTGATGACGGTCTCAGCGGTTACTGATTGAGTACTAAATCTTTGTATCCAAAAACCACTTCCAAGCCTTTTCCCTTGAAATAGGCCTTCACTTGGCTTTCGTCCCAATTGGTTGCGGCCAAAATGAAATCGCCGCCCCAAGCACCTAACGATTTCAGCACGCCTTCAAAATCAGGGAAACGCTTTTGAACGGTTTCTTGCCCAATACAGCGGGCGATAATGCGTTCGTGACATTGCATCAAAAGGCCAAATTCGTCCAAGTTCTGGCAATTGGGCACAGCGCGACTGATTTCCGAAACGGCTTCTATATCTTCTTCTAATTCAATGGGATTTGCCTTTGCCAAGAAGGCTTTGATTTCCTTTGAGGAACTCTGCTTTTGTCCTTGATAGATGAAATAGAGATGTTCGGCGAAGGGTGGGTTGAAATCGATAGGTTCAACCAAAGGGTTCGGCGTTTCGAAAGGCTCAACGACCCTGGCTTTTGCAGGTCCCTGAGCCTGTCGAAGGGCCGTCCCTGTATTAACAAGTTGATAATAAATCGGTTCTTCCGCCGTAGCGCAGGCAATGTCATACCCTGAACCGCCAAAGGTCAATTTCAGCAGTTCGTAAGGATTCACGTTCGCCCAACGGGCTAAATTGGCAATCAAGGTGGAGCTGCTGCCCAATCCCCATTCGGGGTTGAAGCCAAGATGCGTGCGAAAGCGCATGTCGCTGCCGTAGAAAGCATTCGGTTTCAGTTGCCTTACGGCCTTTAAGATGCTGGATAGTTTTTCAGCTTTGGCTGGGTCATCGGTGGTGATGGGCTCCAATGTGTCAGTGTCGAATAGAACGGAAAACCAAGGCTTGTCGGGCTGTTGGGCAATCCAATGCAAACGGAGTGTATCAGTGTCGGCCAATGAGACCTCAAGGCTTTGTCCTAATTTCAATGGTAACGCCAAAGCCAATGCACCTTTTAAGACGAGGTATTCGCCCGTCAGAAGGAATTTTCCGTGGGCTTGGTAATGGCTCATTTCTTTAAGCTGTCTAAGAATTGTTCCACCCCAGCATACGACACGGTCTTGTCCTTGAAATACTCGCGTGCCTGTTTTTTCTCTTCTTCCGTGGCGTTCAGTTGGTTCAAGATATTGTTCAGATGCATCTTCATGTGGCCGGCTTGGATGCCTTTCGTGGTCAGCGATCGTACGGCGGAGAAGTTGTTGGCCAAGCCCATCGTGGCGGCAATCATCATCAGCTCTTTGGCAGTGGGATTGCCCAAAAGTTCAAGGGTCTTCTTGGCAAGTGGGTGCAGGCTGGTCAGTCCGCCAATGGTACCCAAAGCCATCGGCACCTCTAGTTCAAAGTGGAAGATGCCATTTTCAATCGTGACCGAGGAAAGGCTCTCATAATGCCCGTTGCGCGAGGCAAAGGTGTGTCCTGCCGCTTCCACCGCACGGAAGTCATTGCCCGTGGCGATGACCACTGCGTCGATGCCGTTGTAGATGCCTTTGTTGTGCGTGGTGGCGCGGTCGGTGTCGATGTGGGCGATGTCGACGGCTTTCTTGAATTTCTTGGCGTATTCGGCTCCCGAGAGGTGTTCATCGATGCCGTCAAGTTGCTCCACAGGGCATTCCACCCAGACCTTCACGCGACAGTCGGGCGTGTTGTTCGACAAGATGGTCATGATAATCTCCACCTTGCGGAGGTCCTCAGGCAGGTCTTGTTGCTCAGCGAAGAAGTCCTGCAGGCTGTGCCCGAACTGCTCCAAAGCGGAGTTGATGAAGTTGGCTCCCATGGCGTCGCCCGTGCCAAACTCCACACGAATTTGGTAATAGTCAGGGATTTGTGCGCTGTAGTCGATGAGCCGCATCCCAAGGATGCCGCCACCGCGTTTACGCATTTTCTCAGTCATGGCATCGGTGTCGGCCAAGAGGCGTTTCTCGATTTCGGGAAACATCGCAAACAGTTTTTCCTTGTCGCCGCTCCAGCCGAAATGCACCTGTCCGACCTTGCGCACATCAATGACTTCGGCATGGAATCCGCCTCGCTCGCCCCAGAACTTGGCTGCAGCCGAGGCCGCCGCTACAACGGAGCTTTCCTCGATGACCATCGGCACGATGTAGTCCTTGCCGTTGATGGTCACATTGGGCGAGATGCCGTAGGGAATGAAGAAATTGGTAATGGTGTTCTCGCTGAACTCATCAAAGAGCTGCTGCTGCTTCGAGTCGGAGTGCCAGTAGCTCTTCAGCAAGCTGATGACTTCGCCGGGGTTCTCGAAGTAGTTGGCAATCAGCTTCAGCTTCTCTTCCTTGAGAAGTTTCGAAAAGCCTTTCTTTATGCGTTCGCGAGTGGCCATATCAGTTTACCATTCTTCTTCTTCAATCACTTTTTCGGGAACCAAACTTTCCTCAAACTTTTGTCCCCAGTCTTCGGCAAAGGCGGACATCTGTTGCAGGTAATTGTCCCAAATAGGCTGATAATTAGGATCTTCTTTGTTCATCCATTCCTCGCAGGGATGGTTGCTTTGGGTCTTTTGCATGAAGTCGGTAAGGGTATAACGCACACGGCCTTCGCGTACCTCGATGGTGAAGTAATAGGTAATCCAAGGCCATTTCGACTTCACTGCGTCGCCGTTGTCAAGTTGAAACTGATGCTTGCCTTTCAGGGTGCGTCCGTCGTTTTGGTTGAGGATGGTTGAAGGGCTCTTGTAGTAGGTGTTCATAAACTGGCTGTAGATACGGTTAAACACCTCATCCTCAGAACCTACGGTGTTGATGACCTTGCGGAAACAAATCTTTTCCGTCTTCGGATCAATGGGCATGTTGGATTGGGCAAAGGTAAAAGTCGCAAACAAGACGGCGACAATAAGCAATGCTGTTTTCTTCATTTCTTTTTTAATTTGGTCACAAAATTAGTAATAATTCATGTTGCTTCGGCGCAACGGGTGTGAAAAATAACAAATATTAGGCCAAAACTACAAGGGCTTGACTTCAGAATTGTCGTGGCAAGCCAAATCCTTTAGCGGATTGCCTTTATAGTATAAAGTGGAGGCGTCATTCAAGGTGGCTTTCAGATATTCGGTCACCCAGACTGTGGCTTCGGAGGCTTCGGAGAGCTCTGCATATAGCTTATTCACTTGGGTTTCAACCATGTTTAGTATACTGCCGTCATGTAGTTTTATATCGGCTCTGGCTGTTTCGCCTCCCCGATTGATGAATCGAGAGTTGCCGTTCAGGTTTAGGTCGAGCAGTTCTGTGGCATGGATTCTCCCATTGAATTGTGAGGATTGTTTCAATGAGGCTATGCAGGTGGTACCGTCAAATTGGAAATCGAGCAGTTTTGAAGCCGCATCCATCACGATTTCACATTTGTCGCCCGTGTAGGTCAAGGCATTGCAGGAAGAAGCATCAGTCAGGTTCACATAGAGTCGTTCTCCAATATATGAGCCTGTAAATGTGACTTTTGAGGCAGTCTTGGCATCAATTTTTTCGAGTTGGCGCAAATGTACGGTGGCACGGAACTCAGAATTGATGGCCGTGAAGGTCTTGAGCATAAAACCAAGTTCGAGATGGGTGTCGTTCATTTTGGCTTTAACATAAGGTTCCAGATAAGCGGAATAGGCCAGCTCGACATAGGTGCAACTGTCGGCCACAACGGTCACTTGCCAGCCGTCACTGACTTCGATTTCACGGATGTCGGCATTTTCAAGGACAGTCTTTTGAACAAGGGTCATGTCGGCCTCTTTCTTGCAGGAGGTGGCGAAGCAAAGGGCTGCAAAAAGGATGAGTATGGTTTTGAGTGTTTTCATGCTGTATTAACGAATTATAGTAACATTTATTATTGATGATGATAAGGTTCGCCCTTTAAAATCGTGAAGGCACGGTAAAGTTGCTCGACAAAAATAAGCCGCACCATTTGGTGGCTGAAGGTCATGGGTGAGAGCGACATCTTGGCGTTGGCGCGGTCGTAGACTTCCTGCGCGAAGCCGTAAGGCCCGCCTATGATGAACACCAACCTTTTTGCGCCAGAAGCCATCTGTTTTTCAAGGTTTTCGGCAAACTCTACGGAGGTGTACTGCTTGCCGTTTTCGTCCAGAAGGATAACTTGGTCGCTAGGTTGAAGCTGTTGCAGCAGTAGGAAGCTTTCGGCTTTCTTCTGTTGGTCTTCGCTGAGGGTCTTGCGGTTACGCGGGTCGGGGAGTTCCTTCATCTCGAACGAGGCATAATGCCCGATGCGGCCCACGTATTTCTTAATGCCGGTGATGAGGTAGTCTTCATCCGTCTTGCCGATGACCAATAGTAATATTTTCATTTTTTTCGTCACAAAACCTGCAAAACTGTCAAAACTATTTGCTTGGTTGGGAAAAGCCTGCCAACCGGTGGCTTTTCGGCGACAAGCGGTTGCGTGCCGCCACTACTAAAATGAGGTTTTGTGGGTTTTGTATGTTTTGTGATATTATTATAACTTTATGTTTTCTAGTAGTTTATAAGCTTTATTTCGGTCCTGTTCCAATTGCGCTTTCAGCTCGTCCAGCCCCTCAAATTTCTCCTCGTCGCGGATGCGGTCGATGAAGCGCACATGGATCTGTTTGCCGTACAGGTCGCCATCGAAGTCGAACAGGTTGACCTCGATGATGGGGTTGTCCTCACTGCGGTCGCCGATGGTGGGCCGGTGCCCGATGTTGGCCATGGCCTTGTAGGTCTTGCCTTCGTAGTCGACGAGACAGGCATACACGCCTCGGTTGCTGATGAGCATATATTCCCTCGGCAACTCAAGGTTGGCCGTTGGGAAGCCCAATGTGCGTCCAATCTTGTTGCCCACCACGACTTCGGCAGTGACGGAGTAGGTGTAGCCCAACAATTGGTTGGCACGCTTCACATTGCCTGTAGCCAAAGCGTTACGGATCTTCGTGGAGCTGATGGCGATGTTTTCAACATCCTGTGCAGCAACGCGTTCCACCTTGAAACCATATTTCAGTTTCATGTCGTTGAGCAGACCAAAGTCGCCCATGCGGTTCTTACCGAAGTGATGGTCGTAGCCCACAACGATATAATCGGGATGGATGTTATCAATGATGTAGTCCTTGATGAAAACCTCTGAGGGCGTGCGCGAAAACTCTTTGGTAAAATTGATGATGACCACGTTGTCGATCCCATACTCCTCGAATTTCTTGAGTTTTTCTTCGGGCGTGCAGAGGAAACGCAGGTTGGAGCTATCGATATTGAGCACCTGACGGGGATGCGGACTAAAAGTGACCACAACCGTCTCGCCACCAATGCTTTGTGCCAAGGTCTTCATCTTGTTGAAGATGGCCTGATGGCCAAGGTGGACGCCATCGAAGGTGCCGATAGTGACCACGGCGTGGGGAATGTTTCGAGTTTCTATGATGTTTCGAAAGACTTTCATCTGTGAATGATGAATGCGGAATGATGAATGCGGAATGATGGGTCCGGTAGGTCATTCAGCATTAGCTTCGCTGAATCTGCGATTTCAGCATTCCGAATTCCTAATTAAACAAGTTTCGTTTCTATTAAGTATTTGGCGATTTGAACCGCGTTGGTTGCAGCGCCTTTGCGGAGATTGTCGGCCACGCACCAAAAATTGAGGCCATTCTCCACCGAGAAGTCACGGCGGATGCGACCCACAAAGACCTCGTCTTTGCCTTCGGCGTAGAGGGGCATCGGATAAATGTTGTTGGCCGGATCGTCTTGCACCACCACGCCAGGCATGGCTGCCATTAACCTGCGGACATCGTCGATTTCAAAGGGTCTTTCTGTTTCCACGTTCACGGCTTCGCTGTGGCCGCCCCACACGGGTACACGAACCGTGGTTGACGAGACGGCGATGTGCTCATCGCGGAGGATCTTGCGCGTTTCGTTGACCATCTTCATCTCCTCTTTGGTATAGCCGTTGTCGAGGAAGGTATCAATGTGGGGCAGGATGTTGAGGTCAATCGGATGGGGGTAGCAAGTCTTGCTGCTCGCGCCCGCGCGCTCGGCCTTCAGTTGGTTGACACCTTTTTGGCCGCTGCCCGAGACGCTTTGGTAGGTGCTGACGACGATGCGTTTGATGCCGTAGGTTTTGTGGATGGGTGCCAAGGCCATCACCATCTGTATGGTGGAGCAGTTGGGGTTGGCGATGATGTGCGTGTCCTTGGTGATGGTGTCGGCGTTGATTTCTGGGACGACCAACGGCACATCTTTCTCCATGCGCCAGGCCGAGCTGTTGTCGACGACAAAGGTGCCCTGAGCAGCAAAACGCGGTGCATATTGTTTCGATGCCGATGCTCCTGCCGAGAAGATGGCGATGTCGGGGCAGGCAGCGATGGCCTCGTCCACGCTGACCACTTTATAGGTCTTGCCTTGGAAGACGATTTCCTTGCCTATGGAGCGTTCCGAGGCGGCGACAACCAATTCATCTATGCGAACCTTCTGTTCGTCAAGTACTTGAAGCATCTTCGAGCCGACCAAGCCGGTGGCTCCTACCACTGCGATTTTCATTTTTGTTCCTCCCAATAATTGGGTGCAAAAATAGAAAAAAAGTGAGAAGTAGATGTTTTAAAACCACACCTTATAAGAAAACGACGGTATAATTGGGAAGAAAGTCCGCTGCCATAGCGTTTGTGGCTCGTCAAGGAACTGGTTCCAATACAACGGGTCGCCTTTCTTGTCACCGTAGTAGTAATAGTACGGATTCTGTCGGCAATACACGTTGTAGATGGAGAATGTCCATTCGGCTTTGCGGCCTTTCTCGTTCTTGGTCTTGAACTTGGCGGCCAAGTCGAGGCGGTGGTAGTCGCGCATCCTGGCACTGTTGCGCTCGCCGTAGATGTTGGTTTGCTCAAAATGCACATCGCCCTCGGGCGTGATGACAGGTGTGTTCTGCACTCCGATGACGGGTGTGTAAGGCAATCCCGTCTGGTATGTCCATAAGGCACTCAACGACCAACGCTCCGTAAGTTGATAGTTCACATTGATGTTGATGGAATGCGGACGGTCGTACTCAAACACATATTCTTTTCCGTTGTTGATATGGTCGAATTGTCGTGTGGTATGCGACCAAGTGTAGCCCACATAGCCGTCCAAGCGGTTGAAATTGAAGCGCGTCATCATCTCAACGCCATACGACTTGCCCTTGCCGCCCGCTTCCACCTTGCTGCGCCAATCGGAATCGCCAAGGAGGGTGCTGTAGCCCTCGCGGTAGGTGGCCAAGTCGCGGAGCAGCTTGTAGTAGGCATCGATTTCCACGCTGATGTGGTCTTGCCAAAAACCGCGCTGCCAGCCGATGGAGGCTTGGTCGGAGGTGGCGGGCTTGATGCGAGCATCAGCGGGAATCCACACCTCGTTGTTCATGATGGAGCCAGGCGTCATCATCAAGTGGGCGTTCTGCGTAACGCGCATGGCGGTCAGGTTGATGGTGCTTCCTCCTAGGATGAAGCTGAGATTCATCCTTGGCTCCCAAGCGAAGTGATGATACCCTTTGTTCACAAAACTATTCGCCCTCAAACCGATGGAGCCGTTGAACCAAGTGCCAAACTTCAGTTTGTTGTCCAAATAAAGCGAGTTGTCGAACACGCTCGAAACATCGGGCAAGTTGGTTTCTGAGAAGCTGCTGGTGAAGTGGTTGGGACGGTAGTTGAGATAGGAGCTTTGCAGGCCATATTCCAAGGTGTAGGCATTGCTGACAAAGAGTTTCCAG
>JAEEGJ010012181.1_pt1 | contig 21401 bp, 20 predicted proteins | sample 8958761 | NCBI WGS metagenome assembly JAEEGJ01 (sample SAMN16246546, study PRJNA631951) | gut metagenome | biome: gut microbiome; feature: rumen; material: RS-attached | host: Bos | place: Iran: Karaj | collected 2018-10
GTTCAGGATTATCCGGTTTTGACAAGAAACTCGCTGCTGTCTGTCCTGATTCAACAATACTCGACGGGCTTGCCGTAAGGGGCAACGACTGCCAGAACAAACAAGAAGATGTGAGATACAGTGTCAAAGAGTGGTTGTCAGCGCTCGGATATTAACTGATATCTATAAGTTAGAAATCAGCACCACCCGTCGAACGGGTGGTTTGCACTGAGGCTATAAGCCTCTGTTACCGGCCAGCGCCTAAAGACGCTGGCTTTCACATTCTGTTCAAGCCTTATTGCCTTTGACTCGTAGCCGCCCATGAATGGGCGTTCGTATCACTGGCTACCCTTAAAAGGGTCTTCATATTCTTTTACACTCAGCTTATCCATTGCTATGTCGTGCTTTTCCTGATCCTGAATGTATTTCTTTATTGTGGCCTCATTTAATCCTACTGTGCTGACGTAGTATCCTTCCGCCCAAAAGTGCCTGTTACCGAATTTGTATTTCAAATTCGCATGCTGATCGAATATCATCAATGCGCTCTTGCCTTTCAGATATCCCATTATCTGTGCTACTGAATACTTTGGCGGAATGCTTACCAGCATATGCACGTGGTCGGGCATGAGATGCCCTTCTATAATCTCAACTCCTTTATACTCACACAGTTGCCTCAATATTTTTGCTATATCCGCCTTGTACTGATTGAATATTATTTTCCTTCTGTACTTCGGCGTGAACACTATGTGATATTTACACATCCATTTTGTGTGAGCTAAACTGTGATTGGCGTTTGCCATTTTGTCACCTTTCCTTTCTGTAATTTTGGCTTGAACACCTCGATTATAGGGAAAGGTGACTTCTTTGTATAACTTCTGTCGCGCACCCGCATAGCGGGTGGTTTATTGTCTCGTACGCTTCGTTCCTCGCGTACTCGACGGAGTCACGTCTCCAAAAAAATTAATATGCCCGAAGCACTTAAGCTTCGGGCATATATTAAATGTAAATATCAATTCTCATATCCTTGTACGCATTGACTTTTGTGTACTCCGGAACGTTCGCGAAATACCGCATTACGTCCTCTTTAGTTACATACAAGGTCATAAAGTAATATGACTTACGTGGCTTATTTCCTCGAATGGCGGATTGCAGCCTGAGCTGCTGCAAGTCTGGCGATCGGTACACGGAAAGGTGAGCAGGATACATAATCCAAACCGATCTCGTCGCAGAACTCAACAGATGTCGGGTCACCGCCGTGCTCGCCGCAGATACCGAGGTGGAGGTCAGGACGTACTGCCTTACCGTTCTCGATAGCCATCTTCATGAGCTTACCAACGCCGTTCTGGTCGAGACGAGCGAACGGATCAGACTCGAAGATCTTTGACTCATAGTAAGCTGTGAGGAACTTACCAGCGTCGTCTCTTGAGAAACCGAATGTCATCTGTGTAAGGTCGTTTGTACCGAAGCAGAAGAACTCAGCTTCCTTAGCGATCTCGTCAGCTGTAAGAGCAGCACGAGGGATCTCGATCATTGTACCAACCTTGTAGTTCATGTTGACGCCTGCAGCCTTGATCTCTTCATCAGCAACTGCAACAACAACCTTCTTAACGTTAACGAGCTCCTTGATCTCGCAAACGAGAGGGATCATGATCTCAGGTGTTACGTTCCAGTCGGGATGCTTAGCGTTGACGTTGATAGCAGCGCGGATAACTGCTCTTGTCTGCATCTTAGCGATCTCAGGATATGTAACAGCGAGACGGCATCCTCTGTGACCCATCATAGGGTTGAACTCGTGGAGAGAAGAGATAAGTGTCTTGATGTCTTCAACAGACTTGCCCTTCTTGTCAGCGAGAGCCTTGATGTCAGCTTCTTCTGTAGGAACGAATTCGTGAAGCGGCGGGTCAAGGAATCTGATCGTAACGGGATGTCCCTCGAGAGCCTCATAGAGAGCTTCGAAGTCGGACTGCTGCATGGGAAGGATAACTTCGAGAGCAGCCTCACGCTCCTCAACTGTGTCGGAGCAGATCATCTCACGGAATGCTTCGATTCTGCCTTCACCGAAGAACATGTGCTCTGTACGGCAGAGACCGATACCTTCAGCACCGAGCTCACGAGCCTTCTTAGCATCGTTAGGTGTATCAGCGTTTGTACGTACTTCGAGTCTCTTGAACTCGTCAGCCCACTTCATGATGCGGCCGAAATAACCGTTGTTAGGATCAGCGTCAACCTGAGCGATAGCGCCGTCATAGATCTTACCTGTGGAACCGTCGAGGGAGATGATGTCGCCTTCCTGGAATGTCTTGCCTGCAAGAGTGAACTTCTTGTTAGCTTCGTCCATAGCGATGTCGCCGCATCCGGATACGCAGCACTCACCCATACCACGTGCAACAACTGCAGCGTGTGATGTCATACCGCCACGTACTGTGAGGATACCCTCAGCAGCCTTCATACCTGTGATATCTTCAGGAGAGGTCTCGAGTCTTACGAGGACTACCTTCTCTCCTCTGTCGTGCCATGCAACTGCATCGTCAGCTGTGAATACGATCTTACCGCAAGCAGCTCCCGGAGAAGCGCCAAGGCCCTTACCGATTGCCTCTGCAGCCTTAAGAGCAGCGGGATCGAACTGAGGGTGAAGGAGTGTATCGAGGTTACGGGGATCGATCATTGCAACTGCTTCCTCAGGTGTTCTCATACCTTCGTCAACCAAGTCACAAGCGATCTTCATAGCAGCCTGAGCTGTTCTCTTACCGTTTCTTGTCTGGAGCATGTAGAGCTTACCGTGCTCAACTGTGAACTCCATGTCCTGCATGTCTCTGTAGTGCTTTTCGAGTGTCTCGCAAACCTGTGTGAACTGAGCGAATGCTTCAGGGAACTTCTGCTCCATCTCAGCGATCTTCATAGGAGTACGAACGCCTGCAACAACGTCTTCGCCCTGTGCGTTTGTAAGGAACTCACCGAAGAGGCCCTTCTCACCTGTAGCAGGGTCACGTGTGAAAGCAACACCTGTACCGCAGTCGTCACCCATGTTACCGAATGCCATGGACTGAACGTTAACTGCTGTACCCCATGAATAAGGGATATCGTTGTCTCTTCTGTAAACGTTAGCTCTCGGGTTGTCCCAGCTTCTGAATACGGCCTTGATAGCGCCAACGAGCTGCTCCTTAGGATCTGTAGGGAAGTCTGTACCGATCTTAGCCTTGTACTCAGCCTTGAACTGTGAAGCGAGTTCCTTGAGGTCGTCAGCTGTGAGGTCAACGTCCTGTGTAACTCCTCTTGAAGCCTTCATCTTGTCGATGAGCTCTTCGAAGTACTTCTTACCAACTTCCATAACAACGTCAGAATACATCTGGATGAATCTTCTGTAGCAGTCCCAAGCCCATCTGGGGTTGCCGGACTTTGTAGCGATAACGTCTACAACCTGCTCATTCAGACCGAGGTTGAGGATCGTGTCCATCATACCCGGCATGGAAGCTCTTGCACCGGATCTTACGGAAACAAGGAGCGGGTTCTCGAGATCACCAAACTTCTTGCCTGTGATCTCCTCAAGCTTTACGATGTATTCCATGACCTGAGCCATGATCTCGTCATTGATCTGACGGCCGTCCTCGTAATACTTTGTGCATGCCTCTGTGCTGATCGTGAAACCCTGAGGAACAGGGAGTCCGATGTTTGTCATCTCAGCAAGGTTAGCGCCCTTACCACCAAGGAGTTCGCGCATGTTTCCGTTGCCTTCGGTGAACAGGTAAACGTACTTTGTCATTCTTTTATCCGCCTTTCATTTATTGGATTCAGTTTTTTGTTTCTCATGTGGCATTTTAGCCTGCTAAAAACTTATCAGTTTATTTTAACAGAATAATGTCTTAAAAATCGAACTTATCTGAGAAAAATTCTTCAAGTTTGTCGATAGGGAATCTGATGTTTCCGGGTTCATACTCGACGTTCTTCATGGAGTCTCTTTCTCTGATCGTTACGCAGCCGTCGTTCTCTGAGTCGAAGTCGTAAACTACGCAGTAAGGAGTACCGATCTCGTCCTGTCTTCTGTAGCGCTTACCGATGGACTGACGGTCATCGAGCTCGCACATATACTTTTTCGAGAGCTTCTCGAAAATAGGCTGAGCCTTGTCAGTAAGCTTTGCAGAAAGAGGGAGCACACCGATCTTGATAGGAGCAAGGAACGGGTGGAAATGCATAACTGTTCTTACGTCGCCGCCCTCGAGCTCCTCCTCGTCGTAAGCAGAGCAGAGGAATGCGAGTGTTACACGGTCAGCACCGAGCGAAGGCTCGATAACGTAAGGAATGTACTTCTCGTTCTTTGCCGGATCGAAATATGTAAGATCCTGCTTGGAGAATTCCATGTGCTGCTTCAGGTCGTAGTCTGTACGGTCAGCGATACCCCAGAGTTCGCCCCAGTCTGTGAAAGGGAATGCAAACTCGAAGTCTGTCGTAGCTCTTGAATAGAAAGCGAGCTCTTCTTTAGCGTGATCTCTTGTACGGAGCTCTTCTTCCTTGATGCCCAGGCCGATCAGCCAGTCGTGGCAGAATGTCTTCCAGTAATCGAACCACTCGAGGTCTGTACCGGGTTCGCAGAAGAACTCTAACTCCATCTGCTCGAACTCTCTTGTACGGAAGATGAAGTTGCCGGGTGTGATCTCGTTACGGAAGGACTTACCGATCTGGCAGATACCGAAAGGAAGCTTCTTTCTTGCTGAACGCTGAACGTTTGCAAAGTTAACGAAGATACCCTGAGCTGTCTCAGGTCTTAAATAAACCTCAGATGTAGCATCCTCGGTAACACCGATGAATGTCTTGAACATGAGGTTGAACTTACGGATGTCTGTGAAGTTGTGGCCGCCGCATACAGGACAGGGAATGTTGTTCTCCCTGATGTAAGCTACCATTTCTTCAGGGCTCATGCCCTCTACGGGAACGTTCTCAATGCCGTTCTCCTTGTTCCAATCCTCAACGAGGTTATCTGCTCTCTGACGTGCCTTGCACTGCTTGCAGTCGATGAGAGGATCGGAGAATCCGCCGACGTGGCCTGAAGCGACCCATGTCTTGGGATTCATGATGATCGCAGCATCAAGTCCTACATTGTAAGGGCTCTCCTGGACGAACTTCTTCCACCATGCTGCCTTAACGTTATTCTTAAGCTGAACACCCAACGGGCCGTAGTCCCATGAATTTGCGAGACCTCCGTAGATGTCAGAACCCGGATATACGAAGCCTCTTACCTTTGCGAGCGAGACTATCTTATCCATTGTTTTCTCTACTGCCATATTGATCTTAACTCCCCGGAATTATTCTTCGTCTTCAGCTGAATCATCAGCGCCTTCGTCGTAAACGACTTCCTCTTCCTCGTCGGAAGTGCCGCCTGCCAAAGCATCGATAAGATCATCAAGGCCCTTGGAGTTGAGGCCGTTTGCAACAGACATTCTCTCTGCTCTTTCTTCCTCGAGCATCTTTCTTCTGTTCTCGGCTTCTTCTCTTCTTCTGATCTTCTCTTCTCTTGTGATCGGGATGACTGCTTCATCCTCAACGTCACCCTTAACTGCAACGACCTTGTCAGCTGCGACTTCGCTGCATGCAAGTGATACAACGTTAGCTGCGTTAGTATCGTCGATCATGGGCTGTGCGCCGTCTGTCAGTTCTCTTGCGCGCTTGCTGACGAGTACTGCAAGATCATAAGGGCTTGCTGACTTCTCTTTGAGTTTCTCGATTGAAGGTTCTGTTAACATCTTTTTACCTCTCTTCTCCTTTTATTCAAGTTCTTTTGCTGTACGTATATTCTTCGAAGCTTTAAGCTTTTCAGCGGTGATTATCGCCAGAACTTCTCCGGCTGCCTTGTCTAAGTCATCATTGGTGATGATGTATTCGAATTCACCTGCGCGCTTGATCTCAGCCTTAGCCTGTTCAAGTCTCTTGGTGATCTTCTCTTCAGTCTCGGTGCCTCTGCCTCTCAAACGGTTTTCGAGCTCTTCCATAGAAGGCGGAAGGATGAAGATCGTTACTGCATCGTCGCCGAACTTGCGGTCTAACGCGAGGCTTCCTTCGATGGTAATGTCGAAAAGGATATCCTGTCCCTTATCCATCATCTCGACGAGCGGTTCTGACGGTGTGCCGTAGTAGTTGTCCACATACTGGTCGTACTCGACGATCCTGCCGTCCTTTATCATCTGCTCGAATTCTTCCTTCGTTCTGAAGTAGTATTCGACACCGTCTTTTTCCTGTCCTCTGGGAGCTCTGGTAGTAACGGAGATAGAGTGTCCGACACTGCCGGGATCAGCCTTCTCCATGATCTCTTCCACCTTGGCGAGCACAGTGCCTTTGCCGACACCGGAAGGACCTGATATTGCAACAATCAATCCGCGTGCTTTCATCCCAGCTTCTCCTTTATCTCAGATGTTGCGAGAGCGGATGTAAGAACGAGTCCGCTGTCAGTGACGATCACCGACTTGCACTTCTTGCCGGCGCAGCAATCGACGAGCATGCCTCTGTCCTTGGAATCCTGCATCATGCGTCTTACGGGTGAAGACTCTGCGGAAGCGACGCAGATTATGCGTCCTGCCTGTGCTATATTGCCGAAGCCGATATCGATAAACTCGGATGCCATCTTACTAACCTTCCGTTATACGAGATTCTGGATCTGTTCTCTGATCTCTTCTATGAGGTTCTTCATCGTGAGGACTCTCGAAGTGATCTCAATGTCATTGGCCTTGCTGCCGGTAGTATTGACCTCGCGGTTGATCTCCTGTACGAGGAAATCCATCTTCTTGCCGACGGTCTCTTCTTCGGCAAGGATCTTTCTTGCCTGTGAGAAATGGCTGTTAAGTCTTGCCATCTCTTCGTCTATTGCGCACTTGTCAGCGAAGATAGCTACTTCTGCCGCAAGTCTGTTGTCATCGTAGAATTCTCTCTGGTCGCTCGTAAGGATGTCGTTGATCCTTGCTGTGAGCTTCTGCTTGTAGCTCTCGACTACCTCAGGTGATCTTGCGACTACTTCTTCTCTTAAAGCAGCGAGCGAATCAACCTTCGTAAGGATAGTGGCAACGAGGTTATCGCCTTCGCGCTTACGCATCTCGAGCATACCGTCGATCGCTAAGTTCAATGTCTCGATAAGCTCTTTGGAAGCTGCTTCCTCATCGATCTCTTTTGCAGTGACGCTCAAAACATCCTGCATAAGAGCGATCCTCTCAACGCCGAAATCATCTTCTCTTCCAGTGACTGCAGCAATAGCCTTGGCGGCTTCGGAATATTCCTTGGCAAGACCTGTGTTGACCGTAACTGTCTGACCGGACTCGCCCTGGTCTTCGTAGTTGACGAAGACGTCGATCTTGCCTCTCAATAATCTGTCTGTGATTATTCTTCGTACATCTGTATCCAGATAATTGAACATTCTGGGCATTCTGATCGAAATGTCGCAGAATCTAGAATTAACGGATTTGATCTCAATGCTGTATTTCCTGGTGTCGTAAATCTTCTCGCCGCGGCCGAAGCCTGTCATCGAGTATGCCATGTGATTACCTCTGATACTGATATAGACAAAAAAGAGCCGCCGCGTAAGAGAATATCCCTTAAGCTTTGGCTCGTGAATAATTATATATTATATATATAAAGATGTCTATCAAAATAATTTTATGTATCCCTGAAACGCCTTTATTTATTGCGTTTGCGGACACGAAAAAATTTTTGGCGTGATATTTGACAGGGGTGATCTCCGTCAGATAATCCGTACCGGTTTAAACCCGACATAATCTGCTGCCGTGCATATAAACTTCGTGCCTTCAAAGTCCCCCTCGAAAGCCTTCTTGTGAGACTTGCCGTGAAGGTGTCCGTAAACGCAGATATCTATCCCGCCTTCTGCCATCTGATGAGCGAATTCAGTGAATCCCATGTTGGCTGTAATCGGCGGATAGTGGATCATGAAGATATGCTTTTTAGAGTGCGAAGGATCAGCCTCATTGAGCTTATCGATGCACATCTGTATCCTTAATCTCTCGCGTTCGTAGATCTTCCTGTTATCAGAGCCGCTGATAGCGTCACGGGACTCGATCATCCAGCCTCTCGTGCCGGATATAAGGCACCCTTCGGCTTCAGCAACATTTGTCCTTATGAATTCAAGATTATTAAAGTTCTTCTCTTCGAAAAACTCTTCCATCTTCTTCATCGTGGTCCACCAGTAATCGTGGTTACCGCGGGATAAAAGTTTGCGTCCGGGGAGCTCCGAGATAAAACGGAAATCTTCTTCTGCGTGGTCAACATATGTAGCCCATGAGATGTCTCCCGGAATAAGCACGGTGTCTTCATCTGTGACAACCGCTTCCCAGTTCTCTTTGATCCTGGAGACATAATTATCCCAGGCGGACCATACGTATGCCATCGACTTTTCGGGGCAGCTTAAGCAAAGATGCAGATCTGCCAGCGCGTAAATTGACATTAAGACTCCCTGTGGAAATGTCTGTATATTGCGTCAGCGTCTTTCTCAGAAATGCCCTTGGCACTCTTGAGTTCTTCTACGGACGCGTTTTCCACGGCCTTTATTGTACCAAAATGCGAGAGCAGATTCCTGCGCTTTGCAGGTCCGATGCCCTCTATGGTCTCAAGCTTATATCTGATGTTGCGCTTACCGGAGAGCTTGCGCTGATAAGTGATCGCGAATCTGTGGACTTCGTTCTGGACAGTCGTTAAGAATCTCAAAAGACCCATCTCCTGATCGGTCAGAGTCCTGCCTTCAAGCCTTATCTCACGGCCGTCTTCGAACACGATCCCTGAAGTCTTGTGGTGATCGTTTTTGACCATTCCCGCAAGGTAGATATTATCAGTACCTTCCATGCTTCTTACGACCGATGCGACTGCTTCGAGCTGGCCTTTGCCGCCGTCAACAAGAATGACATCCGGATACTTAAATCCGTCATCTTCACTGTGGCTGAAACGCCTCTCCAGAGTCTCTCTCATGGATGCGTAATCGTCCTGTGATTCGACTCTCTTCATCCTGAATAATCTGTAGGACTGCTTGTCTGCCCTGCCGTCTTTGAAGACGACCATGCCTGCGCAGATATCGTCATTGCCGAGGTTGGAAATATCGAAGGATTCCGCTCTCGAGATCGCGCCTTCGGGTGCTCCCAAAAGTTCTTCGAGATACCTTACGGGAAGCGACGGATCCGCATTAGCGGAGCCCCCTCTTAAGACTCTTCTGACCATCATCTCGCGGGCATTATTCTTTGCAAGATCAGAAAGTTCACGGAGCTCTCCGCGCTCTGCGACATGGAGTCTGCAATGCTTTCCGAGCTTCTCGGTAAGAGTCTTCTCGATGTCTTCAAGATCATCTTCTTCCATCTCGAAAGGCACGAGTATAAGGGGCGGAATGAACGGCGCATCCTCATAGTACTGCATGAGGAAATTCTTTAAGATCTCTTCCCTGTCGCCGTCTTCTCCGGCAAAGAAATACGTGGATGATCCGACTATTCTTCCCTGTCTTAATTCGAGCTTTCTGACACACGTCTCACCGCAGTCGGAATAAAGACCGATGGCATCCACATCGCGCTCGATATCAAGATAAACTCTCTGGTTCTGACGTATCGCGCGGAGCGCATAGAGCCTGTCTCTTAAAGCTCCCGCCTTCTCAAATTCGAGGTTTGCGGAGCACTCTTCCATCTGGGCTTCGATGCTCTTCTCGATGCCGTCGTATTTGCCTTCAAAGAACTGAACGATCTGGTCTGTCATGGCGCGGTAATCCTCGCTCCTGACCGTGCCGAGGCAGGGCGCCATGCACTTGCCGATATGGTAATTAAGGCAGGGTCTCTCCTTGCCGATGTCACGCGGAAAGACCTTCTTGCAGCGCTTGAGCGGGAAGATATCCGATATCGCTTTCAGTACTTCGAAGCAGTCTGAACCCATATATGGGCCATAGTATTTAGCGCCTTTTTTGCGCGCTTCCGGATCGGGCCTGAAAGCCTTAAAAACTCTGGGGTATGCTTCATTCAAAGTGACACAGATATAAGGGTAGCCCTTGTCGTCACGAAGCAGGATATTGTAACGGGGCTGGTATCTCTTGATGAGATTGTTTTCGAGCAGCAAGGCTTCAGGCTCGGAGCCTACGACAGTGTATTCAAAGTCTGCCACGTGCGATACCATCGCCCTGACCTTCGGGCTTGAGATCGTTCCGCCTCCGAAATAGCTCTTCAGTCTGTTCCTTAATTTCTTTGCTTTTCCTACATAAATAACACAGCCCGAAGAGTCCTTCATAAGGTACACTCCGGGGCTTAATGGAACCGTGTCCAGCCTGGCATCAAATTTACCGGCGGGCATTACACTGCGATCTTAGGATTCTTGAGATGGGAGATGAGAGCTTCGCAAGCTTCCTTCTCGTCGTCGCCGTTAGCTTCGATCTCGATCTCGGCGCCGTTCTCGATACCGAGGGACATAACACCTAAAAGGCTCTTTGCATTAGCTCTTCTGCCGCTGCGAACGATATAGATTGTGCTGTGGTACTGTGAAGCTTTCTGGATCATGACAGCAACTGCCTTCATCTGCAAAGCATCTTCACAATCAAATACGATCTTTTCTTTAGTCATAGTTCAGGTACATCCCCTCATTAAATACGACATAAGTATATTTTTGAGCCTTTCGAAAATCAACCAAAAACAAGCCGTTCTGTCTATTTTCGGCTATTTACCCCAAATGGAATAGTTTTGGCAAAACCTTTTGGTAAAATCGACAATCAAAGCTCTTTGGTCATAAGGATGGCATCCTTACCGGGACCATAGTAATCGCGCCTTTGGCCGTACCTTGTAAACCCGTGCTTCTCATAAAGAGCAAGTGCAGGGCTATTATCGAATTCGACTTCGAGGAACACTTTGGTGATATTGCGCTTAGAAAGTTCATCCATCAGAGCACTCATCAGCTTATTGCCGTAGCCCATGCCCCTGTAGCGCTTGTCAGTCACGATGTTGCCGATATTGCATTCGTCGAGCACTGTCTCCGCGCCGACATATGAGATTACCCGGCCGTCTGCTTCGATAACCAGGCAAAGCTTGTTCTTGTCGTTTATGAGGTCTTCGATCGCCGCGCGTGTCCAGGGATGCTCGATGGAACCTTCCTCAAGACCCATTATGGTATCGATGTCACCGGCTGTTGCTTCGCGGATACGAAGGTCTGCATCAGGCATCTTTATCTTCCTCAGCCTTCTTCGGCTCTTCTTTCCTGAGCCTTTCCGCCTGAGAAACCGCACAGTAAGACGCCTTGAGGTCTCTCGCGTCGATAAGTTCCTTGCCCGCAAACGCGGCCAAAGCAACACCCTTCGGCATTATCGCAGCACCGGGTGCATAGTAGATATTAAGTCCTGACTTCGCCTTATCGAAGGCCTTCTTCATAACGGCAGCGCCGCTTCCGACGACTAATATCTGACGTCTGACGCCGTATATGATCTCAGGGATCTTCTCGATCTTGGAGACAAGCACATCAGCATCGTAAGCATCTTCAGGCAGCAGCGCCTTTAGCGTATCATCCTCAGCCGCCTGCGCGAAAACCCTATTGTTGCGCGCATCAAACGCAGGAACTATAAGTGTCTCATTCTTGGGTGTCATGGTCGCATTCTCGCAAGACCTCGCGAGAGCCTCAGTCGATGAGACCGCGATGCACTTCTTGCCCGCAGCAAGCGCCATGCCCTTTACCGCCGCAAGTCCGATCCTGATACCGGTAAACGAACCCGGTCCGACCGTCACGGCGTAACCGTCAAGGTCTTCGTGCTTTAAGCCCGCCTTTTCCATCACACTGTGGACCAGCGGCATGAACGTCTCGGAATGAGTCTTCGTCTCGAACGAGAGCTCATAGCAGATCTCCTTGCCGTCTTCGAAAATTCCGGCAGAACAGTTCTTATCAGATGTGTCGCAAACCAGTAATCTCATTGCCTTACTCTTCGATCTCCGATCCTGCCTTCAAGACAGCTTCTTCAATATATCTCTGATGTTTCCCGGAACAGCTTAAGCAGAACAATCTCTCGTTGCCGTCCCCGGTTATTGTCATCTTAATCGTGTCTTCAGGCAACAGTTCCTCAATGATGTCGCTCCATTCAATGACGCAAACGCCGCCCCTGAAGAAATACTCGTCAAGTCCGCTCATAAGGAAATCATCCGGTCCTGACAATCTGTATGTATCGAAATGGAAGAGCATCAGCCTGCCGCCGTCGTACTCATTCACTATCGTAAATGTGGGACTCGATACATGTGATTCCGATCCCAGGCCTTTGGCAATTCCCCTTGTAAGACATGTCTTTCCTGCGCCGAGATCGCCCGTCAGAGCGATAACGTCGCCGCCAACAAGAGACTTGGCCAATTCATAGCCAAATTTCTCCGTCTGCTCAGGTGATGTCGTCTTGAACTTGATCATTCCTTATTTATGCCTTTTTCTTTTTGCGTGTTATTTTACATTCAGGAAAATGAAATAGCAAAATATAACTTCACAGTATTTATCCTGCCAAAAGGATATTTTTACCCTATTGCAGCAGTTTTCGATTTTGCCTCAGCCGGCCCGTTGCTTTAGAAATATGTTTGGAAACATATGTAATGAGCTTCTGCACGAGAACAGGAAAAGCCAATCCGCCGATTACGTACAGAATAAGCATGTACGATATTCCGAAAGGCACATAATACCACCATATATCCGTTTTGAAGGACAGCCAGTCGAAATCTGCAAAAAGAGGCGTAAACTTGCTGATACAGGCAAAAAGTGACTTCACCATCAAGATGCCCAAAAGATGGTTCATCATTATGGAATAGGTGCTGTCAGCAATCAGATTGACCATCCTGCTTTTTGACGCAATCGGTTCGAGGATCACAGCCACTCTCATGTAAAATATGATTCCAACCGTGACAGTGATGAGCGGCATGACCGGACCGTCAATAAAGTCGCTGCACCAGCTCGCCGTGTAGTCGGGCATTCTTCCAAGATTTAATACGATTATCAGCTTGACTGCAAGAACGGTGGCAAAGACTATCCAGTTCGGAATCTTCCTTGCGACAGGTTCCAGGATATGCTTGTAAAATACTCCAATTCCAAAATACGGCAAAAGATGCAGCATTCGGACCAGCATCAGCTCCCAACCCTGGTTGTGGCCCAGAATAGCCAGCTGATTTCCAAGGATTCCCAGCACAATGCAGATCAGTGCGCAGAACCATTCGGGTGTTCTCTTGAAGCAAAAGTGCAGGAACTTCCGGAAAAGCACGGTACAAACCTGCACCATAAAAAGCGGTATAACGAACCATCCGCCCAAATTCAATATGAATTGATGTCCGTCATTGAGCGGTGCAATCAGCAGATTATAAAGGGTGAACCCGCCTCCCATCTGAAATCCGAACAAATGCAGCAGCTGTACTATCAGTCCATAGACGAGGTTATAAATATACAGCGGGAGAATGAGTCTTTTGAGCTTTTTGAGAATATAGCGTCCCGCATTCTTCTCTGCGGAATCCTTATAAAGATAGCCGGAACAAAACATAAACAATGCCACATGCAGTCCGCCGTACGGGAACCAGTCGAACAGAAGCACGATGCCGCCGCCCCTGCAATGGGCGAGCACGACCATGCAGGCCGCAATAGCGTAAAGCAGTTTGATCCGGTAATCAACGTTTCCTTCCGGACGCATATCTGCAGTTCTGCCAGTTTCTAAAGCGTTCTTTCCCATAAAACCACCATGTCTTCGTACTGTAAGGTTCTTCGTTTATTGGAGCATTTTGCTCATGGTTCCAATACATGCCCAGGCAAACAGCAGTAACCATACCAACGTAAGCGCAGCCGCCGGATGCAGCGCCACGGCCTTCTTTTCTCCAGATTCTCTGAGGGACAAAGAAGTATTATCCATTCCGTAAGCGATCAGATATCCGAGCAGAAGCACAGTCGAAATGACATAACGCCCCTGGGGCTGATAGTCCCTGGCGTAGGACTGCCAAAAATGCAGCGCGATGTTGATAATGACAGAACCCGCCATCATGATCATCAGCAGTCCGTCGCGTCTGCACGGACGACGGCGTACCATCACGGATACAGCAAGCAGGACTCCACAGACAAATACCGCGGAATATATACCATAAAGAGCTGACGGGAGATAGATCGTCATGCTGCTGAACACACCCACGAAGCTCTTTGCCGACATCCAGAACCACTCATAGTCTTTCATACGGAAGAATTCCAGCATCGAATATCCATCGCGGCGGGGACACACATACTGGTACATCTTATAGCCCATAGCCTCAATCCGGGCCCTCGAGGCCTCTTCATAAGCGATTCCGAAAAAATCTCCATCATGGAGGATAGCGTTACGTATGAAAAACCATCCGGCGAGCAGAAGACAAATCCCCGCAATCAGCGCCCCGCGCTTGAGGATCAGACTGCTTCTTTTGGGGATACCACGGTCCATTATGACGGACACAACCAAGAAAAGGATGCTCATCAGGATCCATCCGTAGATTGAATAATAAGTCAGCAAACCGATTGAGAAGCTGACCGCCAGGCCAATACAGCTCTTGACCGGCCACCTCTTGGAATAACCGTCCACGAGGAAGTACAGCATCATACAGACAGCCAGAAGCGACATGGCATCGTTGTTGTGATACATTCCAAGATACATGACCTGGGGCTGAAAGCAGACGATTGCCGCAAACAGCAAAGCGGAGCTGCGCCTGTTAAAGAGCCTGCGTCCAAGCAACAAACATAAATAACAGCAGCCTGTAATGGAAAAAACGCTGCACAGTCGAATAGCCAGCAGCACCCGGGCAGATCCCGTAAACAACGTGGCAATCTTAACAAACACCGCACTGATCATCGCGGGGAGGAATGGTCTCAGCGCGTAGGAGAAGCCGTAATTCAAAGTCTCGGAAAGCATCATGGTCTCAGGTTCGTCTCCTGTGGGAAGTGTTCCCTTATCAACCATCCAATAGATAATATTGCTTCTCGCATCTTCGTCCGGGCACATTTCCGTCGGCAGAAGGATCGCTCCAGCCAGGCAAATAGAAAAGCATAGCAGCAACAGGACATATTCAAGCACAGAAAAACGCTGTTTTATGTTTTCAATTCTCATGGTTAGCACCTCGAATCATGCGTTCGGACAAATTTCAAATAGAAGAAATCTTCCCTGTCCAGAGAAAAATTGGGGTTGTAGTAGGGGTCGCCCGACTCCAACACTTTCTTCCAGCGCTGTTTAAAGCGCGAGCTTTCAGAGCGGCGGCTCTCATGCTTATTATCCCCGTCGTCCGGGATATCGTTTTTTGGTCCATAGTAATAAAGTTCGGAATAGGGAGTCCACACAATGAAGTATCCCGCCTGCCGCAGACGCAGACAGAGATCCGCGTCATAGAGTGAGGATAACCCCTCGTCCAGACCCTTTGCCTCTTCCCAGACATCGCGGCGCAGCATGATACATTCACCTGACACTGCTGAAAGATTCTGGGAATAGAGGAGCCGTCCCATGTAGCCGTAATTTGCTTTGCTGACACCCTTAAAAAACCGTCCGGTCTCTCCGCACAGGCCAATTCCGATACCAGCGTGTCTAACCGTGTCGTCCGGATAATAAAGCCTGGCACCTACCGCACCGACATCACGTCGCTGTGCGAACATTAAGAGCTCCTCGATCCAGTCCGATGTGATGATCTTGGTATCACTATTCAAGAGAAGCAAATACTCTCCGTTACAGAATTGTGCGCCACGATTAATGAGAGCAGAATTACCGGATTTCCCGTCACAGACAGCAACGCGCAGGTTTTTATACGTCTTACGGAGCATATCGAAAAAGATGTCCTTCTCCGGCGAGCTGCCGTCAGCAGCAATGACTATCTCATAATTGGGCCAGGTCGTCTTTTCTGTGATAGAGTCCAGACAGACTTTCAGTGCCTCCTGATGTCCGGATTCCCTGATCAGTATGGAAACTTTTGGTTCCCCTGCGATCTTATAGCGGACACGATAGATCGGTAATCCCTGCAGGACCGGTGCGACCTCGCCCTCCATTCCGAGGCGTTCCAGCTGCTTTTCAACCGCGCGGACACCGGCTTTGATCGTATAGGGCTTGCTCCCCAGATCTCCCGCAACAGAGTCCTTGTGTGCGCGCCAGTAGTAGAGGATCTCCGGAATATGCATCACGCGTTGAGCTTTTTCCGTCAGACGAAGCACCATGTCGTGGTCCTGGGAGCCATCGCATTCCGGGTCGAACAGGCCGGCCTCATCCAGCAGTGAACGCTTGAACACCGTAAAATGACAGATATAGTTATTGGTCCGGAGAGTATCCGGAGCAAAGACCGGCTTAAAATGCGGGAGAGTGGCATCCTCCGGCACTTCATGGAAGGTGCACTCATCCGTAAAGACGAAGTCGGCATCCTTCTCGCATATGGTCCGCATGACTTCATAGAGCGCCGCAGGATGCAGCAAGTCATCGTGGTCGAAAAGCCCGATATAATCTCCCCCGGCCATCTCCAGACATGCGTTGGTGTTGCCGGAAATACCTAAGTTCTTTTTCAGCCTTCGATAGCGGATACGGCTGTCGCTCTCTGCGTATTCCATGCAGATACGCTTCACGTCGCCGTGCTGTCCATCGCTTCCGTCAGCCATACAGAGCTCCCAGCCGGAATAAGTCTGGGCAATGACGGATTCGATCATCTCCCTCAGGAACTTCTCAGGCGTATTATACAGCGGCACCACAATGCTAAATTTGATCTCCCGCGGGAAGCGGTGTGCACGCTGTTGCTCAAGCTCCTTTTCGGAAAAAAGTGCCTGTTTTGCAAGCTGCGTATAATCCTGGCCAAAGAGCTTTTGCTTTGTCTTCTGCCAAGTGACACGCAGACCGTTTCTCCGTAGGCTAAGGAATCCCTTTTGTATGAGAGACTTCTCCGCACGGGGACACAGAAGTCTTTTGAAGTCACCCGAAATAATCCGGAACGGCTTCGATATTTTATAGGTCAAGGACTTGGAAATGCTCTCATACGCTTTTTTCGTCTCGTTCAGTTCTTCCCTCAGGATATTTATTTCCTCTTGACGCTCAGCGGCAAGACACTCGGTCTCATCCAGTTTTTTTGTAATTTCAGTAAGTTTGCCGTTCAGCTTGACAAGCGCTTTCCGCTGGCCTTTGTTTTCCGCTTCGCTGCTTTGTATGATGTGCTCATATTCACCGATTTTTTGCGCGGAACGCTCCGACGCTTCTGTGAACCTGCCGTTTAAAGCGCTCAGTTCTTCCTGAAGCCTCTGAATCTCCGTTTCTTTTTTACTGATGACGCTCTCATAATCTACGGCCTTGCGTGACGATTCTTCAGACAATTCCGTGAGCCTGCTGTTTAACGCGAGCAACTCCTGTTGCTGTCTTTGAATCTCCTGCTCGCTGTTTTGGATAAAGCGTTCATAGCTCTCGATTCTTTGCAGATTATCGATTTCCTTACGGAAGCATACCGCATGAGGCGTCACATATACGGGTCTGTAACCGAGGTCATCATAGAAGCCATTCTCAGCAAACATCCGGGCCCAATACTCTCTTGGCCGGACATTTACATGTGTCGGTTCTTCCGTGTCATCCGGCGTGGAAGAAAAAAGAATTTGCTCAGAGAGCCCTGTCAGATTCCGTATTGCTCTCCTTCCGTCTTCCTCATCCATATGCTCAAGGACCTCGATCGTCACGACAAGATCATAATGCCGAGGCAGACTATCCGGTAGCGGCTCGGTTATGGAACCCAACACACAGTATTGCCGGATATCCTCCCGGCACTTCGAGATGGCATACTCGGAAAAATCGATTCCGTAAGCCTTCACGCCCCTATCACGCAACGCCGCAACAAGATATCCCATTGCGCAGCCCGCATCCAAAACAACTTCAGGCTTCTGTTCTGCGACGATATGATCCGCGACTGCTCCGAAAAACTCCATCCAAGGGCCCGGCTCCTCATAGGGAATCGGTCCGCAACCGCTATGGTAATATTCCTCGTTATACAGCTCACCGCTCATTTACTTTTCCCCGGTTAATAGTTCCTGCTGATAAGCATCACACACCTCATCTGCCAAGCCTGTCATCTTTACTCTTCCTTGCTCAAGCCAGAGCGCGCGTCCGCACATTTCCCTGATCTGATCCATAGTGTGGCTAACGAATAATACCGTGGTGCCGCCGCCCATGAGTTCCATCATCCGGACGCGGCTTTTTTCCTGGAAACTTGCATCGCCTACGGAGAGAATCTCATCTACAATGAGGATTTCCGGTTCGACCATGGAAGCAATGGAAAAAGCCAGACGGGCCAGCATTCCGGAGGAATAATTCCGGATAGGGACCTCGATGAACTGACCCAGTTCTGAGAAAGCCACGATATCATCATATTTCGCCTTCAAAAACTCCTCACTATAGCCAAGGATCGCACCATTCAGGAAGATGTTTTCCCGGCCTGTCAGATCCATGTCGAATCCGCTTCCAAGCTCAAGCATGGGAACCACGCTGCCCCGGGTAACTACGCTGCCTTCCGTCGGCTTCAGAATGCCTGAGATAACCTTAAGCATTGTGCTTTTGCCAGCACCGTTTCGTCCGATAACACCCAGTGTCTCTCCCTTTTTCACCTCAAAGGAAATATGATCAAGAGCGGTAAAATCGGTGTATGTAATCTTCCCGGCCAGCTTCCTGACCACGAATTCCTTGAGGGACATGATCCTATCGGTGTTCATGTGGAACCTCATGGTTACGTCATTAACCTTTATCATCGTCTCACTCATTATATTCCCTCACAGGTACAGGACAAATTTGTCCTGTTTTCTATAAAATACGGCTGCGCCTGCCAGCAAAGTCACCAGTGCGATCAAAAAGCACTTGATGTACATGACCGGTTCCGGAGATATGCCGTCCATGAGGCACATTCGTGCGCTTTTCAAAAAGTAATACAGCGGATTGATCAGCAGAACTATCCTGAATTTGTCGGGAAGGATCGTCTCCGGGTAGAAAATAGGTGTTGCATACATCCACACCATACTAAGGACATTCCAAAGAAACAGTGTGTCCCGGAAGAAAACCATAGATGCAGCAAGAAGCATCCCGATACCCAAACAAAATATAAACAGGCATGCAAAGAAAAACAGAGCCAAGATCGCGCTCTTTTTCAGGCGGACCCCGGTTACGAGACACACGATCAACATGGGAATTATGGAAATTGCAAGATTCACCAAGGCCGACAGTGTCCTGGACAGCGGATAGATGTACTTTGGCATATAGACCTTGGTAATCAGTCCGGCGTTACCCAAAATAGACGTCAAAGAAGAACCGCATGATTCAGAAAAAAAATTGAACATCACAGTACCGATGATCAAATATGCGGCAAAGTTAGGAATATTACTCTTGAAGATAGCAGAGAATACGAAATACTGTATCAGCATCATGAGCAGGGGATTCAGGAAGCTCCAGAAGATCCCCAGAACAGACCGCTTGTACTTGGTCTTGAAGTCCCGGGAAACAAGCTGCCTGATCAGAAATCTGTATTTTTTCACAGCCAGCAAGGTACTGACAATGAAGCTGCGCTTTCCCCTGCGGTAGCGATACCACACCACAAAAAACAACAGTACCAGAAGTACGCCCAATGCAGCCGCCAACTCCCAGTAGTGAAGGCCCATCCAAATACTGTCAGTTCCATAGGCTGAGAAGCATAGCATTCCCTCCGCCTGTTCGCCATTCAGATAAAGCGAGAAACCGTCCTTTGCAGGCTGTGTTGTATTCATGAGCGGTGTTACGGCAGCCCCCGGTTCGGAATCACCATAGATGCGGATAGTCAGCGGAACATCATATACATCCTCTATGGGCGTATCAGAAGACAGGGTAAGGAGCATTCCCTCCTGTATATCTGCGGCATCGTAGCTCTGCTGAAGAAGTAATCCGTCACCGCGCCAAAGTTCCATGATAACGGTGCCGGAATTCTGCCGGTAATAAACACCGAACTGGACGGAAACGCTATTAAGCCGCTGGATATTAAGCCGGATATTCTGCTCGATCACAGCTCCCTGACTCATCTCTACGGTACCCGACTCAGCAGGCAGCAAGTCTACATTGCCACTGGAATCGCGATACCTGAGTTGGTCCCCGGCCAGGAAATAGAAACTAACGACCAATGCGATATATACCGCCAAGGTAGAGATGATGATTCGTTTCAGATTCAATGCGCCTTTCAACATAGGGCAGCCTCATAGAAATCATCACCATAAGAATGACTGACAGGTTGGCAAATTGTCTGCTGTACCGTCATGTCTGTCAACCCCTTTTATGTGAAACTCAGTCGTTTTGATAATTATACATTATTTTTCACATTGCATTTGACAGAATGTTTATTCCTAGCACGATACAGAAAAACTCACCAGACAACACCGGATGGGATAGATCATCTTTTCAAGTTCTTATTCTTCGATTGATACCGAGTTCTTGCACATTCCCATCATCACAGGAATATCTTCCTTTGTTGTTTTCCACATGGCTTTTTCATCCAGTTCACCATATCCGTGAGCAATGATAATAAATGTGAATTATTACTTGTTCATCACGCTGTTTCATATACTATCACCTTCTCCTTATTTACATTGTTAATGAATGTTTTAGATCTCTCCATAGTCCGCTTCTGCAAAAGAGTTTCTGAAGTTACCAGATCTATGGATTTGTTAAGTGACTCTTTGAGATCATCCATGATCCCTACAATATCAAGAGCTCCAAAATCCCCTCCTTCAATCATCAGATCCACATCGCTGTCAGCAGTCGCTTCACCTCTTGCATAAGAGCCAAAGACATATACTTTTGGGATGTTATATTTCCGTGCTACGGGAGCAATCAATTCAGCAATCTCTTCAAGCGAATATATGCGTTCATTGTTGATCAGAGTTTCCATCTGAACGCCCAACGCCTCGGCAATCTTAAAGATTGCGCCGGCATTGCAATTATTAATACTTAACTTCTCATTGACCAATCTGTTTATGGTCGTATAAGGAACATCTGTCTGTTTTGCCAGACTGTACATCGACATTCCGCTGTCGTTCAAAGCTTTCTTAAAAACGCTATTCATATGAATCCCTCCCCTGGCAAAGGTATAACACTGCCGTGTTATAGTTGAGATTAGTATAACACTACCGTGTTATAGTCGCAACACAAAAAAAAGACCGTTCCAAACGGAACGGTCTTTGAAGTTCTTGTGAATCGAACAATCGATTAACGCTTTGAGAACTGGGAAGCCTTTCTTGCCTTCTTGAGACCCGGCTTCTTTCTTTCCTTCATACGTGCGTCACGTGTGAGGAATCCGCTCTCCTTGAGAACTGCCTTGTAGCTCTCTTCATCTGCTTCAACCAGAGCTCTTGCAATACCGTGACGGATTGCGCCAGCCTGACCGGAGATACCGCCGCCGATAGCCTTAACGATTACGTCGAACTTATCCTCAGTCTGTGTAGCTGCG
>JAEEGJ010012182.1_pt1 | contig 21401 bp, 16 predicted proteins | sample 8958761 | NCBI WGS metagenome assembly JAEEGJ01 (sample SAMN16246546, study PRJNA631951) | gut metagenome | biome: gut microbiome; feature: rumen; material: RS-attached | host: Bos | place: Iran: Karaj | collected 2018-10
GACGCCGACGCGCTCGGCGTGCTCCGCCTCCTCGAGGCGGTGCGCATCGCCGGCCTCGCCGACACCTGCCGCATCTACCAGGCCTCGACCTCGGAACTCTTCGGCCTCGTGCAGGAAGTGCCGCAAAAGGAGACCACGCCGTTCTACCCGCGGAGCCCGTATGGTGTCGCGAAACTCTACGGCTTCTGGATAATGAAGAACTACCGCGAGAGCTACGGAATGTACTGCTGCAACGGCATCCTCTTCAACCACGAATCGGAGCGCCGGGGCGAGACCTTCGTCACGCGCAAGATCACTCTCGCAGCGGCGCGCATCGCGCAGGGTTACCAGGACAAACTGTACCTGGGCAACCTGAACGCCCTGCGCGATTGGGGATATGCTAAAGACTACGTCGAGTGCATGTGGCTCATCCTCCAGCAGCCGGAGCCCGACGACTTCGTGATTGCTACCGGCCACTACCACACCGTGCGTGAGTTCTGCACCCTCGCTTTCAAGGAAGCCGGCATCGAGCTCCGCTGGGAAGGCGAAGGCGTGAACGAAAAGGGTGTCGATGTGAAGACGGGCAAAGTCCTGGTGGAAGTCGATCCGAAATACTTCCGTCCCGCCGAAGTCGAGCAGCTCCTCGGCGACCCGACGAAGGCGAAGGAAAAACTCGGCTGGAATCCCCAGAAGACGAGTTTCGAAGAACTGGTTCATATCATGGTCGATCACGATATAAAGAAAGTTCAGAAGTTGTACAAATGAACAAGGACAGCAAAATCTACGTCGCCGGGCACCGCGGCATGGTAGGTTCCGCCATCGTGCGGGAACTGCAGCGGCAGGGCTATACGAACATCATTACCCGGACGCACAAGGAACTCGACCTTTGCCGGCAGGCGGATGTCGAGGCTTTCTTCGAGAAAGAGAAGCCGGAATATGTATTCCTGGCGGCGGCCAAGGTAGGGGGGATTGTGGCAAACCAGAATGCCCTGGCCGACTTTATGTACGACAATATGATCCTGGAGATGAACGTCATCCACGCGGCGTGGAAAAACGGCTGCAAGAAGCTCGAATTCCTCGGCAGCAGCTGCATCTACCCGCGGATGGCGCCGCAGCCGATGAAGGAAGACTGCCTGCTCACGGGCGAACTCGAAAAGACCAACGAAGCCTACGCCCTGGCGAAAATCTCCGGCCTCAAATACTGTGAATTTTTGAACCGCCAGTACGGGACGGACTACATCTCCGTGATGCCCACCAACCTGTACGGGCCCAACGATAACTACCATCCGGAGCACTCCCACGTGCTGCCGGCGCTCATCCGCCGCTTCCACGAGGCAAAGCTCGCCGGGGCGGCGAGCGTCACCTGCTGGGGCGACGGCTCGCCCCTCCGCGAATTCCTCTACGTCGACGACCTCGCCAACCTCTGCGTGTTCCTGATGAACCACTACTCCGGCAACGAGACCGTCAACGCCGGCACCGGCAAGGAACTCTCCATCAAACAACTCACCGAACTGGTGGCCCGCGTCGTGGGGTACACGGGCCGCATCGAATGGGACACCACCCGTCCCAACGGCACGCCCCGCAAACTCCTCGACGTCTCCAAAGCCACCGCCCTCGGCTGGACCTACCAAACCGAACTCGAAGACGGCATCCGCCTGGCCTATCAGGACTTCCTGACGAACCCCGTGCGGGCCGAAAGATAGATGCCCGGTCAAGCCGGGCATGACGCTCGGTGTCAACCAGGCTAGAAGTATAACCTAAAACCTAAACCTGTATGTCTAAAAACCCACCCCGGATCGTCCATAGGATCATTGCATTCTTCAAGGACACCTACCTCCGTGGCGAGTTGATTTTTGCCATCGATATCCTGCTCTCGCTGCTGGCCTCGCTGATCGCCATTTTCGGCGTCAAGGCCCTGGCGGGAACTTCGTTCTATTCCACGCGCCTGCTGGCCGTCTATCTCACGGCAGCGGTCGTTTCTTCGGTGGCACTTTTCCTCCTGCTCAGGACATTCCGTATCATCATCAGGCACCTGGGCGCCCAGGACGTGGAACGTTTCGTGGGCGTGGTACTGGGTAAGGGCATCGTCGTGTTGCTTGCACTTGTGGTGTTCGGCCGCTATTCGAAATGGGCCCTGCTCATCGTGGTGCTCGATATGTTGCTTACCATGGTGTTCCTGCTGGGCATCCGCATTGCGATGATTCTCGCGTATGGACGGCTCAACAAGCAGATTCTCGACCTCTACAACAAGGAGCCGGTCCTGGTCTATGATACCACCAATAAGAGTGTGGCCACGCTCACGCGCCTGCGCAACTCCACGCGCTATGAGGTTGTGGGCTTCCTGACTCCCTATAAGGCGGAAGACCGGCTCATCATCGAGGGACTGCCGGTCTATAGTTTCGAAAAGCGGGAACAGTTCGAACGGATCGTGGGCCGCTACGGCGTGAAGGCCATCCTTTTCGCGCGCGACAGCGATGCGCGGCAGGAGATCGACCGCTTGCTTCCGTACTGCTCGAGCCACGACATCAAGACGCTCATCGTGCCCAACGTCGATGAAATGGTGGACGGGGAGCCGCTGCTCCATCCGCGCCCCGTCAAGATCGAAGACCTGCTGGGCCGCAAGGAGATTGTGATCTCGCTCGACGAGATCAAGGCCTTCTTCAAAGACAAAGTCGTGATGGTGACCGGTGCCGCCGGCTCCATCGGCTCGGAACTCGTGCGCCAGCTCGCCGGCTTCGGGATCAAGAAGCTCGTGCTCTACGACAATGGCGAGACTGCAATGCACAATCTCCGCCTTGAGTTGGAAGACAATTTCAAGGGCCTCGACTTCGTACCCCTCATCGGCGATGTGCGGCACCCCGAGCGGCTCGACTACGCGTTCCGCACGTGGCACCCGCAGATCGTCTTCCACGCCGCTGCTTACAAGCACGTACCCTTGATGGAAGAAAACCCTTGCGAAGCCGTCCTCGTGAACGTCTATGGCACGCAGAACGTAGCCGACAAATGCGTGGAATACGGCGTCGAGAAAATGGTGATGATCTCCACCGACAAGGCTGTGAATCCCACCAACATTATGGGCTGTACCAAGCGCCTGGCCGAGATCTACGTCCAGAGTCTTGGCCTCGCCATCGAAAATGGCGAAAAAGAGGGCAAGACCAAGTTCGTGACCACACGCTTCGGCAACGTCCTCGGCAGCAACGGCTCCGTGATCCCGCGCTTCCGCGAGCAGATCGCCAAGGGTGGTCCCGTGACTGTCACGCACCCCGAGATCAACCGCTTCTTTATGACCATCCCTGAGGCCTGCCGCCTCGTGATGGAAGCCGCCACGATGAGCACCGGCAACCAGATCTTCGTGTTCGATATGGGCAAACCCGTGAAGATCGACCAGCTCGCGCGCCGGATGATCACCCTGGCCGGCTTCACGCCCGACAAAGACATCAAGATCGAATACACCGGCCTGAGGCCCGGCGAAAAACTCTACGAAGAAGTGCTTGCCACCGAAGAGAACACCCTGCCGGCCTTCCACGAACGCATCCGCATCGCCAAAGTGCGCAAACACGAGCGCGCCGACGTGGAGCGCGATACGCGCCAGCTTGAGCGCCTCGCCCGCAACGTGAACATCCCCGAATTGGTCCGCCTGATGAAGCAGATCGTGCCTGAATTCATCAGCCAGAACTCCCGCTACCAGGAGCTCGACAAAGAATTGAGACAGTAAGCTATATGCAATTACATATCTATTCTCCCTATCGCGTGTGCCCGTTGGGCGCGCACGTTGACCATCAGCACGGCATTGTCACGGGCTTTGCCATCGATAAAGGCGTGGACCTGAGGTTCGACGTCGTCGAGAGCAGCCGGGTGACGCTGCGAAGCGAGACCTTCGCCGGTGACGTGGCTTTCGATATTGCCACGCCGACGCTGGTGAAGCAGGGCAACTGGGGCGACTATGCCCGTGGTGCCAAATTCGCGCTCCAGAAGCGCTTCCAGTTACGCCACGGCATCGACGGTGTCATCAAGGGCTCGCTGCCGGTGGGCGGCCTGAGCTCCAGCGCTGCGGTCCTCGTTGCCTATGTGATGGCCTTCGCCAAAGCCAATAACATTACGTTGGCTCCGTTTGAGGTGATGAAGATCGCCTCCGAGGCGGAGCGGGAATACATCGGGCTCAACAACGGCCTGTTGGATCAGGCCTGCATTGCCCTGGGCAAGAAGGACCATCTGCTGATGCTCGACTGCGAGAGCAACGAATACCGGCTCATTCCCAAAGCCGAGAATATGCCCGACTTCGAACTGGGCATCTTCTTCAGCGGCCTTACCCGCAGTCTGATGAGCAGCGACTATAACCTCCGCGTGACCGAGTGCAAGACGGCCGCGTGGATCGTCCAGGCCTACGAGAACATCCCGCTGCGCACCCACGACAAGACTTTCCTGCGCGACGTGCCCGAATCGATGTACAAGCGTCATCGCGACGAAATGCCGCCGCGTTTTTCCCGCCGGGCCGAACACTTCTACGGCGAACACAAGCGTGTCCGCGAAGGCATCACGGCCTGGGAGACGGGCAATTTGGAGTGGTTTGGCTCGCTCTCAAAAGCCTCGTGCGAAAGTTCCATTCATTGCTACGAATGCGGCTCGCCCGAGCTCATCGCCATCTACGAGGCGATGCTCACCACCGACGGCATCTACGGCGGCCGCTTCTCCGGCGCTGGCTTCAAGGGCGCCTGCATCGCCCTGGTCGATCCGTCAAAGAAAGAATCCATCGCCCAAGCTATCACGGAGAAATACCTCGCCCGCTTCCCGCAATATAAAGACTCCTTCCAGGTCTTCTTCTGCAAGTCCGATGACGGAGCGAGATTCCTATAACGTCATGCCCGACCTAATCGGGCATCTACTATGAAAACCATCGTCCTGGCCGCCGGCTACGCCACCCGGCTTTACCCTCTGACCGAGAACTACCCGAAACCCCTCCTGGAAATCGGGAACAACACCATCCTCGGCCGCCTGCTCGATGACATCGACACCATCCCCGAAGTCACCGAACACATCATCGTCACCAACGGCAAGTTCGCCGGCATCTTTGAGGAGTGGGCTCAACGTCATGCCCGGCGTGACCGGGCATCTCTTCCTGTGAAAGTGTTGTCCGACAACACCTTCACCAACGAAACCCGTCTCGGCGCTGTCCGCGACCTGATCCTGGCCATCGACACCTTCTGCCTCGACGAAGACCTGCTGGTCGTCGCAGCCGACAATATCCTCGACTTCAGTTTCCGCGGCTTCGTGGAAGCGTTCAAGGAAAAAGGCACCTCGATGATTATGTGCCATCACGAACCGGAGATCTATAAACTCCAGCGCACCGGCGTCATCGAAGTCGACACCGATTTCCGCGTCCTCCAGATGCAGGAAAAACCGGAAGTTCCGGTCTCCCACTGGGCCGTCCCGCCGTTCTACATCTACCGCCGCGAAGATCTCCCACTCATCAAAGGCGCCATCGCCGACGGCTGCAACTTCGACGCCCCGGGCAACCTAGCCCACTACCTGGTTGACCGCACCACTATCCACGCCTGGCCTATGCCCGGGGGGCGGTTTGATATCGGAAGTCTGGATACGTATGAGGAGGCTAGAGTTAAATACGCTTGAGATGCGTGAACGGACTTTCAATAGATACCTGCTACTTGAACTTCGACGAGTTTTTCAAGGATGATGGTTCAAAGATGTTGACTATAAGACGGTTTTGGAAGGATCTTTATAAAAGTGTCCTTTTGGGGATAATTACTTTCAATGTCTTCAACTAGAGAAAAAGCATTTACTGGAGTGATGTGGAGCACAATTCACCGTTTTGGCGTTATGGCCATAACATTTGTCTCTAACATCATATTAGCGCGACTTCTATCGCCGGATGACTATGGTTGTATAGGGATGCTGATGATATTTATCTCACTCTCTACCTCTTTCATCGATGGTGGTTTTGGGTCCGCACTGATACAAAAGAAGGAGCCGACAAATGAAGATTATTCTACAATATTTTATTGGAATATAGTCCTCTCAGTTGTGTTATACGGAGTGCTCTTCTTGTTTGCTCCGCTCATTGCGTCTTTTTATCATGTTGCAATTCTTTCGGATGTGTTGAGAGTACAAGGCGTTGTTTTGTTTTTTAATTCCCTGAGTATTATTCAGCAAAACCAACTTCGAAAGAAACTCATGTTCAAAAAACTGGCGATTGTAAATATTATATCCGCAATTCTTTCTCTCGGTGTTGCCGCTGTTTTGGCTTATAAAGGTTTTGGTGTATGGGCACTTGTTGCTCAACAGATAACTCTTTCCGTGATTAATGCCATTTTGTTTTGGATTGTAGGACACTGGTCTCCTGACCGAGTTTTTTCGTGGACTTCGTTTAAGGAGTTGTTCAAATTCGGGGGATTTATTCTACTATCGAACTTGTTCGGAACATTGAGCAATGAGATTCAAGGTTTATTGGTTGGGCGCATGTTCAATCCGGTGACAATGGGACTCTATTCGCAGGCTTACCGTCTGGAGGGTTCGGCAGCTACAGCTACATCCAGTATTATTGATCAGGTAACATATCCAGTTTTAGCATCTTACCAGGACGACAGGGCGAGTTTTATATCTGCTCTCAAACGATTCATTCAGATTCCTGCATTTGTTTGCAGCCTTGTGATGATGGTGATGATTGTTGTGGCCAAACCACTTATTATTCTTCTTTTTTCTGCTAAATGGGTTGACTGTGTGCCTTATTTTCAGATCCTTTGTACGGCAGGTCTTGCCGTATGTTTGCAAGGCTCAGCCAACAATGCTATAGCCGCTATCGGTAAGAGCAAAGTTATTTTTACATGGACAATAATAAAGAGAACGTTAACCATAGTACTTTGTGTGGTTGGTATTTTTGTGGGAGGAATGTATGGTTTGCTGTGGGGTTGTGTGGCCGGTGCGTGGTCGGTGTATCTGATTAATGCATATCTTGTGTCAAAATATGTAAAGTATTCTTTTTATAAGCAGGTTTTAGACATCCTGCCATTCGTTGTCATTTCTGTTGTGATTGGAATAGTGGTTTATGTACTTGGCGCTAATTTGTCATGGCACATGTATATAGTTGCATTGGTAGAGGTGGCACTTTGTGTTTTTCTTTATTGGTTGGCCGCCCTTGTTTTCAAGATAGATGCTTATTATTATCTATTGGGTCTTATTAAGAAGGATGTCTTATCACGTATCCGCAAATAATAAAGATGAAAAAGATACTGTTCCTTTCTTTTGAATACCCATATGGCCATTTTGGTGCAAGCAGCCAGTGTTCTTATAGAATCATGGAGGCTATTTCACAATCAAAGGCATACGAGGTGCATAATATCTCATATTGCGGCATTAAGAATAATTATCGTACTATTGATGGTGTTCAGCTTCATTTATTAGATTTTCCGGAACGAAAACGTAATTGTCCACGGTGGATAATACAGTTCTTTCTGTTCCTAAAGATTCCTTTTTTCCCGTTCACCAAGCTTTTCAATTGTATTAAGGTTTACCGAGCTTGCAAATCAATGTTGCGGAATAATAGCTATGATTTAGTTGTCGCTCAGTGTAATCCGGAAGAGAGTGTATGGGCTGGTACATGGCTGAAAAAGAATGGATATGTTGATCGATTAATAGTGATTTTCTGGGACAACGTCTATGGTAAATTGCCCAGGCGCGTTATACCTAAAGGTTTCGCATTGCGCCGACAGCGTAAAGCTGAGAACGAAATCGCAAAATATGCGGATTCGCTGGTTTCCCTTTACCCAATAAAGGCATTTCATGAGGTCTATGGTGATGTGCCAAATGCAGGGATGAAGCGGGTGTATTTAGGCATTCCATCTATTACTAGACCAAAAGCACAGGGTGATTCGTCATATGAGCATGTTATTAAACTAGATAAGATTAACATCCTATATTCTGGAACTGTTTTCCGCAAGGAATATGTTTCATATTTCGTTGACTTGTTGAATCGCACTTCAATAGCAGATAGGATTAATCTTATTTTTTTCAGCCAAGGTGTTAGTGACGATGTTTTTGCTCAATTTCAGAAGTCGTTTAAAGGATCTGTCCAATATTTAGGTTGGATTCCAATCAATGAATTGCTGGCTTTGTATCCCAAAGTTGATTTTTTTGTGTCTTTTCCTGGCGTCGCAACTGCTATTCGCTCTAAGGTCTACGAATATATGTCATTTGGAAAACCTTTGATCCTTCTATTTGATGATGACAACGATGTTAATGTCAGTACCTTTTCCCGTTATTCTGCATATATAGCATTAGATGAAAGACAAAGTGTAGAAGAAAACGCTCGACGAATCGAGCCCTATATACTTGGGAAACTTAATGTGAGTATTCCTTTTGAAGAAGTTGAAAAAGTATTCCCGGAGGATACTGCTGAAGCGTATGTTCGCTTGATCGAGAAACTGATTCAATAGATTGATGGATAATTGAAGTTTGTTAATAAATGAAGCTATCAAAGTATGTTTTCCCATTCTTCGCCTTGTTCGTTATTTTTGCGGATGAGTTGTTTTATGGTTTCTTCAGAGTTACGGGCACTTCATTGGAGTCAGGTTTGAAATCACGAGAAGCAATAGTAATAGCCGGGATAGCCTATGTGATGTTACTCGAAGATATATTCAAAGGGAGAATCAGTTTAAAGAATAGGAAACAATTATTGTGGCTATTCATAATATTAGTCCTTTATGGAATTACAGGCTTTTTTTATCCCCACGATTCGAGTTATGGCAATTACATTGCACGATTGTTAGTATATGGTGCTTTGTGTATTCCTTCTGCCTATGTGGGCATAAAAGTAGCGAGAGGAGGTTATGATGAGCGGATATTGACCTTGCTGCCATTCTTTTTAATTGCTGTTTCGTTGATAGTTGGCGATGCTGTTATTAATAGTTCTATGCAGGATCGACTGCTTGGCCAGGAATACGACGATGTCTTAAATTACCAGAATTCATCATATTACTTGTCTTTCTGTGCGGCTTATTGTGTTTTTCATGTCTTCTTTAATAAGACTAAAAGACGGACCGTTTTTAATACAATTGTATATATTATCATCGTTATGATGATTTTTCTTTGTGCGATTGGATGCATATTAGGTGGTGGCAGAGGAGCATTCGTTTATCTAGTGGTTATATCAGCTTATTTAGTATATCGTATTATCCAAAAAAGAAAAAAAGGAAAGGTTGGGTATTTGGCTCTACTTGTTGTAGTAGCATTGGCTATGGTGTACTTGACATCCCACTTTCAAGTGTTCAACTCTGTTGGTGCTTCTCGTATTTCAGAGTCATTAACGGCGGACGATGCCCGTATAGAATTATGGGGCAAAGCGATGGATTCTTTCAAGGGATCGCCTATAATTGGACATGGGTTAGGCTCGGTATGGTGGGAAGTCGGTTTCTACTCCCATAACATTCTAGCAGACTTACTTGTCGAAACTGGTATCATCGGGGCCTTTGTCATTATGTTAGTAATAGTTAAATGTGCGATCAAAATGATACGGTTTTCCAGATATAATACATTGGCAATGTTCATATTGATTGTATTTAGCGGAGTTTTGGTGGAAACGGCTTTTAGTGGGTATTGGCTTTCGAGCAGCAAATTGTTTTTGGCGTATGGATTTGCTTTTGGCTATGCTTTGGATTCTAATCGAGCTGGTTAAGCCTCAGTATAAGCATCATGAACAAAAGCCAAGTGTCTTTGATTGAGTCTAATTAATGCAACGTGTTAACGCATGAAGCTTCTTCTAGTTTTCAACTCAGCTCCGCATTATAGGGAGAGCATCTTTAGGCTTATTGATTGCTCCTTTGATTGCAAATATGTTTTCGGGAAGAATAAGGGGGATATCAAGCAGATGAATACTTCTCTCCTGAAGGGTGATGCCGAAAGAATCGATAACAAATACCTTTTTGGACGTTTTTATTGGCAGAAGGGTGTCCAAAAGTATCTGCGCAAAGAGTATGATACATTTATCATACTCGGCGATACTCGTTGCTTGAGTTCTTGGCTTTTTTGTATTCGTGCGAGACTGTTTCTGCCCAAGAAACGGGTTTTCTTTTGGACGCACGGTTGGTATGGCAAGGAGGGACGCATTGAAAAGATACTAAAAAAAATGTTTTTTCGCCTCCCCAATGGCGGCATTTTCCTCTACGGTAATTATGCAAAACAGCTGATGGTTCAAGAGGGTTTTGATTCAAGCAAGTTATATGTAATTCACAATTCATTGGCATACGAAAGACAACTCATCATACGTCATTATTTGTGTAGGGAAGATGTGCTTAGTGGACATTTCGGTAATGAGTTTCCTAATTTGTTGTTTGTGGGACGCCTCACTAAAGTAAAGCATCTTGATTTGGTTTTGCTCTCTATGAGAAATCTTATGCGGCGGGGGAAAAATTATAATCTGGTTTTAATCGGTGGTGGTGAACAACAGGAAAAGCTGCAAGCAATTGCGAAACAGTACGGGCTTGAGTCAAATGTCTGGTTTTATGGCCCCTGTTATAATGAAGAGCAGATAGGCCGTTTAATCTATAATGCTGATCTTTGCGTTTCACCTGGTAATGTCGGGCTTACTGCCATACACTCTATGGTATATGGAACTCCCGTTTTGACGCATAATGATTTCTCTCGGCAAATGCCTGAGTTTGAGGCCATTAAGGAGGGAGAAACGGGCGGGTTCTTTGATCGCGATAGTGCTGAATCGTTGGCGAATGCCATAGATGGTTGGTTTGAGGAGAAGGGAAGAAAACGAGATGAGGTTCGAATGGCTTGTTTCCATGAAATAGATACGCAGTGGAATCCCCAGTTCCAACTGAATGTTTTAAGAGAGCATTTATTGTAGATATGGACACAGTAGAGTCCCTTTCTTTTATCAGAATTGTTTTTTTTCTGCAAAAAATAAGAATGCGAAAATTGTATAAACAGCTGATAATTAGCAGGATATTCGACCGTTATCCTGGTTTGGGCTGTTATCCGATTAAATGGAGGGCCGCCGCATGAGCACCTTTCTGATCAACGCCTCGAATCTAAAAAATGGCGGCGGATTGCAAGTTGCAGATTCTATTTGTGGACAACTCAATAGGTTCCCGCAACATTTTTTTATAGTTGTCCTATCCACCTTTCTTGACAGTACGGCCATACGGATAAAAGAATATAACAATGTAAAGGTAATAACATATAATATTCCGGACTCGATTAATTCGATTATTCTTGGAAGAGACCGACTTTTGGATGGTTTGGTGCAACATTATGCGGTTGATGTGGTAATCACTGTCTTTGGCCCCTCCAGGTGGAGACCTCGAGTGCCTCATTTAAGTGGGTTTGCTTTATCGCAACTAGTAATACCAGAGTCTCCTTTTTTTGAGCGCATGAAGAATAGTGATCGGCTCAAATGGTTCTTATGGCGAAAGATTCGTCAATGGTCGTTAAAAAGGAGTGCGGATTGTTTTTGGACTGAGAATCCACTTATTTCCACTCGTTTTAGTAAACTGATACAATGCCCTAAGGTGTACACGGTAACAAACTACTACAATCAGGTGTTTGACCAGCCCAAGAAATGGCAGAGGAGTGTTCGGCTGCCATCTTTTGAAGGGACTACCATGTTAACGGTGTCATCAACGGCAAAACATAAGAATCTGAAAATAATGATTCCTGTGTCTGAGTATTTGGAGCAGTACTATCCCGGCTTTCAGTTCCGTTTTGTTCTGACGTGTAGAGCGGAGGCATTAAACGTACCGGAACATTTGATGCATCATTTCGTGTTTGTTGATAAGGTAGATGTTTCGGAGTGTCCGAACCTCTACGCGCAGGCAGATATCATGTTTATGCCCACTTTATTGGAGTGCTTCTCGGCCACTTATCCTGAAGCTATGCGGATGGAGGTCCCTATCGTGACTACTGATTTGGAATTTGCGCATGGGATATGTGGAGATGCTGCGTGTTATTATAGCGCAGTTAATCCTCAAGCAGCAGCAGAGGCGATTTATAAGGTTGTAACTGATAAATCTTATGCCCGTCAATTGGCTTATGAGGGTGAGCGACAGTTGCAGAAGTTTGACAACTATGAGCAGCGAGCCGAGAAGTTAGTTGGCATTCTTGAAGAGATAGCTTCTTCTAATTGATAGATATTGAGGGATTTATGAAAGTAGTCTTTTTGACGATGTCTCGTATATCTGATATCTCTCAGCGAGGTATTTATACTGATTTGATGCGCAAGTTCCGGGATGAAGGTAACGAGGTATTTATTGTTTCTCCTGTGGAGCGAGGAAAGAAGTCTTGGCTTAGTGCGAATGGGGCTTCGCTGAGGGATCAGGATGACATACATATACTTGGCGTGAAAACGCTGAATCTTCAGAAGACGAGTGTCATCGAGAAGGGTATCGGTCAAATTCTGGTTGAGCACCAATATGTACAAGCCATTAAAAGATATCTTAACGGTATTCAATTTGACCTGATTCTATACTCTACACCTCCAATCACATTCCCTAATGTAATTAGATTCTTAAAGAACAAAAACCCTGATGCTATGACATATCTTCTACTTAAAGATATGTTTCCTCAGAATGCCGTTGACATGGGAATGCTGAGAAAGACTGGTGTAAAGGGGATCCTCTACAAATATTTCCGCCGGAAAGAAAAGAAACTATATGCGCTGAGTGATTACATTGGCTGCATGAGTCCGGCGAATGTTGAGTATTTACTGAAACATAATCCGGAAATAGATGCTTGTTGTGTAGAGGTGGCGCCTAATTCTATTGAAATGATAGATAAGGGTAATGAAGAAACGCAAAATGAAGTGGATCGGATTAGCATCAGGAATAAATATGACTTGCCGATTAATAAACCGGTTTTCATTTTTGCTGGTAATCTTGGGAAGCCTCAAGGCATTGATTACTTGGTTGAGTGTATTGAAGTTAACAAAAACCGTAATGATTGTTATTTCTTGGTTATAGGTGATGGAACTGAATATGGCAAGTTGGATGAGTGGTATGAGGCAAATAGAGGTTGCTGTATAAAACTGATGCAACGACTGCCTAAAGAAGATTACGATATGTTGGTCAAGTCTTGTGATGTAGGCCTAATCTTTTTGGATCATCATTTTACTATTCCTAATTTTCCTTCGCGTCTGTTGAGTTACTTAGAGAATAAAAAACCAGTACTCTGCGCTACTGATCCCTTTTGTGATATGGGTAAGATTGCGGAAGAAAATGGTTTCGGTTTCTGGTGTGAGAGCGATTCAGTGGAAGGATTTACTTCCATTTTGAATAAGATGTTACTCGCTGACATAAAAAGTATGGGGGCGAAAGGTTTCAGTTTTTTATGTGATAATTATTTAGTTTCGCATACGTATGAGACCATTATAAGTCATTTCGAATCAAAAGATGTCAATGGGCAAGTGTGATGTATTAGTGACATATTGTTGGAATCGGGTTGGTTATAATATTTTAAGAAGTTTATCTGCGCATAGCTTGATTGTTTGGACGGCCGATACGTCGAAGAATAATATCTGCTCGAGATCAAAGTTTTGCGCCGGGGCTTTTACCTATCCGGATCCTTTTTCTCAAGAAGAGGCCTTTGTCAAATGCCTTAAGGAAAAGGTGACTGAGCTTCATCCCAAGGTGCTGTTGCCGACACACGATGAGTCTCAGGTAATTATGAGACATAGGAGCGTGTTTCCTGCTGATTTGTGTATTCCGTATATGGAAACTGAGAAATTGGTAAATCTGTCTGATAAGGAATGGGCGACTGAGAAAGCAAAGGAGTGTGGAGTGCCCGTCCCCATGACATATAAAGATTGGCGGGACGTTGGCAAGTTTCCTTGTGTCTTTAAAACAGTGATAGGTAATTCTGCAAAGACAGTGTTTTTTCCGAAAGACGCGGATGAGTTAGAAAAGTTGATAAAAGATTTTAGCGGAGAGAAAACCCTGATTGAAGAATGGATTGGAGGGACAGACTATAGTGTTGATTGTGTCAGGTGGGATGGTTTCTTCAAAGCCTCAACATATCATGCGTTGCTGACAAAAACGGATGGCGGCGGAACAACTACACAACGGGAGATTGTGTCAGAGCCGGCGTTGGAGAGATATGCTAAAATGCTGCTAGACCACGTTGACTATAAAGGAGTTTGCGGCTTGGATTTTCGATATGATCCCATAACAGGAAAAGCCGCTTTCATTGAGGTAAATGCCCGTTTTACGGGTGGATTGGCTACTCCTATTACCGCGGGTTTTGATATACCATGGATTGTGTATTCCTTAGCAACCACAGGCCACTATGAGGATGAGATAAACCTAAAAATTGGTACTCGTACTAAATGGATACTTGGCGATATCATTACTCTGGTGAGCCGTCTCTTCTCATTAAATTTCAATCGTCAGGAGTGGAAACAGGCCCTGAAATTTAAAGACTTTGATGCGTTTGATGATTTTCGGAAGGATGATCGAGAGGCTTTTTGGGGTGAGATGTTGTATTATTTCGGCAAGTTGATAAGAAATGGCAGGTTGAATCCGTAGTATTATGGAGCTAAAATTTGTTTTTGACAGGATTGTCTCGTTGGTGGGGCTTTTATTGCTTTGGCCGGTGTTGCTGGTAGTGGCTATCCTGATTAAGGTGAAGATGCCCGGCGGCCCTGTTTTCTTTGTTCAGCAGCGGGTGGGTAAGGACGGTAAGCTATTCAAATGTCACAAGTTCCGCACGATGACTGTAAAGCACAATGGTTCGACCGTTTCAGTAGCCGGCGATAGCCGGATAACGCCATTGGGTGCAAAGCTTCGCCATTATAAGCTGGACGAATTGCCTGGTCTGTGGGATGTCCTTCGCGGCAAGATGAGCTTTGTGGGCCCACGTCCTGATGTTCCAGGATATGCTGATAAGTTAACAGGCGATGATCGCGATATTCTGAAGCTCCGCCCTGGAATTACCGGCCCGGCAACGCTGAAGTATCGACTGGAAGACGAGATGATAGCAGAATATGTCGCTGAAAAGCAAAAAGAAGGCGATATGAGAGAAGCTCAGGCAATTGCAGAAGAATACAATGATACAGTGATTTATCCCGATAAGGTAAGAATCAATTGTTACTATTACCGGCACTATTCTTTTGTTAAGGACATCCAGATGATTATCTGCACGGTGCTGGGAAGGAAGATGAAATATAATAATGAAATAATATAGCGAAAGCGATGGCTGAAAGGAAAATGGTTTATCTGTGCCTGGCTCATATGAGTGAAGAAGGCTGGGAACAGAAGTATGTGAAAGAGGCATTCGACACGAACTGGGTGGCCCCGATGGGACCGAACGTCAATGCGTTTGAGGATGATCTTGAGGTGTTTGTCAATAGTAAAACCGGCGGGAACCTCGATCGAGAAGTTGTTTGTTTGGCATCCGGAACGTCTGCTGTTCATCTGGCATTGATTGCCTGTGGAGTGAAAGCCGGCGATGAAGTTTTGGTCCAGAGTTTTACGTTCTGTGCTTCGTCACATCCTATCACGTATTTAGGCGCGAAGCCTGTGTTTGTTGGCTCTGAAGGGGAGACTTGGAATATGGATCCGAAATTGCTGGAGGCGGCGATTCTCGACCGCAAGGCAAAGACTGGTGTATATCCGAAGGCAATCATTCCGGTGGCTCTGTATGGGATGCCGTACTGCATCGATGAGATTATGACTATCGCTGAAAAATATGGAATCCCGGTGATCGAAGATGCTGCCGAAGGAATGGGATCTCGTTTCGATGGCCAAGTGTTGGGGACGTATGGTCAGTATGGCGTACTTTCTTTCAACGGCAACAAGATGATTACTACATCGGGCGGTGGCGCTCTGATCTGCCGTAGTAAAGAAGCGGCGAACGAGATTATGTGGTATGCCACCCAGGCACGTGACGCCTATCCGTACTATCAACATTCTGCTATCGGCTTCAACTATCGTATGAGTAATGTTTGCGCCGGAATTGGCCGCGGCCAGATGACTGTGCTGGAAGAACATATCGCCCACCATAAACACGTCCAAGCCCTGTATGAGGAACTCTTGAAAGACGTGCCTGAGGTCCACATGCATAAACAACCCGCTGATCCGCGATATGATTCGAACTTCTGGCTTTGCGCCGCGACAATTGATCCGGATGTCCGAGTAGAGGGGCAGGAGCGAGCCTATAAAGAAGTGGTTAAGACTGCTGTGGGTGGCGCCGCTGGTGTGATTCATGCCGTTGATTCCGCCACGACCGACTGCCAGCCCAATGATAACGTTGAGGCCCTTCGCGTGTTTATGCTGGACCACAAAGTCGAATGCCGCCCCCTTTGGAAACCTATGCACAAACAACCCGTTTATGCCGGTGCTCCTATATATACCAAGGGCATCGAAGAAGCTCTGTTCAAAGTCGGCTTCTGCCTCCCGGCAGGGCCGAATGTGAGCGACGAAGATGTGAAGTATATCGTTGATTCTATCAAGAGTGCCATCGTCAAGTAAAATAGTTGACGCATTCTATGCATTGCTAAGAGCCGGTCTCTGGGAACAGAGCGTCCGGCTTTCGCCGTTTTCTCCGATAGACTTCGATGAGTTATACAAACTGGCGGAAGAGCAATCGGTTGTTGGATTGATAGCCGCTGGACTTGAGCATGTTGAGGATATGACTTTGGCGAAACAGCAGGTCATGCCATTTATGAAGAGGGTCATCGCACTGGAGAGCCGTAATGCTTCGATGAATGGTTTTATCGCTAGCCTTATGTCGAAGATGCGAGAGGCAGGGATTCAAGCCTTGTTGGTAAAAGGGCAGGGGATTGCTCAGTGTTATGAGCGGCCGATGTGGCGATCGGCTGGGGATATAGACTTACAGCTGGATGCGGAGAATTATGCGAAAGCCAAAGCTTTTCTCACTCCCAGGGCTTCGTCGGTAGATAAAGAAGATGTCCCTCGAATGCATCTCGGAATGACGATCGATTCTTGGATCATTGAGTTGCACGGGACTCTTCACGGCGGCCTCTCTCGGTACACGAATGAACAGATCGATCAAATACAAGAGGAAATGTTCTGCAGCCATAGTTTTCGGACATGGAATAACGGAGGCACTGAAATTCTTCTCCCTGGCGAAACAAAGGATTCGATCTTTATCTTTGTCCACATCCTCCAACATTTCTTCCGTGGCGGTATCGGGATTCGGCAAATATGCGATTGGGTACGCCTTCTTTGGACTTGTCGCGATTCCATCGACCGAACCCTGCTCGAAAAGCGCATCTCCCAGATGCACCTGATGACCGAATGGAAATCCTTCGCCGCCGTTGCCGCCGATTATCTCGGCATGCCCGTTGAGGCGATACCCCTTTACGATCCCTCTTCGCGTTGGCACCGAAAAGCCCGCCGCATCAATTCCTACATCCTCGAAGTCGGCAACTTCGGTTACAACCGCGCCTCCAGCTACACCCACCGAACCACCTACCTCTCTCGCAAAACCCTCTCCTTCCGCTACCGCCTCACCGACTTCCTCCGCCACTTGGTCATCGCTCCGCGCACCTCGCTGAAGGTTTTTGGAAGGACGTTGGTGATTGGGATGAAGGCGGTGGGGAGGGGGGAGTAAATAATACAGGATTGTGTTTTATGCGAAAACCGATCGGTTCAAGGTTTCAGGAAATGAATCGTCTGTACCATTTCACTAGTTTTGATGCTGCCTGTAAGATTATTGGCAGCAAGAGACTGCGATTTGGTAAATCCTATAAGATGAATGATCTTCTCGAAAGCAACAAGATCGTCTTTGAGCGAGTCCTTTCAAGTGAAGATTTGCTGTCGGAGGTCAGTGCAGATTATGCAGAAAGAGAAATGCGTAGATACCAGCAAATTAGCTTTACACAAGACCGAGAGTACGATGGCGCCTTTTTCTTGGGATTTGATTTGCATTTAATGTGGGGATTATATGCCGATAGAGGATATGGCATTTGTCTGGTGTTTGACAAAGAGAAGCTTAGACTAGAGGAAGGTGATTATGCGAAAGAAGTTGAGTACTTCGATATGACCCCGACTAACTACGGATTTCGAAATCGGAGCAAAACTGGAATTCGCTCGGAGATACGACGTAGGGTTAATGAGATATTCTTTCTCAAAAGAAAAGAATGGGAGTATGAACAAGAATATCGTATCATTCGCCGCGCTTCCCGTGCAGATGAGGATAATTATTTGGATATCGGTGATGCTCTATCGTTTGTCATTCTATGTAAAGATCGATTCCTTGGGGAATATGAATCAATATGGGAGGGAGATTATTATTATGAGATACGATCAATCGATCGAAAATTGCCGATACTTTCATATGAGAACGACTTAGATGGATTTACCCTTTCTCCGCCTCAAGATGATCCGATTTGGACAGAACAGACGGGGTTTATATAACAATAGTTTTTATGGAACCAAGATAGGCGTTGATTAATTGCCTATCGACTTTTTTACTGTTGCTTGATTTTGTTGAGGAGAAGGATTGATAGTGATTCTAGAGTTATCATATCGTTCTTTCAAATATATGGTGGATTGCGCCATAAACAGTATTTCTGTAGAGTGAAGTGGTTTCAATATCTATTGTAGGGAGCAGGCGTGCCTTATAGAAGTGTTATGGTTAAAGCAAAAATATAGAAATAACAATAGGTGACCAATAAATATAATTAAATATGATGCAAGAAGATTTAAAGGATAAGAACTATTCCATCAGTTTGCATAAGTTGATGGAACGTCTGCGCCATGAAACGACACAGCAACATCCCGCAATCCGTATCAAGGAGTTTGATGCCTTCTACTACAAAGATGATGATAGAGATGGCAGCTTAAAAAAGTATGTGCAGCCGCCTATGAGTCAGCGTGATACTAGTGAGGGTAAAACCCCTTTTCAGGACGCCCAGGTGGTTTTAATTTCAGCCCCAGGAGCGACTGGCAAATCGGCTATGTCACATTATATATCGCATAATCTTGGAATCCCGATTTTTGATCTTGGACGTTACGAAGCTGTCGGTGCTAATACGATTAGTGGTTTGCTAATGAAAGACGTTGAACAGGCGGATGTTTTTACGTATCTTGAAGGATTGAGAAGCGGACAGTATTCTTTGATCATTGATGGTCTAGATGAGGCTTCAATAAAGGTAACGCAAGAGGGATTTGAGGCTTTTCTGAAAGACGTATCTTTTTTCTCACAAAACTCAGCCGGATTATCATTTGTTATTCTAGGACGTCCTGGTGTAATGGATGATGCATCTTTGATTCTGGAGGAGAATGGCACAAAGACAACGCTGCTTGAGATTGAGCCATTTACAATCGGAAAGGCTATGGAGTTTATTGATAATCAGATGGATGCGGGCTATTTGAAGAGATATGACAAGCAATATAGAGATGTGAGAGACTATATTATTGATCAAATCGGTGGCTTTTTCAAGAATGAGGCTGAATTAAATAGGCAATTATTTGAACGTTTTATCGGCTATGCTCCTGTATTACAATCGATATCTAATCTCTTGAATGAGGAAAAGGATTTTCATAAGTTGCTTGACGAACTGCAACAAAATAAAAAACAAAAGATTGACCTCTTGGTCGATATTGTGAAGCGAATATTAGGCCGTGAGCGAAAGAAGATTTTTGAAGAGGTATTGCCTCAAGTGTTTGAAGCAGGGCGCCCTGAATCGTTTAAACAGGATATATACAAGGTGGCCGGTGACGAGGAAGAACAGTGCAGAAGGATTTTGGGGCGTTTCTTGAAAAAGGACGTGGTTTTCAATGTGGCTAACGAGCGGCAGTTTGATGAAAAGTACAATGAGAAGATGAATGAATGGATAAAGCATCATCCATTTTTTAAAGGGAGCGAAAAGAAGATGCAAAACATTGTCTTTGAGAGTTACTTGATTGCCATGCTAATAGACAAGCCTGATTGTAAAGATGATGTGTTGGCCTATCTTAATGAAGCCGGCAGTTGTTCTTATCTATTGCTTGACATTTATTCAAATGTAAAGAAAGGTGGCAAAGGCGAAATAGATTACCGTTTCTTCCCTTATTTGTATTCATCATTCAAATCTCTAGACCATCCTCAGAATGTGGGCGAAACAGAGATTATTGCTGATGATGAGGAGGGAGATTCTGCTAAGTGCTTCTTGTCATTTGTTAGGGAAGACTCAGAAGAGGAGCATGAATTCAGTTTCACGATGAACGCTCAGGATGTATTGTCAGTACCTTCTCCGATTTCCGCGCTGACCATCGACGCCCCAATTAATGTGGTTTTTGATAACCGGAAGACTGACATGCAGGCACCTGTTTCTATCAGTTGTTCAAAACTAATGATACAGTCAAAGGATTTGTTACTTACAACTATATCTGAAAACAAGGGTAACATAGTATGGACATGTGATGATCTACTTGCGATGTGCCCCGATGGCACAATCCCGGTGCTGACTCACCGTACCCCTCGAAAGAATAATAAGTTATTGATTATTACCAAAGGACAGACTTATTTTCCATTTAACGAGTTTACTAAGGCGCCTGTTGCGATAGATCCGTCTGATAAGATGCTATATGAGGCTTTCGGAAAATTGCGTAGGATGTTGTTAATGTTTCGGTCGCATAGTAAGGGCGTTCTGGCGCGTTATTGTGAGAAGATAGATAATAGGATTGGAAAATCTCCCCTTGGAAAATCATTGATTGACGGTTTGTTGGGTAAAGGTGTTATTTATACAGATGGTACTCTGTACTATGTAAACAGTAGTAAATTCGGGGAGGTTCTAGGGGCAAAGTATGACGATATAAGATCGTCAGAAATGAATGATAAGATTGTGGCATTTATCAGGCCCTTGCTTGGTTGACAGTATTGACTTAATCAATTCGATTTTTAGATTGATTTTGGCATGAACGACTTCGCCCTCTCTCTCTTACTGCTGGGCGCCCTCTCAACAGGCACCCAACTGCCTTTCTGGGCCGGCGCCAACCAATTCGGCCTGATGCCGGAAGGGAGTGGGGGATTGGCGCTGTTGCGGGCTGGGACTGAGTACGATGCGACGAAGGAGTTTCAGTGGAAGTGGGGCGTGTCGCTGGCGGGGCAGTATGACTCGAGATGCCCGGTTGAGGAGATGCCCGGTCAAGCCGGGCATGACGCAGGTACTAAAGGAACTGCGGATTTCAGCGCGATGGTCGATGAGTTGTATGCGAGCGTACGGTGGAAAGCGTTAAGGTTCGATGCGGGCATGAAGCACGTGGATATCGACTTTCTGGGCGCAGGGATGCCGTCGTTGGGCTCGATGTCGACCACGGGCGGGCATATCGTCTGGAGCGGCAATGCGCGGACCATGCCGGGCTACTTGGTCACCCTCGATCCGGTGGCTGTGCCGTTTACGCACCAGATATTCTGGATTCACGGCGCGTTTGGCGACTATAAGACGCTCGATAATCGCTATATGA
>JAEEGJ010012184.1_pt1 | contig 21400 bp, 10 predicted proteins | sample 8958761 | NCBI WGS metagenome assembly JAEEGJ01 (sample SAMN16246546, study PRJNA631951) | gut metagenome | biome: gut microbiome; feature: rumen; material: RS-attached | host: Bos | place: Iran: Karaj | collected 2018-10
CATCTTCGCATACCAGACAAGAGTCATAGGCGGCAATGGCCTCCTTTTCCATAACTTTCTGGTACCTGATATCTCCCAAAACGGCGTAGAAGTCACTGACTATTGCCGGGTCGCTGTCGCTGTTGATGACACCGATACCATTCTGGAAGGCGTTGAGAGCATCATCCAACTGTCCTTTCTGGTAGTAGGCAATACCCTGATAGTAATAAAACGCCATTTCATCGGGATTATACTGACGGGCATCGCGACATAGCTCGATGATACGGTCGCGATCATCAGCCTGCCAGGCGTAGCTCACCAGCTGCAGACGGGCAGCAGCATGATCGGGCTGCATCTCCAGCACCTTCTCCAGTACCAGACGGATGCTGTCGTTGGGCATCTTCTTCATATTCATGTACGACGCACAGAACAGCGCCAGGTCGCTATCGGCCTGCGGACTGCCAAGCAGTCGGTGGAACAGCTGCAGCACACGGGTGGAGTCACCACCATGTTGTTCACTTTCGCCAATCACCTGACGCATCAGCGCCACACGGTCGTCTGTCGAAGCATTTTTGTTAAAGAGCACCCGCTCTATCATGCTGTTCACGTTCGCCGTGTCTTTCTGGTCGTTATAATAGGCCAACAGCGCCATCTGGGCATTGCGGTTGTTGGGCTCTTCCTTCAGCACCTTATCGTAGATGGCTACCGCCTTCTTCTTTTGGCCGTTGATATACAGCGTGTTAGCATAGAGGCAACGATAGTTATTGTCGTTAGGGTACTGGTCGGCCAACATCTTCATCTCAGCAATGGCAGCCTTCTTGTCACCTTTCTGTGAATAGAGGTTGCTCTTAGCATACGACAAACGCTCGCTCTTGCCCTCGATGGTCTCCAGACGTGCCAATGTCCGGATGGCATTGTCGTAGTCTTCCTCCTTTTCATAGAGCTGTACCAAGAACCCGATAATGTCTTCACGCGAGCGATTTTTCTCGGTCAAGCGTTCCAACGTGGCAATGGCTTCAGGATATTTCCCCTGATTAAGATAGTGGTTAGCCAGCGTCTCCAGATAGGTCTCGTTGTCGGGTTCCAGTTCTACTGTCTTCTGTGAGTAGCGTAGCGCAATATCCTTCTGTTTCAGTGCCAGATAATAGCGTGACAAATAGTAATAAGCCTCCGAACGCGTAGAGTCTATCTCCAGACAATGGCGGAACAAGTCAAAAGCCGCATCGTTATTACCCTTCTCCTGCTGACATATCGCATCCAGAAAAAAAGCATCATAGCGACGACTCCTGTCTGCATCCTGTGCATAGGACTGTAAAGCCATTGTGCACAGCAGTAATAATATGTTTACCGCCTTCCTCATTTCACTCCTGTGTGTCCGTAGCCGCCTTCGCCACGTTCCGTTTCGTCAAGTTCCTCAACAACAACGAAGTCACCCTGCTCATGACGGGCAATAACCATCTGGGCGATGCGCTCACCATCGTTGATGACGAAGTCCTGCTGCGACAGGTTGATGAGTACCACACCTATCTCACCACGATAGTCGGCGTCGATGGTTCCCGGTGTGTTCAGCACGGTCAGTCCATGCTTCAGTGCCAGTCCGCTACGTGGGCGCACCTGTGCCTCATAACCCTCAGGTAGTGCGATGTGCAGACCCGTAGGAATCAGGCGGCGCTCCAAGGGATGCAACGTGATGGGTTCATCCAGATTGGCACGCAAATCCATGCCGGCACTCTGTGGCGTAGCATATGCGGGCAACTGTTGGTGCCCACGGTTGACGACTTTGATTTTTATCATTTCGAAATGTTTCTATTATAAATAATGTGCAAAAGTAGTCATTTCTTTGCAAATAGCCATCATTTTCTCTGGAAAATGTCGCTTTTTAACTGAAAAAGATGTAATTTTGCACTCGTTATGGACTGGAAGCAACTCATATCAAACAAACGACTCGGTCAGGAACAGCGCCATACGGAGCGCCACGACGACCGTTCAGAATTCAAGCGTGACTACGACCGACTGATCTTCTCGGCACCGTTTCGCCGTCTACAGAACAAGACACAGGTATTCCCTCTACCGGGCAGCGTCTTCGTACACAACCGACTGACACACTCGCTGGAAGTGGCAAGCGTAGGCATGTCGCTGGGTAACGATGTGTCGCAGCGCATCATCAACGAGCGCCGTCCTGAACTGCGTGGCACGCTGTTTGAAGAGATTGGACAGATTGTATCTACCGCTTGTCTGGCCCACGACCTGGGCAATCCGCCCTTTGGGCATTCTGGCGAGAAGGCCATCCAGACGTTCTTTACTGAAGGTCCCGGCAAGGAACTGCAAAAGCAGGTATCGCCCGCTTTCTGGGATGACATCACCCACTTTGAAGGTAATGCCAACGCCTTCCGCCTGCTGACCCACCAGTTCAAGGGACGCCGTCCTGGTGGTTTTGTCATGACTTACTCCACCATTGCCAGCATCGTGAAATACCCCTTTGCCTCGTCGGCCGCCAGCAAGAAAGGTAAGTTCGGCTTCTTCCAGAGCGAGCAGGCCACCTACCAGAGAATTGCCGATGAAATGGGTATTTTCTGCATCTCAAAGCCTGGCGAGCCCCTCCGTTATGTGCGTCATCCGCTGGTCTATCTCGTAGAGGCTGCCGATGATATCTGCTACGAGATAATGGACATGGAAGACGCTCACAAACTGAAGATTATCACCTTCGAACAGGCATCGCGCCTGATGCTCGATTTCTTCGACGAAGAAACCCAGCAACATATCCTGCAACGCATCGAAACTGAACAGCTTACCGACAAAAACGAGCAGATTGTCTATCTCCGTGCCTGTGTCATCGGCAAACTGGAGAACGAGTGCGTCAACACCTTTGTAGCGCACGAGGAGGAGATACTCAGCGGTACCTTTACAGGTAGCCTCATCGACCATATCAGTCCCCTACAGCGCGAGGCCTATCGTCGCTGTGCTGAGGTCTCCGTACAGAAAATCTATCGCAGTCGCCCTGTGCTGGATGTAGAACTGTCAGGTTACAAGATTATGGAGACGCTCATGCAGCAGATGGTAGAGGCCGTCATGCACCCAGACCGCTATTATTCGCAACAGCTCATTGGTCGTGTATCCAGCCAATACCACATTGACGACCCCGACCTGGAGGTACGCCTCATGGCCGTCATCGACTATATCTCCGGCATGACTGATGTCTACGCCCTCGATGTCTATCAGAAAATCAACGGTATCTCCCTACCCATCATTTAGGAACCTCAACGATGAAGCGACAACCATCGTGGTAGTCGGCATCGCAAATCAAATCACCTCCCAGACTGAGGGCATGGCGCCTTGTCAGAGGCAAGCCCAGTCCCAAGCCCTCGGAGAGGTCGTCAACCTTCACGAATGGCTCGAATATCAGTGTCTGCGAGTCTTGATGAATACCAGGACCTACATCTTCCACTGTAAAATGAACAGCAGACGTTGTCTCTGTAATGCGCAGATTGATGTGTTGTCCGTCAGAGTATTTAGCAGCATTGAAAAGTAGTTCGCGGATGGTACGCATCAAAAACAGGTGATTGGTTAGGATGCGAGCACTGTCAGGCAAGTCAGTAGTGAAAAGGATGGTTACCTTGGGGAATCGCGCACGGGTATAACTGATACACTCCTGAGCAATGTTATTGCATGAGACATAGTCGTTTTTCTGGAAGAAGAGCTCTTGCGACGTGCCATATTCAGAACTGTCGAAAAGCATCTGCACCATACGGTTCAGTTGGATGGCATTATGGGTCATCGCCTCCGTAATATTTTCCACTTCCTCCTCCTGAAGCATACCCTGAGACTTTCCTGTCTGCCGGGCAACAATACTGTCGCCTAACACATCAGCAAAGCCCATCACGATGTTCAGTGGCGTGCGCATCTGGTGTGATACGTTCTGTATGAACACCTCTTTCTTCTTGGCACTCTCTTCAGCCAGCGCCATCGCATGCGCCAGCTCTATATTATGTTTCTTAGTTTCCTCAGTGGTCTGACGAATGCTGTTCATATGGTTGAACAACGACTGCTGCATGACAGCAAAGCTGTTCTGCAGACGACCAATCACGTCCTGACGAGAGGAACGGGGAATAACCACGTCGTACTTGCCCTCAGCAATTTTGTCCGTCAGCGACAGCAGTTGGTTGAGGGGACTAATGGTTCGTCTAGTGAGCACATGGCACAGTTGCAAGATGAATAGCAGACCAACAATAAGCAATACGGCAGTGAGGCCTATCAGCTGATGGTAACCTGCCAACACTTCATTATCAGGGCATATCAGGACAAGACTCCAATCAGTATCTGGCACGGGACTGCTGTATACATGACAATCGTCGACATGGCGGATTTCCTTATCCGACAACAGGTAGTACGAATGGGGATAGGGACACTCCGTAGCCAGGACGACTGCCGTCAGCTGACGGAAAGAAAGTGTGGCACGAAGTCCTCCCTTGACAGGTCCCCCAACGGGACGAAGGGGTCTGCAATAGGTGAATATCGTGTCACCCTGCGATGACATGCTGACAGAAAATCCGTGTCTGGGGTGTGAATACTCTTGGGGGTCTAAAACAACATAGCAACTGTCCACATTACGGTTCAGAAGCATGATGCGCCGACAGATAGAGTCCTGCATCTCGCGTCGGAAATCCTCCTCAATGAGCCAGGCACTGGAATTGACGGCTGTCTGTATCAGACTCATATGGTTTCTGACACGATGGACAGCTGTGCGAAGCGCGCTTTCAGCCTGCTGGTTAGCCTCTTCGCGGATGATGTAACGTGAATAGAAGAACAGAACACCCAGCGCCAACACAAAAATGGGGGCTGCCAGCATGGTGATGCCGATGCTGATCTTGGTGGAGAGAGGTCGACGTAGCTTAATCATGGGCATCCTCCTTTCCCGTCTCATTGTCGGCTGTGTGTATCATGTTATCCAGCAACTCGATAATGGCATTTCCATTCTGACGGATAGACTCAATCTCACGAGTGGCATCCTCAGTGCTGATAGTATGGTAGTTCTGACAAATGGTAGCGACATGCTTGTCGAGTGCCTCCGCAGGCTCCAGCATCTGGTTGGTCATCTGGTGCAGAAAAGCTGTTTTCATGCGGTCTGCCTCCTGCGCTTTACGGTTGGCCTGCTGCAACTCCTTGCTACGCTCCTTGAGTTCACTATTCATTCGCTCCAACTCTGTTATCTGGGACACCACCGAGTGTTGCATCTGCTGGAAGTCCCCATGCAGGTGACCAATCTCGTCGTCACGCGCTATGTCAGGAATGGTCATATCGTAGTGCCCTTGACTAATCTGTTGGGCAGCCTGTGTGAGCACGTTCAATGGCTGTAGCTTACGGTGGGTATACAGACTGCTCAGCACACTCGCCAGCAGCAGTCCTATCAGAGCAATAATCAATACCAGATAGAGCAGACGGTGGTAGTCGCCAAAGATGTCGTCATCGGGGTAGACCACACCAACGCTCCAACCGAGATGGTCGCTGGTACGCCCGGCAACCGCTGAGCGCTGGAAGGGTTTATACACCACATACCACTTCTGGCCATCCATGACAAAATGCTGCTGACCGCTTTCACCATTTATCATGGCCTTAGCAGCCAAGCGCAACGAGGCATCCGTTTCTGTGGCAAACTGTGAGAAGACATTCTGCTTCTTCAGCTTCTCCTGATTAGGATGAACGATGTACGAACCATTGCCCGACAACAACGTGCTATAGCTGTGGGGCGATGGCTTGCCAGCAAGGACAATCTGCGACAGCAGTTCGATAGCCACATCGACAGCTACGACACCAACAGGCTTACGGTCTTGGCCGAAGAGGGGCAGACAGAACGTGCATAATGGCTCGTCTTCTGTATTATCATTCTTCAGCGGATTCGTCCAACAGGCTCTGCCCATGGTCATCGGTTCGGTATACCACACTTGCTCGGTATAGGGCCGATTGGTAAATGTCTCCCTGACAACTAGCTCCGACGAGGCATCAGTAGTCTCACTGTGTCCTTTGCGACGGACATAGGCCATGAAGAGTTCGTGACCAGGATAATAGTTGGGCTTGAAGACAATGGCACAGCCCACAATATAGGGATTGCACTCCACCATGCGGCGACTGTAGTTCAGCATGCGGTCGGGCTCGTTAAGATGGGCCATCACCTCCCAATAGACGTTGCCTGCCGACTGTTCCACGCTGAGCAGCACGTGGTCAATATTCTGTACAGTAGCCTCCAGGCTGTTTTCGCTATTGCGCATGGCTTTCTCTCTTAGTTCCTGGCGCGAGAAATTGAAAATAATCGCCAGCGAGACCAAGAGCAGCACCGCTACTACGCAAACCACGATAAGACTGAGTCTAAGCGATAACGTCTGGGAGATTTTTTTAGTCAACATCAGCGTATGGCTTGATAGTGCAAAAATAGCAAAAACCAGGCTATTTGCACTATAGAAGCCCTCGATTTAGAGAATATTAACTAAAAGCGGCCCTCGTAGTCAACTGTGTGCGGACACCGTCTTGATGATGCCTACATACGACAGCAGGATGACGTTCATCATCAGGGCATAGACGATAGCAGGTATGGCCATCACGTCGTTGGCAAAGACAAAGGGACTGCTGGCAATGGAGATAGCCTGGGCAGCATTCTGCATACCTATCTCAATGATGATGGTGCGCTGTTCACGACCAGAGAGTCGCATCAGCCACGACAGCACCACTCCACCACCCATGGCCAACAGGATGAGTACCGTCATGGCCAGTCCTAGCTGTGGGAACTCACGGACGATGGTCTCACGATTCTGGATAAAGAACACGGAAGCCAGCAATATCAGGGCTGGGAAGGCGAGTTTCTTCAATACATTATGCATCTTGTGGGCCAGTTGTTCGCGCCATAGTGCCAGCAGCAGTCCTATCACGATGGGTACCAGCATCAATACGATGTTCTGTACCAGCAGATTGCCTACGGGCAGGGTTATCGACTGACTCTCACCTACCAGACTGGTGGCATAGCTCATCACCAGCGGACCAGTGAACAGCGTGATGATGCTGCTCAGCATGGTCAGCGACACTGACAGTGCCACGTCGCCACCCGCAAGCATAGAAAACACGTTGCTGGAACTGCCACCAGGGCTGCATGCTATCAGCATCACACCGAGGAAGAAGACTGCTTCCAGTTGAAAACCATAGCCTATGGCCAGACCTATCAGGGGCAAGAGCAGTATCTGACCTGCCAAACCCACCAATACAGCCTTGGGACGCTCTACCAACAGTCGGAAATCGGCAGGGCGAAGCGTCAGTCCTAAGTCGAACATCAGCAGGACGAGTATCGGTAAAACTATAAAAATCGTGTTCATCGTTGCTTAATTATTGTGCAAAGGTACAAAAAATTACGAATTACGACTTACGAATTACGATTTTTTTTCGTAATTTTGCAGCCAAAACTAACAGAAAAATCTATGAAGCGACTATTCCTCATGGGCCTGACGGCCATCGCGCTGACAACCAGTGCAGCACCCATTCAGCGTATCGAGACTTTCCCTATCAGTAGTGTCAGACTGGGCGACAGCCAGTTCCAGAAAAATCAGCAGGCAGACATCTATTACCTCCTTGGTCTGGATGCCGACCGACTTTTGGCACCTTACTTGAAAGGGGCGGGCTTAAATCCCAAGGCCGACAACTACTCCAACTGGGAGAATACGGGTCTGGACGGCCATATCGGTGGTCACTATGTGTCGGCACTGAGCTACATGGCAGCTGCTACAGGCAATCAGGAGATCAATGCCCGTCTGGACTATGTCCTCAGCGAGTTGAAACGTTGTCAGGACGCCCGCGAGGATGGTTATCTGGGTGGTGTGCCCAACCCCAACGAGATATGGGGACAGATTGCCAAGGGCGACATCCGTGCCAACTCCTTCGGACTGAACAACCGCTGGGTACCGTTATATAATATCCATAAGATTTATGCGGGTCTGCGCGATGCCTACCTCATTGCAGGTCGCCAGCAGGCCAAGGCGATGCTCATCAAGTTGACCGACTGGATGATTCAGGAGGTGAGCAAGCTGAGCGATGACCAGATTCAGCAGATGCTCATCAGCGAACAGGGTGGGCTGAACGAGACCTTTGCGGATGTCTATGACATCACGGGCGACAAGAAATACCTGCGCCTGGCCCATCAGTTCAGCGACCAGCAGATGTTGCAGCCGCTACTGAACAGTGAGGACAACCTGACGGGTAAGCATGCCAACACGCAGATTCCCAAGGTCATTGGTTACAAGCGTATTGCCGACGTGGAAGGACTGGACGACTGGGACCGCGCCTCGAAATTCTTCTGGGACGTGGTCATCGGACAGCGTAGCGTCAGCATTGGCGGCAACTCCATGCGCGAGCACTTCAACCCCACCAATGACTTCAGCGGACTGTTGGCCTCTGAGCAGGGTCCAGAGAGCTGTAACACCTATAACATGTTGCGACTCACGAAGATGCTCTACCAGACATCGGCCGACAAGAACTATATGGACTACTACGAGCGTGCGCTCTATAACCACATCCTCTCGATACTGAACCCCGTACAGGGTGGTTTCGTGTATTTCACACCCATGCGTAGTGGTCACTATCGCGTCTATTCACAGCCACAGACCAGCATGTGGTGCTGCGTGGGTACGGGTCTGGAGAATCCTGCGCGCTATGGTGAGATGATCTATGCCCACGAGGGCAACGACCTCATTGTCAACCTCTTCATCCCTTCTACGCTGACGTGGGACGGGATGACAGTGAAACAAGAGAACCGTTTCCCACAGGAGGCTTCCACCACCATCACCCTGCAGTTGAAGAAAGCCCGCAAGTTTGCGATGAAGATTCGCAAGCCTGCGTGGGCCACCACTGTGCAGCTAGCGGTCAACGGTTCCCCCGTTGACTACCGGATAGCTGCCAACGGCTACCTCGTTCTAGACCGCTCTTGGAGTGATGGCGACCAGATTCATCTGGACATGCCCATGCACCTGACGGCGATGACCACCCCCGATGGCAAGCCACAGTATTCGTTCCTCTATGGTCCCATCGTACTGGCTGCCAAGACCGGTACCGACCGTCAGGACGGCCTCTTTGCCGACGACAGCCGTGGTGGACATATTGCCAATGGTCCGAAGATTCCGCAGGCTCAGATGCCCGCCATCATCGGCACACCCAACGACATCCTGTCACATCTGAAAGCCGTAGAGGGCAAGCCCCTGACCTTCACCCTGACAGGACTGACGACACCAACTTATGAGGGTATCCAACTGGTGCCTTTCTATCAGCTCTACGAGTGTCGCTACCAAATCTACTTCCCACTCTATTCTCAGTCGGAATGGAGCGTGAAGCAACAGGAGCTGGCTGCTGCCGAGAAGGCGAAGATGGAGATGGAGGCCAACACCGTCGACAAGGTGTTCTGTGGTGAGCAGCAGTCGGAGAGTGACCACTTCTTCAAGGCCGACAATGCCTGGAACGGCTACGACGAGGGCATGCACTGGCGTACCGCACGTGGTTCCTTCTCTTACCAGCTGAAGGCTCAGGGTGCTAAGACGCTGCGTCTGCAGGGCTTTGCCGCCTACGAGCGCATCGTCGTCAGCATCGATGGCACAGTGCTCGACACCGTCCGTCTGGATGGCCAGGGTCTGGCTGTTATCAACCTACCTGCCACCTTGCAGAAAGAAACCGTCACGCTCACCCTCGCTGCAGAGCCTGGCAAGCAGACACCCCGCATCCACGAAATCCGTCTCTGCAAGTAATCAAAGAAGGACTCACGGGACACCCCTGAAGTGAACCCCTTTTGCTTCCGTTATGAAACAGGCCACCAGGCCATAGGTGATGGTGGGACGAATCCATATTTCCGTCAGCATGTAATTAGTGTATTCACTGGTAGGTTCAAGATAGATATCAAGGTTATAGAGTGTGGCAATGAGCATGTCGATGATGCAGATGGCCCACAGGTTACGCTTGGTATAGCTCTGCCAGTCCTTACGTGCATAGAAATAGGTAAGCAAGAGGATCAGTGCCACTGAGAGGACCTGACACGACAATTCCAATGCATAATAGACCAGTGGTGGTGCAAAGAGAATGTCGCGCAGCAACACCGTGATGCCCACGGTGACGGAGCACCAGTAATTGAACCGCTGGGTGTCCATCCGGTTGAAGAAGTACATCCATATCATCACCAGACAGGCGATGTAAAAGAGGTTAAGCACCAGTTCGGGCCACGCCTCCTGCAATCCGAAGTGCGCCACGCCGTACAGCATCACGCATACCGACACCATTCCTGCCACGGCAGTAATGCAAATGTCGAAAATCTTGGCATTCTTCGTAAATCTTGTATTCATTTTCTGAGTGTTATTATTCTACAACATATAATACTTGGTTACCCCACTGCTTGGCTTCTTCGTTGCTCACGCGCTTGCCTCCGTTGTTGTGGTTGTTGTCAATACAGTAGAGCGGCATATCGGGATGATGCTCTTCGATATACTCCACCCTACCCTGGAACTGTGGGAATACTGAGATATAGGTTTTATTCCTCAATGTCAACGTCGACATCGACGTCAAAATCGGACTCGCGACTCAGGCCGGTGTCTACCTCTGTGCCGGGGTCTACACCCCCTGTGAGTTCAGGATCCTCCGTTTTGAAAGGAGAGCCTGCCATCAGTGGAACTGCCCTAATGATGGGCAGTTCCCGTGTGACAGGACGTTGATACTTTTTCTTCATCATCTTAGTTCTTATTTTACTTAACCACTACTTTTTTACCATTTACGATATACAGGCCCTTGGCGCTTGTGTGCTGAACCGGACGTCCCTGCAGGTCGTAGAATTTCTCATTTCCGCCATTTCTCCATGCCTCCATGTCAAGAATTCCCGTTGCATCTTCCTCGAAGACGATGTTTACCTCACGTGCATTGCTGGGATTGCTGGGGGTGTTGATGAACGAAGTAGGCACTTGCAGGTAGGCCCTGTTGGCACCGAGCGTTGCAGTCGCTGAGGGTGTGCAGAACTTGAAGACACCGTCCACCTTGGCCAGCAGGAAGTTGCTCATACTTCCTTCGGTCTGGGCAATCGGACCTGCCTCGAGTTTAGCCTTCAACATGTTGACGTAGTAGGACTGTGAGGTGCCTTTAGGGATATTATATGTTTCACCAGCCTCACCCCTTAGGAAGATACCCGTTCCTGCAGGAACATCATAGACGCGTACCAGAAGTACCTGATTCTCGCCCTTATTGTAGCCTGTGGCGATGTAAGCCTTCAGATTACTGCCTGTAAAGTTCAGGTCCTCCGAGTCGCTGTAGGTTCCCACCGTCTGAGCCAGGGTAATAAGGACGTGATCGCCTTTCACTGAGAAATTGATGGTCTGCGAACCCACACAGTCGCTAATACCAGTGAGAACGAGCGTGTAGCTGCCTACCTCGTTGATGTCTATGGGGAATGCGTTCACGTCTTCACCGTTCAGCGTGGCTGTGTAGTCAGCGCCAAAGGCGAGTGCTGGGCAGTTGTCGGGAACCGCCCAGGTTGGCGTTATGCTGACGGCAGCTGTTCTCAAATCGTAATTCGCGTCGATGCCACCCGCACTGTAGCCCGGAGAGTACATCGTATAACCGTGAATCGCTATCAGTTTCTTGCAGATTCCGCTAGAGGTGTGGTCATAGACCAGCGTGCCTTGGGCGGTACCCATCGTCTCGGTGTAGTAACAGTTGGTGAGGGTACCTCCGCTGCGTACGAAGGTAGCACCGTTGTTGATGGCCGTCTCGCCAGCAGCCAGTGTGATATTGGTATTGGGAGCATAGAGCGAATTGGTGACATTCACCTTGTTGCTGTTAGCATACCAACCAACGAAACCACCGCACAATGTAGTACCGTTGGTGGTCAGCAGACGACCGTCGTATACGCAGCCCGTGATATTCACACCATGGTTATTGCTCCATATTCTGCCCACGAAGCCGCCGTGGCTGCCGTTACCGTTCACACTGCTGTGAATGACGGTGCTGACATGACAGTTAGTAATGTTCGTCGTACCTTTTACTCGACCAACAATTCCTGCGGCTAAGGAATTGGAGGTATAAATATGGCCTGTCACCTTCAGGTCCTTGATGGTGGCACCGTCGATTAAGCGGAACGGAGCGCAGTATTGTTCGGTGAAAGGTGCGTTGGCAGTGCCTTTCGTAAAGTTCAGCATGTGGTTGTTGCCGTTGAAGGTGCCCTGGAATGGGTCGCTATCGTGGTTATTGCCTGTGCCGCCAACCATCTCCGTGACAGCGATGTCGGCATCCAAGCGTATGTGCTTGTCCTTATAGCCCATGAATCTTTCATTGAAGTAGGTGATGTTCGAGGCAAGAGCATTCCAGTCGTCAGTGCTGTCAATGATGTAGGGGCTCTGCTCCGTACCGTCGCCGGGGATTACCAGTGGCATGATGTTCCACTGCGGATAGAGGACGAGCGCTTGTTCGCTGAGCACCAGCATGGCGTCGGGTGCATAGTGGGTTCCGGTGCCGTTAGCATCGGTGTTCCATCTTTCTAACTGGAGATTATCGTGTACAGGGGTATAGTCTGACAGACGAACCATGCTGCCCTTGAACGCTTGATGGTCTGTAAACGTATTGAACGGAACATCCTGCACCCTCAACGTTGCCAAGGTGGCCGTTTCCTCGTTGGTGTAGCCCTCGTGGCCCTGTTCGTTGTAAAAATAGACGATAGGAGCTTCGCTATGAGCCTCGCCATTGATTACGGGCACGTCGTCTGTGCCAATTTTCTGTCGCCAGACAGCGTCATCGCTGGTGTCGTAGTTGTTCAGCAGATAACATATCTCACCCCGTTTCAGGGTGAAGGCATTGGTGGTTTCGTCGGTATAGCAATACTGGGTAGGACCAATGGTCTTATTGCCGCATATATCTTTGTCTGTGTTCAGAACCAGACAGCTTGTGACGGTGGCTGTATTGTCCATAGCACCGACAATGGCTCCTTCACTGCCACCGGTATGATTATTGTTCGCCACTATGATGTTCTTGAGACTGCAGCAGGTGATACTACCCGTGCTACCCAGATGTCCGGCAATGGCACCCGCCTGTGCATTGTCTTGCTGGTAGCTGACAGTGATATCCTCCATGCCGAGACGGGTCACCGTGCCAGTGACATTGGCGAAGAAACCTACCTGCGTTCCATCAGACGTGATGGTGCCATTCTTGATGGTATATCCGTCACCGTCATAGTGTCCTGCAAAGTTTTCATAGCCTTCAGCTGCCATGGGCGCGAGGGTTGCACCCTGCAGGTCAATGTTCTCTATCTGTTTGATATAAAAATCGGTTCTCTGGGCCACCTGGAAATAATTTTTAACCGTTTGCAGGTCTTCAACAGTTTCTACCTCGAACGGTTCGTCTTCGGTACCCTTTCCCAATTTATTTATTGTAGTTGCAACGACAGTGGCTGTGAGATTCAGACCAGTAAAGTTGTTCTGACTATCAGAGTAAAATTCTATCGTCATCTCTCTACCCGTAGTTGCGAGTCGGCCAATGTTCTTCTCAGTGCCATTCGTCGTGCTGACAAAGACAGGATCCATGCCATCGACGTTGGTGGATTGGTCATTTGACATGATGTCACCACTTGTGCCACCGTTACGAACGATCATATAGTCGCATGCCTGACCGCTGACCAGCGCCTCTGTAGAGACGGTACCCGTCAAGACAATGATATGGTCCTCAGGAGCCTTCAGCGTGAGCTTTCCGCTGTAACCATAGCCGTAGGGGGTGTTGTAACCGGCAGCGTCATATATCTTAAAGGAAGATTTATCCGCTGGCAGTGTCACATCGAGACGTGTACCGTCAGAAGGTACCGACATATCCCACTCGGCATAGAGCGTCTTACTTTCCTTGAACGCCTTTATCTCACCATTGGGGGCATAGTGTGTTCCTTTACCGTCGGCCTGTGTGTTCCAACCAGTAAAATAAAAGTAATTACGCGATGGGGCGTTAGGTCCAAGAAGGTAGCCGGGTACATAGTACTTGTCGTCGTCTTTGAATACAGACACCGGCACAGCAGGCATATCGTCCCCCTTATTATCCTTATAATTAGGATTCAGCGAGAGCGTAACGAGTTCAGGAACCTCGTAGGAGTTGGTGTACAAGGTCTGTGTTTCATAAGTCACCTTGTAAACCGATGAGTGGGTGCTCTTGAGTACGGGAACGAGGTCAGTCTGTGCATCCGGTGTTTTATTGATGTTTTGGCGCCAAATGCTGGTACCGCTTCCCTGCGTGCCATCGTATTCTGGTGAGCCATCGAGCAGGTGAGTCAGCTCGCCCGTATTGAAACGAAGGTCGGCGACACTCACTTCGTAATTGGTGATGTTGCTGAAACCGCTTTGGTTGTCGGCACACAGCGTGGAACCATCGGTGAAGACGAGTGTGGCAGAGGCATTACTGCCTATGTCGCCCACGATGTAGCCATAGCGCTTGCTGCCGCCATTGTTTTCTCCCACGACGGTATTTTTGTAGCCATAGTTTCTTTGGATGTTAGCATGGTCTGTCAGTTCGCCCACCAAGGCTCCCACGACAACACCCGACTTATAGTTGTAGCTGACCGTAGAGCCCACGGCGTAGCAGTTGAGCAGCTGGCCGCTGCCCGTTATCTTGCCCGCAAAGGCTCCCACACGGTTGATGTTATTCACATTCGCGTCGATCGTAAACGTGCTGGTCTCGATGCCGAGACGCTCAACGGTGCCGATGATATTATTAAAGAGGCCTAAGGATTTGGTCTCTGCTGTGTCGTAGATATTCTCCCTGGTGATGCCCTTGCAGTCAGTGAGACTGAGGTTCTTGATGACATAACCACCGCCGTCATAGTGACCCGTGAAGCCGCTGGTGCCTATACCGATGGGGACAATGGGCTCCGCCTCCTTCATATCGATGTCGGCTGTCTGGAGGATATAGAAATTGCTATATCTCATCGCTTCGAAGGTGTCGCAGATTTTCTTCAGGTCTGCAGCGCTACCTACCCGGTAAGGATTCTGCTGAGAACCAGCAGGTACTTGGCTATTGGTGGCTAAGCTGCTGATGCCACGATAGTCGTTCGTACAGCCGTTGCTGTAGAACACGATAGCATGGTCGGGCGACAACACAGGCGTAGCGTCATTGTGCCCTTCAATGGTAATATTCTGGAACCATACGGGCGACAGGGACTCTACTTCATTATTCAGACTCCAGCAGATATCGCCGCTTTCCAACGCATCACTACCCACGGTCTCACATTTATCAAACGAGCCATAAGCCTCACTTACCCTCGGAGAGCTGTCAGAGTAGCAGCGTTCGATACGGGTGCCAGCCTTCGTGTCGCTACAAATGGATCCGGTTCTGGTAGCTGTCAGCGAGGTATTTACCACAAGGCAGTTTTTGATGACAGCCTGATCGAACATATCGGAAGCAATACCTCCCACAACACCGCTAAGACCATTGTTCGCTATCGTACAACCCTTGACGAGGCAATTGGAGATGACACCGTTGCCAGTGATACGTGCGGCGATACCGCCAGCTCGCATACCGTCATTTCTGTATTTGACCGTTGTATTCTCCACACAGAGACGAGTCACCGTACCAGAAACGACAGCGAAGATGCCTACCACGCCATCTGTTTCTATGTGACCATTGCGGATGGTATGTCCGCCACCGTCGTAGGTACCAGCAAAAGCTTGTGGAGTACCAATAGGTGTCAACCCTCCACCATTCAGGTCGAAGTCGGCAGTCTGGAGGAAGTAGAAACCGGAACTATTGTTGCCGCTATTACAGAAACTGGCCACCACCTCAAAATCAGAAACATTGTTGATGAGGAACGGTTTGTCGGCAGTGCCCAGTCCCGACAGATTGGTAAAGAGGGGACCGTTGCCGGTGTTGGAATAGTTCTGGCCATCTTTAAACACACGTTGATGTTGATTGTTGAGTACAGGGTATTCATCAGTACCCAAGTTCTGGAACCATACGACGCCATATGGCGACTGATTGTTCAACAGCCATGTAATCTCACCGCCCCTCAGGCGCTCATAAGAGACGTTAGCCTCACTGTTCGTCTGCAGATTGTAACTGTTGTTACACAACGGACTACTGGTGAAGCACTTGTCCACCTGGCAGTCATTGCCAATCAGACTGGCAATACCGGCCATATTGCCGGTGAGGGTGCTTCCGGACTCCAAAGCATAGCTTATGCTGGATGCATTGGTCATTTCGCCCACCAGACCACCGGCGTAGGTGGCCGTGATGGTGTTGCCGGCAGCATAGCAGTCGCGTATCTGTGCCGTCGTAGCTTGCTCCATGTCACATCTTAAGAGCTTACCTGCTATGGCCGCACCGCGTGAATTGGATATGTTCGTCTGGAGATTACAATTCTCGACACCTAAGTTATGGATAGACCCCGACACCTTGCCGAAGATACCAATGGCATCATAATTGCAGCTGGTATTAGTGGCTTTGATGATGCGGTTGCCGTCACCATCATAGTCACCCTCGAATACTCGCTTATGGCCAATGGGAGTCCAGTTGTTTTCGGTGTTGTTGGTAATAACCGAAACGTCGATTTCTCCCTTCTGCTTGAAATAGATACCGCGCGTGTTGCCGCCATCATTGACATAGTTGGCAAAGTCTAACAAACCGTCATCTTCAATGATGAAAGGATTGCCTTGTATTCCGGTACCCTTGTCGAAAAGATCAGTATAGTTCTGCCATACACCATATAAGTCGGTGGTGCCACAACCTATTGACTTTTCATCGTAGGCTGCCTTCCACTCGCCAGTGCAGTTATCGTTGGTGTACCATTTGGTCACATATTTATCAGATTCGATGAGTCCCAGTTGATAGGTCGTCGGAATGGTGACGGTGACACTGCCAGAACTCTTATTAGAGCGATAAGTAACAGTCTTAGTCTTCTGAACCGAACCACTGGCTTGGGTCATCACATTCAAGTTAAGTGAGTAGCTGTAAAGCTCGGCAACAGACATACCCTCGGTGGCAGTACCACATCCACCGCCAGAGCCACCGTCATGACGCCCGTGTCCTGACTGATAGCTACCACTATTATAAGTGTCGTTAAGTCCTTTCTTGTAGCACGCATCGTGAGGGTTTGTCAATTCATTATCTTGACCTCCTCCCGCATTAGTTGATCCATTTCCGTTTTTACCACCAGCGCCACCTTTTGCTCCTACTGTATGGAAATAATTATAAACATTGGCGGCCCAGTTACTATTGCCAGCAGCACCGCTGCCGCCGCCGCCACCGCCAGCGCCACCAGTACCGATGGCATAAGCAGCACCGCCGAAGCCGCCGCCACCGCCGCCGCCACCGCCCGATGCGCTATACTGGTTATATGGATCTTCGGCAGCGCAACAACCAGCACCTCCACCAGAACCGGCTGTTCCCTGACTACCACCTGAAGCTGTCAAATCAAGGCCGAACGTATTGTCAACATAGAGCGTACCCATACTAGCCGCTCCATACCCAGTGCCACCGGGCTTACCATCTACGCCTTCATTTATACCTTCTTTTTCACCACGGTTCGGGTCTGGACCACTAGCGCCAATTCCACCAGTACCGCCACGAGTTCCGATGCCGGCACCAGCACCACCACCGCCGTTTCCACCAGCGCCGCCACCACCAGGCTGACAATATTCATCATATTCAAAATATGAGTCGCCACCGTTGTAGCCATTGCTGCCATTTGCTGCGTTGCCACCTCTGGCTACCACCTTACCTTTACCCATCAGGTAGAGCGTACTGTTTTGGGGCAGTTCAATGCCTGCACCGGCACCGGTCACGCCAGAGGCATTACCGCCAGTAGCTGTGAGTGTAACACCCTGGGGGATGTAGAGATATACTGTTGCACCACTGGCTATGGTCAGTCCGCTTTGACATCTGTCGTTGGAAAAAGTGACGCTCTCAGTGACATAATAATGTCCCGAAGAAAGTGTATAGCCTGTAGAACTTCCATTCGACAAATAGGTCCAATCGTTAATATTATGGATGGAGAAAAAGGTTTGAGCTGCTGCCTTTTCTATACATAACGTACTGCCGAGGTTGAAGAGCATCGCCAGTGTATATAATATCTTTTTCATCGCTTATATATTTTACGTCCTTTTTGAATGACAATACCTTTATATTTAGAATCTACACGTTGTCCGTTAAGATTGAATGTTGAATGTGGATTGTTGAATGTTGAATTGTTGACCATTGGGCTATCGATTCCCGTCGTCTCCGATGCTGTCTCTAAGAACTCTACGCAGACACGATCGCCCAAGAGGGGAAGGAGTTCGTAGGTCTTGGCATTGAGCAACGTGATGCAATAGCTCATGGGGGGCGTCGTACGGCTGTCGTCGGCAGTAGCATAGACGAACGACTGGTCGTAGGAGTTGTCGTTGAACATCATGCAGCCATATTCATACAAGTCGGCATAGCGCTCAGGAGCTGGCAGCTGCCAGATGTCGAGACGGTTGTCGAACGAAGCACACCAGTAGTGTGGTATGTCGAGGGCATCCTCGTCATCATAGTCCTCATCATAGTCCTCGTCGGTTTCATCTTCCTCCTCCATCATCTTCATGAGCAACTCCTCAAGCTCTGCGCCGGTCTTAGCATCGACCAGCGGCTCGGCATCGGAACGCTTGGCACGTACCAACAAGGGGAGTGCTGCCGGCAGATCCATACGATCGTCGGCCATCATATAGACAAGCGATACGACAGACAAGGGTTCTTCATCCTCTTCGTCGAGCACCTCGCCACGGATGTCGGCCAGATAAGCCACGTCGTAGTAGTCGAGCATACGAGCCGTGATGCTCTGTGGCTGACGCGGGTCGAGGAATATGGGCTGCCAGCCGTCGGCCACAGCCTCAGCGATGCGTCGCGGAGCACTGGCCTTCGAACTGGGTTTAGCATTTTCCATCTTGGCCCACTGGGTTTGCGAATACTTGACGATTTTCTTGGTAGCCGTGCTAAAGAACTGCAGATAGAAGCGGTTAGGCAAGATAGAGGTGGAGCCGTCGGAAAGGGCAAAGCCTGGCAGATGGCTATCCCATATGTACAGCAGCTCGTCGTTGACGGTCTTGGCAGGAATAGTGTCGTAGGCGGCGAAGAAATTGCCTATATCCATGATGGACTTATAGCGTGCGACGCGATGGTCGGCGGTCGCTTTGATGGTGATGGGACTGCCGTCTTTGTTGCTTAGCACGTAGGTCATTTCATTACCGTCGTCACCATTGCTGACCAACCAGGGCTGGTTGAAGGTATAGGTGACAGACTGCGGACTGTCGCTGAGGATCAGCGTATGGGCAGGTCCGATGTCGGGCATGTCGTTCTTTACTACCGTCTCATAGTAGGTAAACGTGCCGTTGCCGGCTATCTGAGTGAATGCAAACGGCAGTACCCACTGCTCGATACTCTTCGAGGCTTTACGCTTATAGATAACCCGATTGACCTGGACATCGCTGGTGCAGGCAAACGGCTCGCCGTCAGTGATGGTGAGTTCAGCCAGCGTCTGGCCATTGGTCACCGTCTGGCTTTTGTTACCTGTGGTGATGCTGGCATCGACCCTGTCGAGGATGCCCTGTGCATAGACCGGATATTGATTGAGCACGGCCTGTGCATCCTGTGCATACTTGCGGTACTTTTCTGACGTCTCATTAGTGCCAATCCAGACACAGTCGTTAACCCTCGAGGCGTCGCTGGTAATGTATAGTGTATTCTTGTCGACAACCTGCACCTGCTGATTGGATTGGTTTACAATGGTAAGAACGCCAGTGGCAGAACAGTGCTCAATAAGGCTAACGTTGCCTTCGTTCTTATAGATCAGCGCTGCAACACGGTTTTTCTTGGATTTCTTCTCCGCTATTCTCGTAATCTCGCCATAGAAATGACAGTCACGAATGGTGCCACAGTTGCTATAGGCAATGCCGGCACAGTTCTCACTGGTCCTTACAACGCCAGCGACGCGCAGTCCTTCCAGCAACGCACCCTCCTTGATGGTACTGAATAGACCTATAGCAGTACCCTCTTCGTGGAACCTGATGGTGTGACCACCACCATGGAAGGTGCCTTTCAGACTGATGGCCCTGTCCTTACTCCAATTGTTCAGGTCAATATCTCTTGCCAGATAATAGATGCCTTCCTCGTTGTTGATATTGGCAAACTGGCTGGCGGTATAGATGAACCTGCCCTCCTTGATCTGGGGGGTGATGAGGACCTCATGAGCGGGCATGGTAAACGAGAAGGTATAGACGTTCTCGGTATTGTCGGTGAACGGACACTGGAAGGAGTCGCTTCCGTCAGGTGCCGAGATGGTGATGCTCTCCAGGTGGTTGTTGTCTGCAACGCTTACGGATGCAGTAACCACGGTGCCGGCATTAGCCATATCTGCTGAGAGGCTCTCCAGTGTGACGTTGGTCGTCTTGGCGAACTTGATGTCATAACCGTCAGCATACTTGTTCTTGATGCTGGCTGCAAAGACATAATAGTTCTCCGGCACATTCTTGAGCATGGCAGTCAGCGTAGCAGGCGTTGCCGCTGACATACCTTTGCAAAGCACCGCTCTGGAATTACCCGCATTGGGTACATAGTAATTGCGCTCAATGGTGACGCTGTCCTGTTCGTTGCAAATCATATAGGTACGCCCGTCGCCAGCAACAAACATGCCATTGAAGATGTTGTCCCTGATGACGGAACCTTTTTCCTGACTGGCTACGCCATAGGCCGTCATGGCTTCCATACCGTCGCAGAGAACGTGGCAGTAGGCGATGGTACCTCCCTCTTTATTGGCGCTGTTAAGTCCGGCAATACCGCCAACGTTGGAATACATCTTCTCATTCTTCACGGAGCCGCTCACCTCGCAGTCCTCGATGACACCGCTGTTCTTCCTGCAAATGCCACCCATATAGTCATCGCTCTCCTCACCCGTCGCGCCACCTTTCACATTCGCGTTGACATAGAGATGACGAACGGAGCCTTTGGTGGTTACTTCTTTGAAGAGGCTGGTATTGCCTCCGTATGTGATACGGTGGCCGTTACCGTCGAAATCGCCTGAGAGGATAATTCTCTTATTTTCCCATTGATTACCCAGGTTTAGATCTTTATCGAGGCGGAACGTTCCACACTGACCAGAGATGCTGTCCATCAACGCTTCAGTAGTAATGGGGACGATAAATTCGCCTTTCAGCGTGATGTAGGCGGTTGGCATGACAAAAGAATAAGTGCCTGCACCGGTACTTTTATCCACCTGCTTCTCTGTAAATTCCACCGCATTGGCAGGGATAGTCCTGATTTGCTTCAATTGGCAACCCTCGTCAGGGGTGACCGTGACGACTACTGTCTCGCCTTTTTTCGGGAACTTGTTATCAACTGTAAGCTTGCCGCCGAAATGGTTCATAAGCATCACTTGCTCGGTGTCAAC
>JAEEGJ010012186.1_pt1 | contig 21393 bp, 16 predicted proteins | sample 8958761 | NCBI WGS metagenome assembly JAEEGJ01 (sample SAMN16246546, study PRJNA631951) | gut metagenome | biome: gut microbiome; feature: rumen; material: RS-attached | host: Bos | place: Iran: Karaj | collected 2018-10
TGTTCAGCACAACAGGCTGAGCAGGGAACTCCACTTCCTTATTCTTTTTCTTAATCGCCTCTACAGGAGAAAAAGAAGCACTCGCCACGAGGGCGAGTGCCAATAATATCGTCTTCTTCATTATCTCTTAGTGTTTGCTTCCAGAAGTTCAATCTTGAAGATCAGTACAGAGAAAGGCTTGATATCGCCCTGCTCACGCTCACCATAAGCCATATCCTGGGGAATATAAACCTCCCAAACAGATCCTGCAGGCATGTGGCAGAGAGCCTCTGTCCAACCCTTAATCACCTGATTAGCACGGAACACAGCAGGCTCGTTGCGCTTGTAAGAGCTGTCGAACACAGTACCGTCGATCAGACGACCCTCATAGTTAACCTTCACAAGAGAGGTATCTGCAGGAACAGCACCTTTTCCCTCTGTGAGTACCTTATACTGGATGCCGTTAGCAAGTGTCTTCACACCCTCTTTCGTGGCATTCTCCTTCAGGAACTTCTCACCAGCCTCTTTGTTAGGACCATAGGTCTTCATCATCTCACGAGCCTTGATCTCCTGCATCTTCTGCTGAGCAAGCTGCTGAGCCTCTTCAACTGTCATCAGAGCTTTCTTACCTGTTGTACCACTGATGAAAGCTGCCATGAAGTTCTTCAGAGAGATAGTCTTGGTAGAATCGTCACCAAACAGCTCGTGGTTGATACCCTTTACCATCTGATTGCTGATCTGCTGACCAATCTGGATACCAGCATAGTAAGCAGCCTTCTTCTTGTCATCACCAGCGTTTGCACCCTCGTTCAGACCGTTGATAAACTCGTCCATGTAAGTAGTGTCAACACCCAGACGACCTACGAGATAATCCTTCAGACCCTGAGTCTGAGCCATACCGATAGCATAGCTAACAGTATCTACATCGCTCTTCAGGTTAGCCTTAGGAGCACCATTGCCGCATGCAAACATCATAACGGCAGAAACAGCTGCAATAGCAGCAAATGTAAACTTTTTCATTGTTCTTTAATTATTTTATTTTGTTATTACGTTATATCGTTATTGCAACATTTTACATTACCTCGATGAGCTCTACATCAAAAATCAGTGCAGCAAATGGTGGAATAGAACTTCCTGCACCACCCTCACCATAAGCCAGACGATAAGGGATGAAGAAGCGATACTTAGCACCCTCCTGCATCAACTGCAAACCTTCTGTCCAACCTGCAATTACCTGCTGCAGTCCGAAAACTGCGGGTTCGCCACGCTGAACACTGCTGTCGAACACAGTACCATCGATGAGGAAACCCTCATAGTGACACTTCACACTGTCCTTGGCACTTGGCTTCTTACCATTACCTTCCTTCAGCACCTGATACTGCAGACCGCTGGGCAATGTAATCACGCCATCTTTCTTGGCATTCTCAGCCAGATATTTCTCGCCAGCCTCCTTATGTGCCTTGCCAGCTTCGGCACGCTGCTTGTTAATCTTCTCCTCTTGGGCAGCAAAGTACTCCTGTACAATCTGCTGAGCCTCACGGTTTGAAACCTTCAACTCCTTGCCGCCAATCACGTCCTTGATGGCCTGCGCAAAGTCGTCGATATTCAGTTCTGAGGCTCCCATTTGCAACAGCTGATGACCGATGCCAAGCCCCAATGCATAACTTACTTTATCCATTCTTTTCCTATTATAAATAATGTATATAATCTAAAAACGGCGCAAAGTTACAAATAATCTGCGATTTATTAGCGATAATTCGCGAAAAATTGCTAATTTTGTGCATTCTTAATACAAAAAGCTTATGAAGAAGATTGTTGTTTTAACAGGTGCAGGCATGTCTGTGGAGAGTGGACTCAGGACTTTCCGCGATGCTGACGGACTATGGGAAGAATATCCTGTAGCCAAGGTAGCCACTCACGAAGGTTGGGAGGCTGATCCTACGTTAGTAACCAATTTCTATAATATGCTGCGCAAAAAGTGCTGGAATGTGAAGCCTAATGAAGGGCATAAGCTTGTGGCAGCATTGGAACAGAAATACGACGTCACCGTGGTGACACAGAATGTAGATAATCTGCATGAGATGGCTGGTTCCTCAAAGGTTATACACCTGCATGGCGAACTGATGAAGGTCTGCTCTAGCAACGATCCTGATGATCCACGCTATCAGCAGTTGCTGACCCCAGAGAATTGCGAGGTGGAGCCTGGAACAAAGGCTGGCGACGGCTCGCTATTGCGCCCATTCATTGTATTCTTTGGCGAGGCAGTTCCCATGATCAGCGCTGCTGCTGAGGAATGTCAGGAGGCAGACATCTTCATCATCATCGGTACCTCGCTGAATGTCTATCCAGCAGCAGGACTCATCCACTATGTCCGTCCTGAAGTTCCTGTCTATCTTATCGACCCTAATCCTGTCAGTGCAGGAGGTCGCCAGATAGTCCAGATTCAGAAGGGCGCCTCGGAAGGCATGAAGGAACTCCAGAAACTACTGATGTAGCAGTTTCTGGTATTCCCCCTCTGTGTTCAATATACGCTCAGCCTCTTTCAGGGTCTTGTCATTACGCAATCCCACTTGTACCTGACCAGCCTGATAGTAGTAGGCTGAAACGATGTCTTGTTCCAGCATCAGTTGTATCTCATCACGATGCAGGTCCAAGTCACGATTTACGTCGTGGTGATCTATCTTCTTTTTCAGTGCCTCAAATTCCTCACGGGCTTCATCATAATAGCCCTCAAACTTAGCAGCCTTCTCCAGCTCCTCGAACTGCTTCTTGCTCAGTTGGTCGTAGGTGAACCCTGCTTTCACCACCCGCTCCTTAAACTCTGCATAGTCGGCATCCGTCAGATGAAAGTCGGCTGCAGGGGCGATGGTGGGGTGCTTGGCGATATAATCTACTACGTAGTTGAAGGTCACCTCCGTAGAGTCCAGTCTGTTCAGATATAGCGTGATGTTAGCCATCGTGTCTGGTTTCACCTCCACGTCGGGCTTAATGCCCTCCTTCATCTTGATGCCTCGGCCACTAGGCAGATAATAGCGAGAAGTAGTTAGTTTTAGATTGGCGTTATAGGGCAAATCAATATTGGGCACCTGCACCAATCCCTTACCAAATGTTCGCGTACCTATTATTACACCACGCTTCAAGTCTTGCAGCGCACCACTGGTAATCTCAGAAGCCGAAGCCGTTTCGCCATTTACCAGTACCACAATGGGCATCAGCGTGTCTACAGGCTCCATTCTCGTCTTATACTCTGAGTTGGCTCGCTTCAACTTACCTTTGGTTTCTACTATCTTCACACCCTTAGGCACCCACATATTCAGAATATCCACACATTCCGAAAGCGATCCTCCACCATTTCCACGCAGGTCCAGCACCAACTTCTGAGCCCCCTGCTTCTTCAAATCAAGGAAAGCCAGTCGCATAGCTTTAGCAGGCTCGCCTGTAAAGGTGTTCAGATTGATATATCCTACGCCATTGGGACGCATTCCATACCATGTAATCTCAGGCATCTTGATGCTCTCGCGCTTAATCTTAAAATTCATCTTCTTACCTGTAGAAGGGCGCTGAATCTTCAACATAAACGTTGTTCCTGCCTCGCCACGCAGATGACTGCTTACATAGCCTACCTCCTTGTCAGTCATCACTGTATCGTCTATCTGCAGAATGATATCACCCTTCTTCAGTCCAGCCTTAGCAGCAGGCATACCAGCATAAGGCTCTTCTATCACGATGCGTTTCAACTGCTGATGATAACGAATCAGCGCTCCAATTCCAGCATACTTACCCGTCAGCATCTGTTTTAACTCCTTCTGCTTCTCCTCAGGATAATACTCTGTATATGGGTCCAGACTGCGCAACATAGCATTGATACCTGTACCCACCACTTTGTTGGCGTCGAGCGTGTCAACGTACATCATATCCAAGTTCTTGTACAGTGCGTTGAATATCTCGAGGTTCTTAGCCACCTCCAAGTGATGGTTTTTCACGTCCTGAGCCGATACTGTCAGCGACAGCAAGCACACCATTATCTGTATTAAAACACTTCTTTTCATCTTCTATATATCTTAATTTGGGGGCAAAATTACAAAAAAATACCCATTCAGTGAATTTTTTCTCTAAAAAGTTTGCAGGATTCGAAAAAACGTATTACCTTTGCACCCGCAATCGAAAGAAAGCAACCTGCTTCAGTAGCTCAGTTGGTTAGAGCACCTGACTGTTAATCAGGGGGTCGTTGGTTCAAGCCCATCCTGAAGCGCAAAAGAAAGAATCCTGTAGGTCAATGACTTACGGGACTTTTCTTTTTCTCACATTTCAAATTTGTAGCCAAATTGTAGCCAAATCCATATCCGTAGCCAAACAAAAACAAAACCCTACAGAATAATAAACCAAAAGATTCTGCAGAGATTTGTTATTTTCATCCGTTGTCAAGTTCTAACGATGACAAGTTGAAATAGCTTATATGATTTCAACATTCAACTATTAACATCAAATATGTTTGTACTCTCAATTACTATTTGTATCTTTGCAACCAAATAAGACAAATATGCTTAGAATTTATTTTGATTGGAATTGTATAACACATCTGAAAGATTCAGAAGGGGAAAAGCTATTCGACTATATTATATCGAATAAGCCTTATTATATTTTCCCTTTCTCACCAGCGCATTTTGAAGATCTACAGAGAAGCCGCCCTTGTAAAAACAGAGAGAATAAAGATTATTATAAAGATTTGACGATTCTCCATAACATCTGCGATAACCATCTTATCATGTTCGACAATGATAAGAAAAGAGTATTGCCATTTGCGGCAACTCCCTATGAATACATTGAGAAAGCTGGAGATACAGATACATGGGATGATATTCTCAGATATAATAGTTTTTCTGAGTATATTAAAAAAGAAGTTGGAGAGCCATACAGCATTATGATTAACGAATTGCTAGGAAAAATACCAGTGGGAGCAAGTATTCCGTTTTTCTCAAATGAAAGAATAGAAAATGGAACGGATTTGCTAAACCAAGGTTTCAAATACATGAAGAAAGTACAAACCCATGTTAACTACAATAGAGAATTGTCTGCAGGAATTAAGAGTTTCGACGAGGTTTCATTTAAACATATATCAGGAGCCACATCAGATAATATACATGATGAAATTGATAAAATGATATCAAAATCTGCTCCAAAGTTTAATATGGACAAACTAATTGAACTCACACTTCAGCAGAATAAACAGAATTCAGAACTTACAAAATTCATTTCATATTATCTTGCATATGACTTTATGGGGTTTAAACAGGATAAAGGACATGATTTGAGGAATACATCCACTGACGCCAAACATGCTTATTATGGGAGTTATTGTGATGTTCTTGTTACAAATGACAAAAGAATGACTGAAAAAACCAAAGCTGTATATAAGGATATGTCCATATCTACTAAAGTAATATCAATAGACGAACTTGAAAAATACATTGAAGAGGAGAATAAGATACAATTCACTTTAAAGCCATATATTATGAAATTAGGTTGTAACATACATTTTAAAAAATCATACCAGCAAGATGAAGTCCACTGCAGATATTCATATTTTAAGAGTCCGTTTCTAGGTTTTTTCAATTATGGAATGGTTGTCTATAATATTGAATCACACTTGCCTTCCTTCATTTTTCAAAGAAAACTTATGAGCAATGATATGGCATTTTATTCTGAAATTGACAAATTGACCGAATTAATAAAAAAAGCCTTTGTATTTGATTCCAAATTGATAGAATATTTTCTTGAGGTATGTGATAAAATTAGAAATCAAAATAAAGATTCCGTATTCGCCGTTCGCAACAAAAAGTGGAGCTTTATATTTACAGGTGATTCGGAGTTTCCCGGTATGCCACTAATAGCCATTACACTATCAAAACAAATAGAGATCTGTTAATAAATTATAAAACCTGGAATATATTTGGATTATTCAATCTAAATTACAAGTATTAGTTGTATTTTTGCAGAAAATTATAATTAAATGAAGTATAATATACCAATTGATGTAACCAACTTTCCTGCTCTTTCTCTTTTTGAGGAAGAACAAGGTTTCAAGACCTCACTTAATATAATAGGTGAAGTCATGAATGTACCCATGTGCGCTTTGAAAAGCATACTTCGGGCAAATGGTTATGACGAGGTAAAGCCGGGTGGCATCTGTATAGATGAAAAGATGCTATCCGTTTTTGCAGATGCTTATATCCGCAAAATGAAAAACTTTTTTCTAGGTTCCGTCCGTAACATAGAAAATCTATCCTACGAAGAATTCACGGACTTAAACGAGTTTTATAACACCTTTAAAAAACAAGAAGTAAAGTTCGTACGCAGAGCCGAGTGGAGCCAGATTGACACTGAGCTTATCCGCACTGCATTTATGGACAAAATTAAGGAACTTACACCACGTAAAAAAACTGCGCTTGATTTATTGTTTGAGCGTATCTTTGATAATCGGGATTGCATATTATTAATTGATGATCCAGAATCGTCTATTCATGGGACAATTAAAATTCCCTGTGATTCTCATAAGTTGAGAAAGGTGCTGGATCATATTGTACACAATCGCTTTTATTTAGTAAGACAGAAAGTAAAGAAGACATACCGTTGTTCAGTTAATAACATGCGACAGTTATTCGTTGCTGCAAGATACCACATATTTGTTGCTGATGACGTAGACACTAATGAGGCTCTCCATTATAATGAGATCATTCCTTTAGTATTTTACAATTTAAACAATAACAAATATGAAGACAGAACAACTTATCAAAAATATCGAGACAAGCAATCTTCCGGAAGAAGACAAGCGTGTGCTTATAAACCTTCTTAAGCAGAATCGTTTCGATGAATATCTCAAACTATTTTTTAAGTTAATTGGACTGGGCAGTGTCTTTTGGGACTAAACCCTCCGCAATAAGAACAACAAATATAATATGGATTTAGGTAACGCAATTAAGACTCTTCGGAAACAGAAGAAGATAACACAGAAACAACTCGCCGAGTTGAGCGAGATATCGACAAATGCATTGTGTAGTATTGAAACTGGACAGTCTTTCCCTTCAAAGGCAACAATTTCAAGAATCTGTGCATCTCTTAATATCCCAGAGTCTTATTTGCTACTTTTCAGCATATCCGAGGATGATATTCCAGAAGACAAGAAAATATATTTTCGTAATTTTGGCGAACCATTGAAAAAAATACTAATAAGTGATTAATAAAAGAAAGTCCGTTATATCGGGTTTGTCCTTGGCAGAAGTATTTAGATAGTGGACAGATGATACTTTGATATGGTATTCACATTAAAAGCTATATAAACAACTATGGCAAATTATACATTAAACAATGAGATAAACGAGATGAAGCGTTTTATGACTGAGCAATTACCCAATTGGGAAAATGCGACAGCCGATGTTTTATTGGAAGCACTCTCAAAAAGCGACAACCAACAAATAAAAGAAACCGCTGAATATATCAAAGCATCTAAGAAATCTCCAGAAATGATGAGGTTGCTTGATTTTGCGCTTTCCATGATAAGGAATAATCCCACCCCAATAAGGGAGAGTATTTATGATACTGCTACAGACGGAATTCGTGAGTTAAATCAACATCGCATCGACAAATATAGTTCCAACCAAAACGAGAAAAACCGTGCAGATGCCACCAACTGGCTCTGGTGGTTATTTTACAGAATACCAGGAAAGGCAGAACTTAAGAGGAGAGGTCTAATGTGTTAGTTTGATTAGAATGACAGAATGTATAGGTGATAGATGAGACGGTCGATCCGAATTCTAATCCAGAGGTGTCATTCACCTGTCCCCGTGACACTTCAGGGGGAAAGTCCCCGTGTGTCAAATGCCCCCACTGTCAGCGGTGTCATCGTCATCGGTGTCTCGGTTTTCTACCAGAGCCGAAATTTCGACCCGGCTATTTTCATCCCATAAACAGAAACTTGGTAGGCGTTTTATTAGCGATACTGTTTATACGTATTTATCGTTTGTTTCCACGAATAGATGTCATCATGATTGATGGAACGGTAACTCACAATGCCGGCATTCTTAATCTCAATGCTCCTATCCCTGAGACTACTACGCTTGTTAATCTCAGCACCTTGCAAGAAGTCGTAAATTTCTCTAATAGAACGGTTGAAGTCTTGCTCTCTTACAAGGAACAAGAGCGTTGATCTGTCAGGATTCACATTCTCATGCACAATCAATATCCTGCCAGAGCTGCACCCTATTGAGAACATAAAGGCATATTCAGTATTATCGCTATTCGAGTGAGCCAACCTCTCCACACAAGGAATCACTTTATAGTTCTTGCTCTGCAGAGTTATCAAGTAATCAATGTATTTTGATTTGTATTTCTTGAATTCCTCTTCCGTCATCTTCTGAGCTTTTGAAAGAGCCTGACTAAAAGACATTGGTTTCGGAGAAGATATAATGGCTATCTTGTTTACTTTGGTCTTAATTATACCTTGTCGTGCTGCAATAGAAAACTGCTGAATAGCTTCGTCAAAATTAATTTTATCAAGTATGCGAAGTTTGAGACCTACAATCTCACAACGTACAGGCGACAATCTTTCATTCAGATATTTCTTGAGATAGTTGAATGACTCTATGGATTTTGATACCGGAACCTCAGTAGGACTAAATTTAAAACCTAAATCTTGACGAGCATATATCACTATATACCCTCTTTTGAACATCACGCAATTCCAATCAAGAATCCATTCTCTTTTCTTAAGGACTTCAAAGGCGGAATCAGCTTTATTTATTCCATTCTGTTTTGAAACTTTCTTATCAACACCACCATTCTGCCTAAATTTTTCTATTCCTTCGCGAAGAGAACTTACTTCTGTCCTCATTCTCTTTGTCAACCCACCAAGATTAACCGTTCTAGCCTTTCTTGATATCCTACTATAGTAGTAGAATGTCTTTGACATCTTGTCTTTATAATATACATATAAAGCAGACTTCACAATACTGAGTTGTATCCACCTATCGGCAACTGGAGTAAGTTTATCTTTGTGAGTCTTGAAATATGCAACAATAATATCAACATCTGAAGTAGTTCTTATAAGAAGATATTTAAACGACCTTTCTGTTCTTTGATTAGTAACGGCTTTCTCTTTTTGGGTGTCAATTGAACTATGGCTTTGATTTAGAACACCTTGCTTATCATTTATAGTTTCTAGTTCTATTTCCCATTGCTTTAGCACGATAACGTTGGTTATGCATCTGCGTATTTTTTTCTTATCTTCCAAAGTTAAAGGATACCCATATTTCTTTATTTCCTCTTTCAACTTGTTCAACTTTATTACACTATTTATAGGCTTCATGTATGCCAGTAAAGTTGAAATAAACCACGAAGAAATATTCTCACAATGTTTCAAACCCTGCTTTTTTTCATGATAATATTCTATCAGCTCAGTGTCTTCTAAATACTCATACACAATTCCATCGATTCTGTAGTCAATCTGTGTATTTCTCTCCCTGAGAATCTCAACTATCTTATCAACTTTAGCCTTACTATTAATTGGACTTAATGTTTTTAACATTGAAACTAATGAAGCCATGTTTTCTATTTACTCTCCTATCCATTGAAATCCTATAATCTATTTTTATGCGGACTTCCACTCGATCCCTTTTACAATAACGTTGAAGTATTTGTAGCATTATTTAATATTCCCTTTGTCACATCTAATGCATACACCTGATTGCTACAATCAACATAAATGATGTTATTATTCGTTTCTGCTAAATACTGATTCAATCCTCCCGTATATTTATGTATGTTCTCCTTTAATAAATCCATTGCTTTTTTACCATACCCATATATTAAAAATGTTTTATTACGGTGCATCGTACTAAACAGTTGACGAAAGTAGAAAGCATCTGAAGCTCCCATAGAACAACCATAAATTATAAATAACTCATTCCCTTTTATTTGCTGGATATAATCTTTGATATTATGCAAGTTTTGGGTAGACTTATATAAAAAGGCATGAGACTCCACTACTTTTTGCGTATCATCTATTCCCAAAACAATATTATCTGCTGTATTAAATCGCTCTTTATCAGGATTGTAAAGTGAACCATGTTGAAATATAATATTTGATGGATTAAAAGAAAAGTCTTTCTTGTCTTTTAAAGCATCTTGAGAATATGCTGCAGCAGTATATGAGTAATTGAATGATAAGATTTGATAATTTAACCGTTGCCATTCTTTCGACAAATCAGAAATAAATTGGCCAGGATTATCATTAGGGAATATGTTTATTGCTTTTCTTATATAAGAAAATAAGCAATCCTTTAATTCAATAAAATCCAATCTGAATTTTTCAGATGTTCTTTTATCGTTTTCTCCATGTAGTCTTGTTAATTCTTTTGAATAATCATAAAGGCCACACTCTAAGTCCTGCCACATATCTCCAGTTACATTGCTAAGGATATGTCGGCATAACAAGTTACCGTTATTAGCTAACGATTTTAATTCCTCACAATTTTTGTAAAAATCACTATATTTGGTTTTAAAACCATGAGCAACATCAAATCCATTACCTAGTAATACCAAAGCACTCGTTATTGTTCTATTTATAAACTCCATTGTTACTCTATTTTAATTCTATATAACTAACCTCAGCAATGTGTTATAAATGCCTATGCTTTCGGTCAGCCGAAAAGTTTTCTGCAAAGATAGAGAATCTTTTTGCAATTTCCAAACCGAACGATTAAAAGTTCGCTTACTTCTTTTCTATTATTGCGATTTCCTCTTCCGTCAGGCCGTAGAGCTGATAGACGAGACGGTCGATTTCAGATTCTAAGGAGGAGGTGTCGGCAAAAGGATTGGTTCGCTTTGCCATCATAATTTTGTCTGCAAGATTTGCCAGATGTACCTCTTGCTCATTTGTACATGATGGTATAGGGAAAGAGGCAAGTTCATTGATTTTAAATTGTGGAAAGAGACCCCTTTGTAGTTTCCCAAATTTATGACCAAACCAAAATGATATTGGGCGAGAATTCAGAACTGCTAATAGGTAAAGGGGATTACACCTTATGTTAATTATGTTCATAGAGTTTCTATCGTTCAAAATTACCTTATCTGTGAAACATGCATTAATGCAATAGGGCGGTTTTGATGGGATCTGGCGAACAAGAATTCTTGGACTAGAATAAAGTTTCCAATTCTTTCTCGGTGCAGCCAAATTATCTCCATATTTCAGATATTCTTTCCTTTCCCATGTCAAAGCATATCTTTTAACGTCATTCCCATCAATATAGGGGAAGTAGGTTTCATCAACTTGAGTATTGGAGTGATATACCCTTGCTTTTTTCATTTCCTTAGTTTGAATAGGATTACCTTTACCAACTTCATAAGCTTGCAAGCCTGCTTTTACATCGGATATGGTTTCAAGTGTGTTGCTGTTCTGTTCCATCAAGTCAACGATAAGAAAATATTCATTGTTCTTGTACATATCAGCGTTTATGACGTAATCCTTAGTCGATAATAGAAGATTTTTATTAATGGTAGCAATTTCGTTTATTTTATCTATCTGAACAGCTTCGCTTAAAGATACGAATTCACCCGCGTTGCCGTTTGTGAAAATGAGAATACTGCTATCAACATCTGCTGCCTCAAAAACCTTTTTATAGAAATTCGTAATTTTAATATTTGACTTGCACAAAATATATCTTCTAAATTCCTGATTAGTATTTATTGTCATCCAATTATTCGGAATTATGTATGCAAATGCACCTTTTTCGTTGAGCAAATTAACTCCTTGTTCAACAAATAGATGATAAAGATTAATCTGATATTTGGCGAGTAAGAATGACTTGTAATAGATTCCCTTGCTTTCTTTAGTCATTCCTTTTTCGGTGCTGTTCCTTGCAAAAACATACGGTGGATTCCCAATCACAATATCAAACCCGCCCTGTGAGAACACGTCATAGAACCAGGTGTGCCATAGGAAGAACTGGGTGTTGCAAGAGAGGTCTAGGTCGCCAAAGTCGACATTGATGCTTTGCTCGTCAAGTTGCTTCTTTACATTATTAATAATGTTCGCGCGTAGTTCTTTCTTTTTTTTGTGGTTTGTACAATCGTAATATTTGGCGAGCATATTGCGAAGTTCCTCACGATAGACATCTACCATATTATCAAAGAAAGACAATCCTTCGCTCTTGTTGTATTTCTTCTCTGTCATCGTTGACAGGTCAACACCTTTGTATTGCTCCAACAACGAGTTGCCCTGCATAATCTTGAAGTCGAGGTTTGGCAATGCTTGTGGTGTTTCCTCGTCAACAATGAGCGACAGCCAGAAGCGGAGGCGGGCGATGTCAACTGCACCACGCTCGATATCTACACCATAGATATTCTGTTGGATGATGTGCTTCTTGATTTCTGCTGCTTTGCTTTGTGTAATTCCTTCGAGGGCTGTGCGACATTGGAAAAGTTCTTTCAGCAAGCCCATCGGGAAGGCTCCTGAGCCAATGGCCGGGTCGCAAATTTTGACATTCTTTAGAGCCTCATCCACTTGCTGATGGAACTTGTCGTTAGTGCCTAGAGCGTTGACATCATGAGTAGTTACGAACTGGCGAATAGCCTCTCTGGTAGCTTCATCTTCCATATCTGTTTGGAGATAGGCAATGAGGCTTTCGCGACACATATAGCTGACGATTTCCTTTGGTGTGTAGAATGCTCCCTTATCTTTGTTGTCTTCCAGCAGGTTCTCGAAGATGCGGCCCAACATCTCTGGGTCAACACCTACCTCTGCATCGTCGGGATCATTCTCATCGATGGTGAAGTTGTAGGAGGCAAAGAAGTCGAGTAGACTCTGCATGTATTTGGCAGGTAGAGGGAACTCTGTTTCGTCTGTGGCATCACGCTCGAACAAACCTCCGTTGAGGTAAGGGATAAGCCTCCCCCTGCCCCCTCCCAAAGAGGGGGTTGCCAAATCACCTTTACGCTCTGTATTGAGGTCGTTGAAAAGGACTTCCAGGACATTATCTATGAAGTGTTCTTTGTCTTGACAATTAGCAAAGAGGTTCTGGATGAACTCTCTGTCGCCAGTACCCCAAGGTTCACCAGCAGGCACACCCAGCCAACCTTTCTTCTGAAGGAACTGGAGGAATACGAGACGGCCCATCAGTTTCTTCACATAGTCGCGGACAGCTTTCTCTGGATTAGGGAAATGAGCAAACTCCTGCATGATTTCCTTGCTGGGGTCGTTTTTGATTTGTTCTTCCCACTTGTTGGCCACCTTCACCATCCGCTTACCTGTGATATACTGGATGATGTCCTCGTACTGCTTCTTGTAGCCATCGAAGAACATATCGCTGACAGCATCTACAGAGAACGCTTTGGTCAGATCTTTCAACGTAAGACTACTGTCGCGCAGTTTCTCAAACTGCTGAATGGCGGTACGGCTGCGATGACCTTCACCCAGCAGATAAGTGAAACGCTTCGCATCCGTTGATTCTTTCTGATAACTGCCATCCGCTGCAAACGTCCAGGCCTCGCTAACGTATGAGAATCGGAGCACACTCTCGTTCTTGCGATAGCAGAACATAAAGGCTCCAGCATTGCCGTTGTTTCGCCAGTCTGTCAGCAGCATATCACGGATGCCTCTTCGGTTACGTTCTATATCAACGCTATCAGAGAGTTCTACTTCGTAGATGCTGATAGTCTGGTTGTCGCTCAATGTGATAGTACCCAACCAAAGGGCCTGCTTGGCAAACTGACTGCTGGTAGGAACAATAGATGGCGTGCTCCAGAATTTGACCTTGTTTCTGAAAATGTCGCGGATAAGCAACAGCCAGTTCTGGCGATTGTATCTCGATTCAATGACTTCTTTATAGTTCATGAGTTTTTGAGTTTATGAGTTATTTAAGTTATTGAAAGCTTTCTGATAATATGATTGTTGCAGCAGATTCCTCTTCTGCATGCTGGCTTTCGCGATAATAGGTGTTGTATTTGTTGGCCATATCAAGCACTTGTTTTAGCGCATCCTCAAAGGTCAGTTTTGCCTTGCTGCCACCTTGACGCTGCAAGTCTTTCTGAATGCGTTGCAGACGCTTGGCAATATAGGTAATGGTGCCTCGCTCAGCCAATTCCTTCAGCTGGATAATCTTCAAGCGGGTATCGCCATCATCAATGTGGGGCAACATGCTGTTAAGCAGGCTGACAGCCGTCGTGACCTGAGCACCAAGATTGCTGCGCTGGCTTTGATTCGATTCTTCCTCGTGCAGTTCCTGTTCTTTAGTCCTATTGAATTCCTTCAAGGCTTTCTCCACATGTTCATGATGCTGTGGCAATCGAGCAACGGCCTTTTCATCGGGCTTAGCCTTAAAGTAGTTGAGCGCATCGAGCACAGATACTTCTCTTGTCTGCTGGTCGTTCACCATATAGAACAGCTTGCGGAAGTTTGTTTTGAGGAATACCAATGAGTCTCCAGACAAAATGACCCCTTCTAACTCGTGAGGTTCACGACCTGTACGATTTCTCAATGACAACCTTTCAATACGCTTATATTCTTTGCGATTCTGCTGATAGAGTGCTCGCAATTCTTCATAGAAAGGCAGTTCCAAGTTGCGATCTTCCTGTTCGCGCTTGATGCTTTCCTTGAAGAGTTTGTCAAGGTCGCGATCAATAATTTCTTCAGTAGAATATATCTGATTATCTTCGCCAAACGTGGTATGGAAAGTCTGAATCTTACTCAATGCAATCTGGTTGAGTTTGATTTCCTTGTTACCCTGACGAGACGGGTAGAACACGTAGTTGTAGATGATGCCTGCCGTAGAGCCAATACGATTCACACGACCTATGCGCTGCATCAGACGGGTAGCGTTCCAAGGCGTATCGTAGTTGATGATGATGTTTGAGCGGTGTAGGTTGACACCCTCAGCCAACACGTCTGTAGTGAGGATGATGTTATATTCGTCCTTCCGCTGTTTCCAGTTGGCATCGAAATTCTCGCGGATGGTCTTGAACAACTGGCTACGGTTCTGGGAAGAAATCACCAATACGTCTTGACGGTTGATGCGACGTTGCAGGTATTCTACTGTATCTACAGATTCAGAGAACACCACAATCTTTCCCTCGGGGTTGCGCTCCTTCTTGAACAGTTCGTGCTTCAACAGGTCTTCGAACTTGGCAAACTTCGAGTCGTCATCATCATCGATGTATTCCCACTCTAACCACATATCGTCGAGCAACGCTTGGTCGTGCCTTAATTGCTCAATGTATTGCTCGTCGAAGTCTTTTCGCTGGAAGGAGGCATTCTTGGGGTTCACCTCAGCCTTCTCGTTCATCTTCTGCTCAATCTCCTCCTCGCTGTAGCCAGCCTCTATCAGCGCATTGATATCCAAGTCGGGAGCGATGAATATCTTATCGTTGTTCCACATGTCTATCATGTTTTCATTGGCCTGACGGAAGGCTTTCAATGATTTACAGAAAGCATAGAAGCTACTCTCCAGACGTTTTACGAGCCCGTTTTTGCGGATGCCTGCCAAACTGCGGCTGATAACCTCCGCATTGTCGTAGAGACCTGGTGCAGCATCGGGCTTCAAATAGGCGATGGCCTGATAGCGGGCGTAGGTCAGTTCTTTGTCGAGCACATGCATAGCCTTCTCAAAGAGGTTGGCCAAGTGGTCATTCAACTCGTATTCTTTCTTGATGGGCTTGTCAACCTTGGGGAATCCGTTGACATCTTTGTTATAGCGGGCGATGTTCTCGATATCTGTTCTTGTACGGCGAACGGTCAGAGGCTTAATCACTCTGTCGCGCACCTTCTCGGCCAACTTCTTAAACTCCTTCAAGTCGAAGTTCTCCTGCTTGCGAAACTTACGAAACTCAACCACCAAAGGCGAGAAGAATGCTGTCAGGTTAGGCACGCCATCGATGGTACAATGACGCGGATCTTGGAACATCAGTATCTGGTAATAGATGTCAGCAGGGGTGTTGTTCATGGGCGTTGCAGAAATCAGCATCACCTTCTTCTTGTAACCAGGAATATAGCCAGTTTCTACACGAGGCATCTTGCAGATTTCCTGAAGCTGCTGGAAAGCACCAGTCGTATGATTACGGAATTTGTGGGCCTCGTCAACCAGCACCAAGTCGTATTCGTCAGCATTCCAATAATCATAATTGTCTTCGTCAAGTACCTTAGCCAAACTGCCGTTACTAACAAAACGGGTATATTTGTCGATACCAAAATCTTTAAATGTAGTCTTCCAGTTCTGCTCAACAGCAGGCGGATAGACCACCAGAATCTTCGTGTGTTCTGGGCCGTTCTCAATCAGAAACTTCTTGGCAATCATCGTGGCAATGACCGTCTTGCCGAGACCCACCACATCTGCGAGGAAGAAACCATCATAGCGTATCAGTTTCTGATAGCCCTCTACTACGGCATCTGCCTGATAGTCAAACTTGCTATAGCCCTCAGGCATATCGAAGGGGTCTTCCTGGTCGATGGCCAGCACACGGTCGCTGAAATATTCCATCAGCATCTTAATGTATAGCTCGTAGGGGGTGACGTCGCCTTTCAAGTAAGTCTTATCGAGTGTGGCCTGATAGTCCTCAGCATTGATGGGCACGTTCTTGGCCTCTTCCCACAGCAGTTCAAACTCGTTTTTGGCAAACTGTACATCGTCGTACTGCGTCAGTTTGACGTTGAACTCATATTGTCTTTCTTCTGTGATACCCAGGCCATTGCCGCTCAGATTGCTACTGCCGGTAATGGCAGCGCCAAAGCAATGTTGGTTGTAATTATCGGGATAGAGAATGTAGATTTTGGCATGAATCTTTTTAGAGGGATGGGCGCGAAGTTCTAATTTACCATCTATCAAATCCTGCACCATCTGGAGCATACCATCCTCGACCTTCTTGGTATAGTGCGATTGTTCGATGTCCTCTTTCAACAGTCTCAGACATTCTTCCTTTACTTCCTCTTCTGCACCGAAGAAGAGTTCTCCCTTCTGGTGGGCGCGGGCGATATACTTATCTACATCGATGCCTATCAGGATGCGCACTTTGTTGATACTATCAAGAAATGGACGTAAGGAAAAATAGCCTGATGCCCGAAGAAAGCCCACAACGGCATCAAGATTCTTCACTTGAGGGTTATTCAACAGAATGCCCTCAAACTCTTTCATCAATGTGTTCCCATCCCTGTTAGTGAAGAAATGGGAGGAAATAGGTATGTCTGCCATATCTACGCTATAGTTTCAGGAGCGAAAGGACTATCTATTCGGATGAAAATGGGTTCTTGGATTAGAACCTCAGGACACGAAAGAAGCGTGAACCGCTCTTACCGATGTCCCAAGGTCCTAGCAAAACCCCATTCATGCAGATAAGCCCAGCCCACGCTATCACGTAGGCGCTGGTACTTATTCGTGCATAATGTCATATTGAATTTGCTAGGTTCAGGGACATCATCGAATATAGCACTTGCGCTATAATTAACCAACGAAAATCATACCGCCACCCTGCACTCAGGGAATCAGCCTTGGCTTACACCGTTTACGGTGCGTCGGCGATACTTGATTGCAAAGATATAAAATTTTCCCGTTATATTATTGTAATAAGGTGTAATTTAAATCAATTTTAACCTCTTAAGGCTCTTTTTCTTTAATAGGATATAAACATTGAAACGAAAAAGCCTTTTGTGACAGGTATGAAATTATTTCATATAGGTTTATCTGATTTACCACAACCTTGACCATTATATTTACTTATCTTCAAGGTTGGATAGATCTATCCATCTTCTATCTCTTTTCAAAAAGAACTATTACCATTTTAAGTTGCTTTTCAGTTTTTCAGACATATTTTCTGGCTCTATTTTGTGTTCTTCTTTATATTTGTTTAGTAAGGCCATGACCTCAGCTCTTGTACATACTTTTCGGTTATTTTCATCCTTGGCTAATCTCATCATGTATTCAGCCAAAAAACCAATATGCCAATAATCTAATTCTATTAAGTCACGGTGCTTGTTTAAGATAGATTCTTTTAATCCTAAAGCTTTTCCCGCTTCTTCATCTGATATTTCTATTTCCAACTTTGCTAATTCTTCTTCTTGCAAAAAGAAATAGCTGACTTTACTAACAGAATCTCTATTAAGAGCAAGTGCAACAATTGCATCATCTATGTCTTCTTGAGAGTCTGCTTTCCACACACTCAATTTATTGTCTGTAGTTCGAAGATCGCTTATAGCATCTCCGCAGATATAGGCATTAGGACGATGAACAACCTTAGATTCATCCCATTTATTAATGTTCGTAATAAGTCGTATTAACACTGCTCTAATTCCTTCTTTAATTCTTTCTCGACTTGTTTTGCGTACTCATTAATCCATGACGAATGGAATGTTGCTGTTTGAATAGCATCAAGACAATTTTTACTTCGCCATTGCTCTATCACCATTATTGCTGCTTCTTGGGCTTTGGAACTATTATCAGATAAGCCAGCTTTTACCAATGGCAATAACTTATCATAGTCTTCATTGGCCACGGTCATTCCTATTATACGTAACAAGGCAGCAATAACATCAGAGTCTTTTTGATTATTCGAATAAATAGAATGTAACCATGAAAAAGTCACAAATCTATTTCTTCCAATGTAATTCTTTACCTCTATAATTGGAGCATTCTCAATACCATCTTCAAAATCTGTATGTTTCAACGTCCATACAAAAACTGCACTATGTTTTTCTAGGAATCTATAAAAATCTTCATTTAATTGATTAATATCTTTACTGTTTGTCGAATCTACAGAAATATTCCTTGTAGCTGATTCGCCTGCAGTATTGACCGTAAAAACAGTATCTTCTTTCTTATCAGGAAAAGCAATTTCTTTAAACTTCAACTCTGTACTCCAGGATGGAACTACTTCAATTTTATCAAGGAAACTTAAATCAGATATAATGGATCTTGACATTTCAGAATTTTTGGATAACAATTCTGTAATTTCCTGTGTATAAAAATCCCAACCCGCAAAATTCTCAGAGAGAGGTTTTATACGAGCATAAATGTCAGAAATAGAATCTATTGAATCAAATGCAAGAGAAGTTCCCATTATACTTTTTCGCTAAAGTAGAAGTCCATAAAATTAGTACAGAATACTACTGCCTTTGAAAAGAAATCACATACAGCGGTTTTATTAAAAACATATTTGGGATCAACAAATGTATTTATGTCAAAATCCATCATATATGATTCTTGGATGGAATTGACTCCATTCACGACAGCTAAAGAGTTTGCGGTGTAGAATTTTGATAAATAGTTTAATTTTATTTCCTTGTCATTAATATCTTCAACTACACGAAATACTTGTGAAAAATCACAATTGTCAACAGAAGATCCCTTGAAAGAATTTTTACTATATATCTCCTTTATAAAATCAACAAACAAATTTTTCTCCCCAACCCACTTAAATGTAGGTGCTATAGCAATGCGTGAAGAATCCTGTTTTGAATAGTCGATGATTCTTTCAAATAATCGTGTACATTTTTCCGCGAAATCTTTAATGATCTCTGGTGAATAATCAATACCTGCCTCAACTATAAAGTCAACCTTTTGTTGCTGAAAAATAAGTCTGGATTTATTATCAGGAGAAAAAATGAGCCATTCGATAGGAGGCATTAACGCTCCTTTGATTGGGGGAGCAAATTGATTTACAGAAGGTATGAAACCAGGAAGTATCTCAAATAGGCTATTAACAAATGTCCATTCAAAAGGTATCAATGGAATAAATATACTACCACGTAAACCTTCAATTTTGAAAATTGGCTTCATAAACACTCACTTTTAAGAATTTGACAATCAATTATAGCATCTTTCTCGATGAGAATTCGTGCATTAGCAAATTGCAAATATAGTTTTTTATTTGGAGAAATGCTAAATTATAATGACAATAATAGCGTATTCAAACATTATTTAATAATTATTAATATAAAATTTGGTTAAGTTATGTCTGTGAAATGCATTTGCCATATATTATCCCAACCGAATGTTTTTGGATTTTTACTATGTTTTTTGATGAAACCAAAGAGTAACGTGAAAATGGTGGAGACAAAAGGATTCGGTATTCACAAAATGTTTGTGTCGAAGAAAGACCGTTATCTGCCGATGCCAAACTATGATAAGAGTGATTACGATTGACAAACTATGGTGAGATCTGTTATCTGACGTACTATCTGACAAACAGAAAAAGGGAAAAGTCGGAAATATGTTGACCAAGATAAGAGAAGAAAAGATTATCATCAACGAGACAAAGGGCAATGCGTCTATATGGTCGCTCTTAAAAACGAAATAATAAGAACATTTTAAGAGGGGAATTAAAAACGATTTTAAGCGAAAACGGTCCAATTTCCCTTTATTTAGGTATTTCTCGACAAGAAAATTTGCGTGACGTTAAGCGAACTTACGTAAGATTTAGACGAGAATAGACGGACTAGTGCATGATTCCAAGCCCGTCTATTCGCATTAAAAGAGATGTCTAAATGCCCAATCCACGTTTCTTGGTGCCATTCCAATTGGTCAACTCGTCTGCGTTACCATTGCTGCCTCCAACAGACTGGCCACCTGTTGATAGTCTCATTTCTGATGCGAGTTGACCTATACGTGTAACGGCAATATCCCATTGAAACCTTCCAATTTCTCCAACTAAAGAGTCTGCCATATCTGTAATACTGCATGCAGCCTTCTGACGGTCGGACTCGACATGAGGATCAAGACTGCTAAGATGACATTGGGCGATGATACCCTGGCCAATGGTTTGCTCCACATCACGACTGAAAATAGATGCTGTACTATGGGCCCAATCTGCCAGAGCCTGGGCTGCTTTCTTGACGATGGTATGGAGATGGTTCCAATGCTCGTATGCCTCTGATGCCCCACATATTCGAAGAAATCGCTCCATATCTGAGAGTCGATTTTCTGCCTCATTGGCTCTCTTTTCTTCGAAATCACCTCTCATAGTCTGCTCTTGTGCTTTCCGTTCAGCAGCATCTGCCCTACTTTTCTCACGGGCCACGGCTCTTTCGTCGAGCTCCGAGATACGTTCTTTCAAAGCCCTATTTTCATTGTCCGTCTTAGCTGCTAAAGCAATCTTTTGTTGGACGTTGAGATACATCTTCTTGCCGACATCGTTGATTTTCTTCTTGTGCAGTTTCGAGACACTGAGCAACTGGCTCTGAAGGGTGGTTATAATCTCTTTGGCCTTGGCATTGCGTTCCTTCTGCCATTCATCACGCTTCAATAAGGGAATGGGTGTGTTGATTTCCTTGTCAAGTCGCGACAATGTCAGATTAATAAGGTCTTTAACGGTCAACGGCTCTTTTGAACCTTGGAAGGAGAATGTCATCTCTGCAAATGGCACCGCCTCCAATTTCTCTTC
>JAEEGJ010012187.1_pt1 | contig 21392 bp, 22 predicted proteins | sample 8958761 | NCBI WGS metagenome assembly JAEEGJ01 (sample SAMN16246546, study PRJNA631951) | gut metagenome | biome: gut microbiome; feature: rumen; material: RS-attached | host: Bos | place: Iran: Karaj | collected 2018-10
CTCACGCCTATCCATCACCTTTTCGTGGAATTCATCTATTTTCGGATCGTAGTACCTTGGCTTATAGTCGAATACGTTATATGTAAAAGTTTTAAAAAGACCCATCTCTAACAGCTGTTAAATTATAAACTGCAAATATAACACTTTACGGCGGATTTTTGGTTTATTATTTTGTTAAGGACTATTCGAAACATCATATACATCTGATTATCAACCACAACAAAAACAAAGAAAATCTCACTACACATTTTTTATTTTTAGCATAACTCGCCATTGAAAAACATTTGTTTCTTTCAAAAGGAAACATTATCTTTGCCAATCATTTTTTCAAAAATTAAAAGATAATATTATGATAAGAACACGCGAACAATATTTGGCAGCCCTCAAGGCAATGAGACCAAATATCTACAAGAATGGAGAATTAATCACCGATGTTACAACCCACCCGGCAACCCGCCGTACAGTTGAAAGCCACGCACGCGCATACGATGGTGCAGCTTGCGAAGAAAAGAAGGACATCTTCACAACTGTTTCCGATTTCACAGGAAAGCCGATTATGCGCTTCAACAGCATGATGAGAACCCTCGAGGACATCATGAACAACGCACGCATGAAACGCGAAATGTACCGTCAGACTGGTACCTGCTCGGGCGGAACCTGCGTCGGCTGGAATGCACAGAATGTAATGTGGGCTGTTACCCACGACATCGATGCCGAATTTGGCACCAACTATCAGGAAAGACTGAAAAACTGGATACTTTCGGCTCAGGAACGCGGAATCCTCTGCGCTGCAGCTCTTACCGATGCCAAGGGTAACCGTAGCATGAAGCCTCATCAGCAGCCTTGCCTCGACAGCAATGTCCACATCGTTGAAAAGCGTGCCGACGGTATCGTAGTTCGCGGTGCCAAGGTTATGATTTGCGGTGTTGCTGCATCGGACGAAATCTTCATTCTCCCGGGTTCGGGCTACAAGGACACCGATGCCGACTTTGCAGTATCGTTCGTTTGCCCGCGCGACATTGAAGGCCTTACAATAGTTGAAACCCGCCGTCCGAGCGATGACCGCGAATACAAGCAGAACTGGGATATTCCAGAAACAGGTATCACACAGGCATACTTGCTCTTCGACAATGTTTTCATTCCGAACGAAAGAGTATTCATGGCTGGCGAATTCAAGTATTCTGGCAAGGTTATCGAATACTTCACCGCTAACTACCGCGCTTGCATAGGTGCTTGCGTTGCAGGTCAGGGCGACATCATGATTGGTGCAAGCATGCTTATGGCTCGCGCAAACGGCATCTCGAGCAAGAAATTCGACGACAAGCTTGTTGCTATGGCAGCAAACAACGAAACCACTTTCGGTCTTGGCGTTGGTGCAATGGCACTCGGCGGACAGAAGAACGGCGTTTGGGTATCGAACTCGAAGATTGCTCACCTCAACAAGATGTATGTTGCTACATTGCCATACGAAACAAAGCGTCTCTGCCAGGAAATTGGCGGCGGTATCGTTGAAACAGGTTGCGCACCTACCTACGAAGACTTCCACAATCCTGCATACGGCGAATTCATCACCAACATCATCAAGGCTGGCGACTGCTCGACCGAAAGCCGCATGAGAGCCGTTAGACTTTCGGAGTGGTTGACTATCGGTGCTGGCGTACCAGGTTGTATGCACGGTGGCGGTTCTCCCGATGGTGCAAAGATGGTCGTAAAGGCTTCTACCCCATTCGAGGAATACGCCGAAATGGCAAAGAAGGTAGCCGGTATCACCGAAGATATTCCAGACCCAGTGGTTGTAAAGAAATAAATATCATAAAATGGCGGTTGCAGTCATGCAATCGCTATTTTTAATATTGTTAATAGCAAAATTAAAATAAAGGAATTATGTTTCAATTTTTCACTGAAGATCAGAAGATGTTGCAGACGGTTGTCCGCGAATTTGTAGAACAGAAAATAGCTCCACACGCAGCAGAATGGGATGCAGAAGACAAATGCCCAGTTGAACTTTGGCCGGAACTCGGTCAGATGGGTATGCTCGGTTGCTTTGTTCCGCAGCAGTACGGCGGCGTTGGTCTCGGACTTACCGAAAGAGCAATCATCATCGAAGAAGTTTCGCGCTACTCGGCAGGCCTCGGCATTGCAATAATGACACACGACCTCGGCGTTGCAGCTATCCTCAACTGGGGTACCGAAGAGCAGAAGCAGAAATATTTGCCCGAACTTTGCGCAGGAACAAAGGTTGGTGGTCTTTCGGCAACCGAACCGACTGGCGGTTCTGACCTTGGAAACCAGGGCACAACAATTGACAAGACTGATACAGGTTTTGTTGTTAATGGTCGTAAGTGCTTCATTACCAACTCGCACATTGCAAATGTAAATGTAATTATCGGTTGCAGCGGTGTAAACGAAAAGGGCCGCAAGATATTGAGCGCAGTAATCGTTCCGCCCGAGACTCCAGGTTTGGCACCAGGCCGCGAAGAGCATAAGCTCGGTCTTAAGGGTTCGGTAACTGGCGAAGTTATCCTCAACGATGTCAAGATTGGCGACGACTGTTTGCTCAGCAAGGTTGGCGACGGAATGAAGGTTGCAATGCACACCATCGGACACTTCGGTCGTTCGGGTATGGCAGCTATCGCAACTGGCGTTCTCAAGGCTTGCCTCGAAGACGGCATCAAGTTCGCAAAGGAACGCGTAATCTACGGAAAGCCAATGACAGCATTGCAGGCTATCCAGTTCCTCATTGCAGAAAACAAGGTTGAATACGAAGCAGCAGAAAATATGCTTTTCAACGCAACTGCAATCTACGACCGTGGTACAGAATGTGTTCCCGATGTAGCAGCAGCAAAGTTGTATGCTTCGGAAGCAGCTATCCGTGCAGCAAAGCGCACCATCGAACTTATGGGTGGCTACGGCGTAATCAACGAATACGCAGCCGGCAGATATATGCGCGACGCTCTCGCAATCGTTCCATCGGGTGGTACTTCGGAAATCATGAAGATAATCATCGCTGGAGGTTTGACAAGATAAACTATACTGGGAGGGGCATTTCGCCTCTCCTATTTTTTACCTTTATCAGAAAAATAATAAGATAACACATTAAAAACAAGATAATATGCTTTTAGACATTACCGAAACCACAATGCCGCTATGGGCAAGCATCCCGTTCGTTCTGATGCTCCTCATGATTGCAGTATGCCCGTTGATACACAAGATGGAACACTGGTGGGAGAAAAACCTTAACAAACTGCTCGTTTCGCTGATTCTCGGAACTCCAGTAGCTATTTTCCTAATAATAAACGGAATGACTCATGGTCTTGAACACCAGTTGCTATTCGACTACATACCTTTTATTATATTATTAGGTTCGCTGTTTGTGATTACCGGCGGTATCCACCTGAAAGGCGACATCGAAGCAAAGCCGAAAGTCAACACCTTGTTTCTCGGACTTGGCGCAATACTGGCATCAATAATGGGAACGACTGGCGCAGCAATGCTTCTCATCCGTCCTGTAATCCGTACAAATGCCGAGCGTAAATACAAGGTACACACCATATTGTTCTTCATCGCCTGCGTAGCAAACTGCGGTGGACTTCTCACGCCACTTGGCGACCCGCCACTGTTCCTGCTCTACCTGCGCGGTGCCGACTTCACTTGGTTCCTGCACCTGGTTCCCGAATGGGCATTCACAAACATTGTGCTGCTGCTCATATATTTCATCCTTGACACGCACTACTACAAGAAGGAAAATCCTGCCGACATTATGCTCGACAAGACCTTGAAGCAGCCTATCAGACTCGAAGGCAAGCTTAACTTCCTCTGGCTGGCTGGCGTTGTTGCTTCGGTTGCTTTCATCAATGCAGGCACAATCCCCGCAATGGGCGAAGAAGACGCTCCATTATGGATTAAGTTCCTCCGCGAGTTTGTTCTTGTGGTACTTATAATATTGTCGCTCCTTACAACCAAGAAGCAGGTTCGCACCGATAACAAGTACTCGTGGACACCGATTATCGAAGTTGCAGTATTGTTCCTCGGCATCTTCACCACTATGGTTCCGACAATGATGTACCTGAAGGCAAACGCAGCATCGTGGGGACTCGACTCGCCGTGGCAGTTCTACTACCTCACCGGCGCAATGAGCTCATTCCTCGACAACGCACCTACAGCACTTGCATTCCATGGCGTAGCATCAGGACTTACACCCGATACCGTTGCAGCAATCGGCGGAAACATCGTAGCCGACATTCCAGAAATCCTGCTGAAGGCAATTTCGGTTGGTGCTGTATTCTTCGGCGCAATGACCTACATTGGCAACGGACCTAACTTTATGGTTAAGTCAATCGCAGAGGAAAACGGAATCAAGATGCCGTCGTTCTTCGGATATATGATTAAGTTCTCGTTGATTATCTTATTGCCGGTTTATGTATTGACTCAGGTAATATTCTTGTGGCTGCTGGCATAAAGAAAACGAAAATAAAATAACAAAAGACACAATCCATTGGGTTGTGTCTTTTTTGTGGGAACTAGCAACTTTTTCTATTCAGCATCATCATTTTCAACATCCTCAGCTTCCTCCTGAAGCAAGCCTACAGCTTGATCCATCGGCAAACTCTCCACCTCACGAAGCTTACGATTGATGGCACGAGTACGTGTACCCTGCAAAGTTTCTATGTTTTTGGATGCCTGGTCAATATTTTTCTTCACCTTGTCCAACAAATCACCAAATGTGGCAAACTCCGTTTTCACCGCAGCTAATGTTTTCCACACCTCGCTGCTACGCTTTTCTATGGCTAATGTATGGAAGCCCATCTGCAAACTACTCAGCAATGCGCCTAATGTTGTGGGACCTGCCACCATTATATGATATTGGTCACGCAATGTCTGCATCAGACCAGTGCGACGGATGACCTCTGCATAGATGTTCTCCACAGGCACAAACAAGATTGCAAAGTCTGTGGTATGTGGAGTGGAAACATATTTGGTAGAAATATCCTTGGCCATCTTGGTGATAGTGCTTTCAAACAACTGTGACCTTGATTTAATATTACCACTGTCACCTTGGTCAATAGCTTCGATGTACTGGTCATAGACATCCTTTGGAAACTTGGAGTCGATTGGCAGATAAATGAAACTGTTGTTTTCATCCTTGCCAGGCAACTTGATTGCAAACTCGACGCGCTCAGTGCTTCCTGGGACAGTGACCACGTTTTCGTCGTATTGTTCAGGTGAGAGCATCTGCTCCAATAGTGCCTTCAACTGCAATTCGCCAAAGTTACCACGCACCTTAACATTAGTAAGCGCATTTTTCAGTCCGCCAACATCGTTGGCAAGATTCTGCATTTCACCGAGACCCTTCTGCACGCTCTCCAACTGCTCGCTTACCAGTTTGAACGACTGTCCCAAACGATCGTTCAGCGTCTTCTGCAGTTTCTCATCAACAGTTGCACGCATCTCTTCCAGTTTTTGTTCGGTAGATGCCAGCAATTTATCCTGGCGACTATACAACCCGTCGAAACGTTCTTTCAGAATATTGCTGAACGAATCCTGAAACTGACGAAACGAATTTGAAAGTTCTTCTCTATGCGATTTGGCACTATCGTTAGATTCCTGTCTCTGTTTTGCGGCAGTCTCTAACAATTGTGTACGCAGTTTATCCCCGTTGTCGCCAAGTTCCCTACGAATGTTATTAATGTTGTCGGTCAGTTCCTGCCTTTCGTTACGATTATCTTGAATCAGGCGATTCTCCAACCGATTGAAGTCATTGGTGGAAATATCGGGCATAGAAGATTTAATTGCTCCTATGCGCACAACAAGAATGATGATGCCGATGATACACACGACACACAGTACAAGCGTAATAATAGTAATGATGTCCATATTGATTATTATTAATTATGCCACAAAAATATGAAAAATAAAAAAAGTGAAGAAAACTTCACTCTTTTCGTTGCGGAGAGAAAGGGATTCGAACCCCCGGTACTCGAAAGAGTACAACGGTTTTCGAGACCGCCCCATTCGACCACTCTGGCATCTCTCCTTGCGAGGTCAAACTTATTTGTCTGCTTGCCGCCTCAGTGGCGGAGAAAGAGGGATTCGAACCCCCGGAACCCTCGCGAGTTCAACGGTTTTCAAGACCGCCGCATTCGACCACTCTGCCATTTCTCCGAGCGGTGCAAAAGTACTACAAATAAAATTCTCAGCAAAGTTATTTTCCTTATTTTTTATTTGCTCACAATCCTATTATTATCAACCTATTAAACCAAATATTCCTATAAAATCAAAATTATAAGCCTCCAATATGCAAACTAAAATCGTCATTTTAAAATCGTTTTTAAAGAAAAATCGATAGACATATATTGCCAATTGGCAATAATGCTATATATTTGCACCGCTATGCCAACAAACAACAATATAATAGAGCCACAGGCGAAGGAAGACATCAAATCGCTGGATAGAAACAACCTTATTCTGTACAACGACGACAAAAATTCATTTGACCATGTAATAACATGCCTGGTAAACATTTGCGAACACGATATGATTCAGGCAGAACAATGCGCATACATAGCCAATTACAAAGGACGCTGCGATATTAAGAAAGGCGAGTACAAATACCTTAAGGAACTCAAAGACGCTTTAATTGGAAAAGGGCTTATTGTTTCAATCGAATAACCACACATAAAACATAAAAAAAGTCGGACTAACATCCGACTTTTTTATTTTTCTTCTTATTAGATTCTATTCAGGATAGTATCTTTCTACATAATTTTGAATAGGCTGCAGACCTGTACCCGATGCATTAGGTATCGAAATATTAAGCGCAAGTTCTATATACAACATAACGCCTCTTTCATTGTATACAATCTTCGACTTTGGCGTTGTACCTTCCATACGACCTTGAATTTTTACGGTATAGTCATTTATCGCAGCATCACCCTCTGAATAAGCAACACTTGCTTCCTGAGTCGGGATTTGCAGATATACATAATTCAAACGCATAGAATCTACAGCTGCATCATACGACATTCCATTATAAAACACGACTTCCTTGTCTGATGCAGTTCCGAGGAATCCAACTTGGTCGGAACGAGTACGGGATGACAATTCTGGAGAATATAAGTCAGCATCGACCTTGAACGAAACTTTTTGTCCTTGATATTCGTGCAACGCCACTTTTGAGAATCTAATACGACCAGCAACATTTGCCGAAGCAGTTACATTCGAATAATATCTCGCTGCGTGACATATATCACTAGATCCCTGACCGACAATATCATCACGAACAGTCCAATAACGTCCTGCATATATGTCGCTGACATTCTTGCAAGTAATTATCTTTGTCCTCTGTCCAGCATTTCCTGCCTCATCGATTGCCGTATACGTTATAGTATAATCGCCAGTTTTCTTTACTTCACCTATATGCGATGCAACTTTTCTTTCTATTTGCAATACAGTTTCCAAATCCGATGTAACCTGAATATTTTCATTCATACTTGCATTATCCTCAACATAGCAACCTGGATCAACATATTTAGTATATAACAAAATAGTAGTATCACCTTTCTTGTCTATGGTTACACCATCCTTTGCCAAGAAATAAATTGAAGGTCCTGTACTGTCACTCGGACAAGCAGTGAACAATAAGAATAATGCCGCAAAAATTGCGAACATAAACGCCATACTAAAAATTCTTCTATTCATAATTTTAAGAATATAATCAAGCCGTAAAATTATTAACAATATTTTAATCCTCAAAATTTTTTGCTACTTTTTTAACAAAACTATTTTAGCCTGTATATTCATAGCATCAGCTCTCAGCACATATATGCCATCAGAAAGACTTGACAAATCAACGCTATTATACTGATTATCAACAACTAACTCCTTTATTAACCTTCCATACACATCATATATGCAGAAATGTTGTCCACAATATTCCGCAGGAATAAAAATGTTGGTCTGACCATCTGTAGGATTAGGGTAAACTTGCAATATGGACGCATTATCAGCAGTAAAATGTTCGCGCAACTCATTCAGGCAATGATTGTCGAGCGACAAATCCGATATGTATAGTTCTGAATTACTTCCGTTCTTTGCTTTCAATCTGACTAACACATCTTGTCCCCTAAATTCATCAAGAGAAATAGACACTGTGTCAAATTCAGAACGACTTGCCGGCACATAATATGGAGTAGAATTACCCTCCTGAGTATAAAGACCAGGTCCTCCATTTGCCCAAACCGCATACGGGAAAGTTTGTCCACAATCGGTACTAACCTCCACAAAAAGAGAATCCTTGAGAGAATTACTCGAATGGCGCTTGTATGCATATATGAAATTCAAATACAACGAATCTGCATCAGGAAGACTAATGTGAGGCAAATATGCATAATCAAGATCCCTATATGTGTTATTCTTGCTAAAAGCACAACCAAGTGCATAATGTTCATTGTTTTCGCCCCACGGCATAATCATCCATGTCTTCTTGTTGTCTGGATTGTCAATTATCAGCCCGTAACTTGAAAGCTTTCCGCCTTCATCAAAATCTATTGTCAATGGGAACTCTGACTCATAATACTTTGTGAACCTCAGCATGGCACTATTATTAAAGTAATCGTACTCGAGACCATTGCTTCCCGGATAAACTACTGCATACAACTCGTTAAGCCCACCATGAACAGGCACATCGGGCAATTCGTATTCATAGTTAACATCTGATGAAGCGACCACATCGTTCCATTCATGAGTTGCAATTAGGCTATCACCTGAATAAACAGACAACATAACACGACCTGCATCCACAATTCCGTTGTTTTGCATTGTTGCATAAACTCTGGGGACACTCTCCAAACATGTTACTGTATCATAGTCAACAATGCCATCACCATACGACATGCTAAGTTTGACACTTACATCAAAATTTTCGTTCTCCGGTGCTGATACAGGATATATATTTGACAAATAATTGTATGCAGCAAGCACATCAATCATACCCATTCCGTATGTATTGTCTTCACCCTCATCGCCGAGATCGACAGCTGAATAGTACAAAGCCTCCTTAAGTTCCCTTGCCGATGCCATTTGGAATGCCTCTGCAAGCAGCAGCAAAGCACCCGACACATGCGGACAAGCCATTGATGTACCCTGCAGTGCATTGTAACCATTCAGTCCTACACATGAACGCACATTTACACCTGGAGCCGAAACCTCGGGCTTAATCTTCAACGATGATTCCTCATCGACACATGGCGTAGGTCCGCGGCTCGAAAAACTTGCAACTACATTGCTCGAATTTACAGCTGCAACCGACATAGGATTTACAACATTGTATGCAAGCATTGAAGGATAGCCTGTGGTAGATTCATTCGGTCCCTCGTTGCCAGCCGAGAATGGAGAGCAAATTCCTGCAGTTTCCAAAGTCTCAACTATTGAATTTTCAGGAAGCGAACATGCGCCAAATTCCTCCGCTAGATCATAACTGTAACCCCATGAATTGTTTATCACTCGCGGAACATCGTTAGTGGTATTTTCATCTCCATCAGGATTCAAAACCCATTCATATACAGAGAAAAACTGACTTACCGTAAGCAATTCTGATTCAGTACTAGCAACTGGGTCACATGCTATCCACTTGGCATTAAATGCGATGCCAATAGTATCGTGGGTTGCCCTATCGAGCCCCATTGTCGTTCCTGTAGTATGCGTTCCATGCGATGATGATGCATTGTCGCGCGGATTTTCGTGTCGCATTCCGTACCAGCACTGCGACTGTGGCCAATGATTGCCAGCATAGTTGGTGCTAATGGCTGGATGTTCTGGATTTACACCTGTATCAATGCTAAGCATCAACATATTGCGACCAGTATAACCCAAAGCCCACATTGCAGGAGCATTTATGGCACGCACGCCCCACTCCACACCATTCACCGAACGCGGAGCATTTTCCTCAACCAAAGTTGTACCATCAATAATCGTGAAGCGCGGAGTATTCAAGTCTATGTAAGTCACATCCTCAAAACCAGCAATCTGCATTATAAAATCAGGACGAACCTTCATATTCACGGCATTCACAATCCAAAAGTCATCCATTTCGGTCACAGCAGATGGATTCGACTTCATCAACGGAGCAATTTGCCTCATGAACTTGGCATACGACCTTTCGTGGTTGCGCTTAAGCATTGCCGTAACACCTTTCACTCGTGTATCAAAGTCGGCATGATACTTATCGAACTGCTGGGCAAGGTCGGAAATCGACTCCGCATTCTCAAAATAAACATTCACATCAAGGTATTCTGCATTTCCATCCTTAATCGCATCCGACAAGGCAGGGCTTACGGCAAACTGCGCCACCGAAAGCAACGACAAGGAAACCAACGCAATAAGTAATAGTACCTTTTTCATATTCTATTTTTTTCGTTATTATCTATTTCAAAATTTCAGCTTCAACTATATCTTCGTCAACGACTTTAGTCAATTTCACAGGGCGAATACTATTAATCAACGCCTTGTCGTACGGCACGGACACCCTTATATAATTATCGGTATAACCGAACATCATTCCGCCCTTCTTTGCTGACTCGAACAGCACCTCGTGAACAGAACCAAGCCTCGACTGCACAAATTCCTTATGTTTCCTTTCGCAAACGGACTTCACCACATCTGCCCTCTCCTGCTTCTGCTTGGAGGTAACGCGCGGAGTAAACTTCAATGCTCTTGTATTCTCCCTTTCGGAATATTGGAACTGGTGAATGAACGAAATATCAAGAGCATCCACAAATTTCACCGTTTCGGCAAACATTTCTGCAGTTTCACCGTTAACGCCAACTATAAGGTCGATGCCAATGAAAGCATCAGGAATAAGTTTCTTGATTAATTCAATCTTGTTACGATATAAAACAGTATCATAACGGCGACCAATGAGTTTCAGCAACTCATCGCAACCAGACTGCAACGGAATGTGAAAATGCGGCATCATCTTGGGTTCGGATGCTACAAATTCAATAATTTCATCTGTAAGCAAGTCAGGTTCAATGCTTCCAATACGATAGCGCTCAATGCCATCGACTTTTGCAAGAGCCTTCAGCAACTGCAAAAAGTTTTCACGGGTAGTCTTGCCAAAATCACCAATATTCACACCCGAGATTATGACCTCCTTCATTCCATCAGCAGCAAGCGACTTCACCTGCTCGACACACTCGGCAACCGACGGATTACGGCTGCGTCCGCGAGCAAATGGAATCGTACAATAGGCACAGAAATAGTCGCAACCGTCCTGCACTTTAAGGAAAGCGCGAGTGCGGTCACCCTTCGAAAATGCCGGCACAAAGGACTTCATTTCGTTATGTGGCGTAGTACTTACGAATACATCACGACTTGCCACCGCATTGTCTATAATCTTTTCAATCTCGGCTTTGTTGTTCACTCCAAAAACATAGTTCACACCCGGAAGCGATGCTACCTCATCGGCTTTCAACTGTGCATAACAGCCTGTTACAATTATTATTGCATCAGGATTTAGCGAATGGGCGCGAGCAACAGCATTTCTGCCCTTGCGATTCGCATTTGATGTCACTGAACAGGAGTTCAGCACATAAAAGTCCGCTTTCTGCGAAAAAGGCACTACCGTAAATCCTCGCTCAATGAAATAGCGGGAAATTGTCGATGTTTCGGCAAAGTTGAGGCGACAGCCAAGAGTACAGAAGGCAACGGTTTTCAATGGATTTTAGATTTACGATTTTATGTAGCGGCGCAATGCATTGCGCCGCTACAAATCATTATATTTTTATTTTTTCAACCTTAAAATATCGTCTGCAATCCTTGCATACAAATCGTCGCTGACATTTACCAACGGCAAACGAAGCACATTCTGAATTACGCCCATCTGCGACAAGTATGCCTTTACACCAGCAGGATTACCCTCAGCAAACATCAGGCGAACCGTTGGCAAAAGCCTGTAATGCAAATTTCTTGCTTGCTCGAAATCTCCACTAAGCGCAAGTTTCACCATCTGCGACAATTCACGCGGGAATGCGTTTGCCACAACGGAAATCACACCTTTCACACCTGCTGCCATAAGCGGAAGCGTAAGTCCATCATCACCAGAAATAACAGTAAAGCGTTCTGGCTTGTTCTCCACCACGCGCATAATCTGGTCAACTGAACCAGATGCCTCCTTCACAGCAATAATGTTATCAAAGTCGCTAGCAAGACGGCAAATTGTCTCTGGCAAAATGTTAACTCCAGTACGCCCCGGAATGTTGTACAAAATTACAGGCACAGGAGAAACCTCTGCAACATGAGCGAAATGTGCGTACAAGCCATTCTGTACTGGCTTATTATAAAACGGAGATGCCGTTAGAAGTCCATCTATGCCACAGAAATCAAAGTTGCGAATGCTATCAAGCAGGTCGGATGTATTATTTCCACTCATTCCAACCATAATCGGCACACGACCAGCTATTTCTCGCTTAGCAAAATCAATTACCTTACGACGTTCTTCTGCCGAAAGGCAAGGCGTTTCGCCTGTCGTTCCCATCACCAGTACATAGTCGACTCCGCCATCTACAACATTCGACAGCAAACGAGCAAAAGCCACATAGTCAACATTTCCATTAATATCGAATGGCGTAACCAATGCCACGCCCGTTCCAAAAAACTTGCTATTCATATCTTATCGCTTCCAAATAATGAATTATCTGCTTTACTAGTTCTGAAATGTTTGAATTTTCCTCATCTAGACTTACCATAACATCAAGCAAATCGGCATTATTTTCATTGTATAGTCCAACCTTAAATCCTGCCTTCGACTTTAGTTTTATATAATTAAGAGGAGTCTTGTCTTCCATGTCTAGACAAATAAGAATATCGAAGTCGGCATTGCAAAATTCAGCAACAACCTCCTCACGCGGAAAGCCAAGCCAGTCTAGTTCCTTGTTACAGAAAAACGAAAAGTCGAGTGGCTGCAAATGAAAGTTTGACAATTCTTTGTTATCGACAAAACCAAGAGCCTTGACAAATGGAATCCGTTTCTGCAAATCGAAGAGTAACTTACGCGCCACTTCAAACTGAGCTTCATCGGTAGCTTCATGCAAAATGCCAATCTTTTCTGCCGACTCCAAGCCACAAGCGCGAACACACCGAGGCTCAGCACCCCGAGCCTTCAACAACTTGCGCCTTGCAAGACCCGACTTTATTCCTTCAAACATAGGCACAAAGATACAAATTTATTTTGGATTTACGATTGACGATTTTATATTGACATGACAGAAGATGCAAAAGGTTACGAAGTACGATTACAATTGTAGATTTTGAATAATCTCGGCACAAAATCGAAATATCAACCTTTAGCTCAGCGAAGTTAAATTATCGAGCCATTGATTCCTCGAATTTTCTTACCTTTGCAAACCCAAAATCGTTAGTCTTGGATAACAACAACTACATAGAGTTTGTGTCCGACAAAATTTTCGCAGAGATTTCGGACATTGCGGCAAAGGAAAATGTAAACGTCTTTGTCATTGGTGGTTATGTCCGCGACCGATTGCTTATGCGCCGAAACAAGAAAGACATTGACATCGTTGTTGATGGAGATGGGGTTGACTTTGCCCGCAAGCTTGCCAAGCATTTGAAAGTAAAAAAGGTAAGTATTTTCAAGACATACGGAACTGCTATGTTTGTCTACAACGACACAGAACTGGAATTTGTTGGAGCACGCAAAGAATCATACAATTTCGACAGCCGAAACCCTATTGTTGAGCGAGGGAGCATCGAGGACGACCAAAAACGCCGTGACTTTACCATAAACGCATTGGCAATAAGCCTTAACAAGCACAATTTCGGAGAACTTATCGATCCATTTAATGGCTTGGACGACCTTTACTTCCGCACCATCAGAACTCCGCTCGAACCATCGATAACATTTTCCGATGACCCTTTGCGTATGCTTCGTGCAATCCGCTTCGCCTCACAACTTGATTTCCAGATTCATCCCGAATGCCTTTCTGCAATCCATGACAATCGCGAACGAATAAAAATAATCACACAGGAACGGATTCATACCGAACTTAACAAGATTCTCGAGAGCAAGAAACCATCCATTGGACTAAAATTATTGTTCGATACCGGCCTGCTCGAAATTATCTTCCCCGAGTTGTACCAACTTTCAGGAGTTACTGTCCAAGATGGACTTGGTCATAAGGACATTTTCCTGCATACCATCCAAGTGGTTGACAATGTGGCAGAAAAAAGCAACGACCTTTGGCTACACTGGGCTGCATTGCTTCACGACATTGGCAAACTGAAAACCAAGCGTTTTGTTGAAGGTACCGGCTGGACATTCTACTCACACAACACCGTTGGCGCCAATATGGTTCCGAAAATCTTCACCCGTATGCATTTACCGCTCAACGAAAAGATGAAGTTTGTGCAGAAGATGGTCGATTTGCACATGCGCCCGATAGCATTGGTTGAAGAAATAGTCACCGACTCGGCAATACGCAGGCTTATTGTTGATGCAGGAGATGACATTGATGCCCTTATGACACTCTGCGAATCGGACATTACCTCGCGCAACGAGAAAAAGGTGGCTCAATTTATTGAAAATTTCAAGCTTGTGCGCCAGAAAATTGTCGAGGTAGAGGAACGCGATTCACTTCGTAATTTCCAGCCACCAATTTCTGGAGAAGAGATAATGAAATACTTTGGCATCGAACCATCTCGAGTTGTCGGTGAAATCAAAAACGCAGTGCGTGAGGCTATTCTGGATGGCATTATCCCCAACGACTACGAAAAAGCCCATGAATTTATGGTTCAGAAAGGCGAAGAACTCGGACTGAAAAAATCGGCAGCCACCACAAAGTGACTGCCGAAACATGATTGGCATCAATTATTCTCCGGCTTACAAAATAATATTCTGTCTGCTACTACTTCGTAAGATTGGCATTCTACACCATTTCGGTCTGTATAACTATTTTGTTTTAGACATCCGTCAACCACTACTTCATAGCCCTTTGCTATTTTTGTCTTCACCATGTCGGCAAGACTGCCCCAAGCAACAACATTATGCCACTGAGTTTCCTTGACGACCTTGTCGTTATGCTTAGAAAATTCGGATGTGGCAACTGAAATTCTTGCCAACTTCGTTCCGCTTGGAAATTCATAAAATTTTGGATCACCGCCAAGATTTCCAATCAATTGTACTCTGTTTCGTAAATTCATAACTATAGATTTTAATAATTAACACTCGGTATCATCTGCATTATGCACTCCCTTTTTCTCACTAATTATTTCTTCGGCAACAACCTCGGTAATATACCGCCTGACTTTATTCTGGTCATCGTAGCTACGACTTGCCAGTTTTCCCATAACAACAACACGCGAACCTTTCGTGCATTTTTCTGCCACCAAATCGGCATTTGCATTCCATGCAACCACATTGTGCCACTCGGTTTTTGCGACTTGCTTGCCATTTTCAAAATAATTTTCGGTTGTAGCCAATGAGAATCTTGCTACTTTACCATTCTTTGTCTCTGTTACCTTCGGGTCGGTTCCAAGATTACCGACCAATCTTACAAAATTTCTTGTATCCATTTTCTTTAAATTTTTGTCAGTTAATAATTTATTACTACTTTTGCATCGTGTTTCGCTTTGGCACCAAGATCGCGCCACTCGTTTCGGGAAGCCGGCATTTGTCTCGGAATGATGCGTGGAAGCCTCCTCTGCTGGGGGACCAGACAGGCTGAGTGAAACATTTTTTATTTATACCTATTTGAATAAAACGATTTGAAAATATTCCCATTCTTGACCACCTTTACTGCAATCGTAAATTTTATCTTACCTAGATACTTTTCCATACTATAAACAATATGATTCTCATCAGATTCCATACTACCATTGCGCACTACATCCATCAAATTTAAGATCTCCAATGCGGTAACGCTACCACGATTTGTCTTGTAATGTTTGAGTAAAACATGTTGTGTACCTTCATTTTCATCATCAGATGGAAACATTATTGTAACAGAATCGCCATTACCGTCCGTAGTGCAGATACGTTTCAGTTTCCTTTGGTCCGGCAAAAAGTTTCGAAAACCCTATTTTGCTCCTCGGTTAGTTCCCTGTCGCCAACCTCCGCTCGAAACTGCGCTATTCTATCGTCAATGAGTGCCATAATCCCAAGGATAAGCTTTATTCAGTCTTTTCCTTTAAGGACGATTCGCAAATAACCTCATTAGCGACCACTTCCGTTATATACCGCTTAATATTGTTCGCATCCTCGTAACTACGCGAAGTCAACCTGCCAACGATGGTAACATGCGTTCCCTTCGTGCACCGCTCCGACACCTTGTCGGCATTTGCACCCCACGCAACAATGTTGTGCCACTCTGTACGACTTGCCGGCTTGCCGTTTTCATAATAATTCTCGGAAGTTGCCAGCGAAAACCTTGCAACCTTTCCATTTCTTGTCTCGTTTACCTTCGGATCAGCGCCCATATTGCCGACCAACATTACAAAATTTCTAATTTCCATGTCTTTAAATTTTTTGTCAGTTTATAATTTATTACTACTTTTGCATCGCCTTTGAGATTTGGCACCACCCCCGCTAACGCGGTGCGGACCCTTACATAGGGAGGAAACGGCCGATCATCCAAGGCTTTTTTATTCTCTATTTGAATAGAAACTTTTTAGCACTGCTATACCTTTATCTTCAACAAACTTCAATACCGTACTAATCTTTACTCCATCAAAATCTGTTTCTATACGATACACGACATAACCATTACTAACATAATGTTCTCCACTTTCCACGACTTCGTATAGGGTTAGTATTTCCCAAGCTGTTCCCCAATGAATGATAGTTCCAAAATGGTTGATAAGAATATGTTGCGAACCTGTTTTTATTTTATTTGAATAAATTTTTATTCGTACATTTCTTCCGTCCTTATCGGTAACATTCAGAAAAGTTGCAGCACCATTCTTTTTCGTGAACGCATTGAAAATTTTCTTTTGATCCTCGGTTAGTTCCATGTCGCCAACCTCAGCACGGAACTGCGCTATCCTATCGTCAATGAGTGCCATAATGCCATTATTTTTCTGTTATATATTGCGGAAGTGGTTCTCCATTGCGGTCAACTTTGCCCCTGACTTTTTCGAAATTTTCTTTTGCCATATCAAAAAAATCCAATAGTTTTGTGTCAACCTTTCGGTCGAAACATGCCGAAGCATTTTCTTCCAAAGGGAACCATTGACGGTCACTCTCGTCCGAGTAGTTATCGGTAGCGACAAACCTATATGGTTCATAAAGAGCAATATTGGTCACAAAAAATGAATGTGTGCCGCACTGCTCTTTTTGTTTAGCCACTGTGAAGTTAACGAAGTAGATACTTTCTCCGACTTTTTCCGACTATCAATTACATCTACAACCTATGCAATACTCTTTTCTACCTTTGCATCCGCACGTTTCAACCTCCTTATCATTATGCTGTCGGCAACAATCTCCGAAACCTTGCGCTCACGGCCTTCGCGGTCGGTAAACTTAGTGCTTACGATGCTACCTATTACTATTATTTCACTGCCCGTGGAAACTTCGCGGTCCTGCAGGACTTCTGCGATACGATTCCAAGCCGTAACGCTGTGCCATTGCGTGTCACGCACATATTTACCTTCTTTTTTATAAACATCGGTAGTTGCGAGCGAGAAGCGTGCGAGTTTCCTACCATTTCCAAATTCCCTGATCTGCGGTTCCGAACCCAGATTTCCAATCAGTTGTACGCGATTTCTTAAATTCATAATCGTAAAATTTTAAACGTTAAACATTTTGTTCGGACTTCGTTTTGAAATCCGATGCAAAAGTCGGGTGATTTGAAAACACGAGTCGGTTTTTAAACGTTTACTTTCGTTTATTAGTCGTTTCTTGTCGTTTATACACGGATATAAAACTGTGTTTCAAAAACAATACACAAAAGACATCTTTTTTCATAATGCACAAAAAAAGGGTGACACAAATGCCACCCTTTCGCAAATCGAAATATTTTACATCTTACTTCACGATAGTCAAAGCCTTCCTTACGCCTGCCAAAGTCGGTTCGCCAGAGATTTCGCTTCCTACAGCGCCCTTCATCCACGCCTGCGGGGTTATTGAGCCTTGCAAGAGCATTCTCGTGAGTTCCTCCGAGAACGGCTTGTCGGCCATATAAGTTTCTATCTGGTAGTCGATAAGATGTCCTACTGGATAATTTGCCAGGTAAAGCGGAGAATCAATCATGTGCGAGTAAATTGCAAGTATCGGCGAATCCTTCACGCCGAAAACAGGTGCGTAATACTTGTTCCATACATCCTTAGCGATGGAAACCACTGCATCGCGAAGTTCCTGAGCATTAGCATCCTGATTTTCGTACATCCAGCGCCAAGTGTATAAGTCAACAAGCGAAACACCCATAATCTCGTATGCCGACCAGCAGTTTTCCAATGCAGCCATTGCTTCCTTTTCCTCCGAAGCGTCGCCCTTTGCCTGTCCGAGCAACTTCAGGTCGCGACCTTGGAACATAAAGGCAACAGCCTCGGTAAATGCAGTATTCGGAATGCCCTTCAGCATATAGTAGTCGATATCGTAAAGGGTTATGGTCTGCTCTACGCAATGTCCAAGTTCGTGAACTGCAATATTGTATCCCTTGTAGTCCATTCCCGACTTTGCAATCCTTGTACGCAGATGAGCCACATCGCCCTTCATTTCGCTTCCCCAAGCGTGACCAGCACCACGGGCAGGGTCAACACTGATTTTTGCTGCGATAGAGTTTGCCTTTTCGAGCGACCAGCCCAAATCGGTAAGGATTCGCGGAATATCACGGCCAAATGCCGATGGGTTCGGATAACGCTGACGGGTAATGCGGTCAAGTTCAGCCTCGTTCATGTCGTTGCGGGCGGTAAAACCATTGTACCAGATGTCGTATGGCTGCAACGGACGACCAAGACGCTTTGAAACCAACTGACCGACCTGTGCAATTTCGGGTGCAGAAATAAAGTCGATGAACAACTTTTCCACTTCATCCTGCGTAAGCTCCATTGTCTCGTCGAAAGCCCTTTCGATGTAAGTCGGATAAACCGAATTGAACTTGTCCATTGCCGACAAAGCCTTGAAATTGTACAGAATATGTTCGTAGCGGGTAAACGGTTCGGCAGGACTTGAAACCTCTGCCCCATCCTTGTAAAGTTTGTTGGTGCGCGGATTCCACTGGTACTTGTCCGAGTTGATTACATCCTGTGGAATATCCTGGTTTACAATATGCAACATCACATCATAAATCATCTGCTGCTTTTCGAGTCCGTGCTCCGAATCGGAATAGTCGGACTTAAGTTCGTCGCGCAGATTCCAGTGGCTTATCAGCTTCATATCCTTGGGGAACAAGGTATTGCCGCTGTTATCTACGAGATTTCCCATATAAATGTTGTAGCTCGAAATGTAGTTGTCGGCGTTGGTCATTGCGACATTGGCAGCCTGCTCGTATTCGGCCGGTATGCGCGATGTAAACTTGTCGCCCAGACGAGCATACGCCCAATCCTGACGCGTCCACTTGTCGCAGAGAGCATTCTTCTCGGCAAGCGAATACGACGGGAAGTTAAGCACGATGTAGAAAGCCATCTTGTTGGCGAACAAATCGTCGGCAATATGAGCCGTGGTTGAATATGCGCCCATAGCCTCATCGACGAAATCAACTTCGCCCATATCCAGGTGCAAAGGTTCCATAAGCTTTATGGTCATCGTGTTGCCGTAACCGTAAAGGATTTCAAGGTCACGCTCGATTTTCTTGTAGGTCTCGAAGCGCTTTGCCGAATCGAGCACAAAATTTGTCATACAGAAATCGTAGAAGTCGTCGAGCGAACCATCCTGCTCCTGCCACAATGCGGCGACCTGCGATACGCCCTTCTCTATGCGGTCCGACTCCTGTCCGTTGCAGAACTCCTTCAAGCTGCGGACTGTGCGCTCAATGTCGTTCTGTGGAATCCTAAATTCGGCGACCACTGCGCCATTATCCTTGCTTGAATCCTTGCACGAAACAAATGCAACCATAGCCAAAACGATTAATGGGAAAAGAATCTTTTTCATATAAACAAATTTTAATCAATTGTTATTTTCCGTGTTTATTTCATCAATATATGACTGAATGTTGTTTTTTAGAATTACCAAATCGTTTTCAATCACAGACACTACCTCATTTTTATCTACCATATTATATCCGTGAACAATGAAATTACGCATTGCTATTATTTCTCGCCATGGTGTTAAAGGGTGTTCATCACGGAAATCTGCCGTCAACATATTGGCAGCTTCTCCAATAATTACCAAATGATACACAATGGCATAATAGCACATCTTATCTTCAATAATTTGCGCAGATGTTTTATTTCCAACAAATTCGAAAATATTGTTGATGCTTTCAATTATATGTTCAAGTCGTCCTTTGTCTTTAGCAGGTTCTCTCATAAATAAGAATTTTATCCTTTTCGGCGGTTTCCTGAGCAAAAGGCATTAGCGTTCCTTCTGTAATCAAATCGACCTTTTTGCCTAAAATATCCTCCAAATCCAATGCAATTTTAATGTGTTTCAGCAGACTTATGCTTTTACCGCCATCCTTATCGAAAACAACCAAGATGTCAACATCGCTGTCGGCTGTTTCCTCGCCACGGGCATACGAGCCAAACAACCATGCCTTCTGTACTGGCTGGGTAGCAAAATAACTGCTTATCGTGTTCTTTAATTGCGCATCCATATTAGGATTTTTTTGCAAAAATAACATTAATAGGTAAATCGACAAAACATAAAAAGGTCAGTGTGTCTGTTTTAGCATCTATGGCAAATTTAATTTTAAACAAAATATTATTTTGCCAAATATTTGATACATAGCGGTTTGGCCTTTTCGAAATTTTATGGCGGTAAATTTTATGGCTATAACATTTGGCTGACAAAGAAAAAAAAAGACGGCATTGCGCCGTCTTTGATTGTATAGATTCCACTTATCACTAAATGATTACGGATGTTATGAGGTTTCGCTATTTGATGCGCATTGAAAATGCTGACATTTGGGCGTGTCGGATTGGAACCTTTAGCTCACTGATATAAGGCAGTAAATCCTACAGAACAGAATATATATATATTTTGTGGGATATAGTTATGAAGGGGGAAGAAAGAAAAACGCCTTACCAACACTTGGATCGGTAAGGCATTTTATTATACTGTTCCATCATGATTTTCAATCAAAACCCATCCTCCATCATTAGGTTCGTATATTCCGCCACGATAATGATGTTTACTGTTCTGATTTAACCAATTTATTCTTTCTGTTAAAGCTTTCAGTTTTTTACGAGTATCTTGAGATTGCTTTACATTTGTTATTCATTCCTTT
>JAEEGJ010012188.1_pt1 | contig 21392 bp, 16 predicted proteins | sample 8958761 | NCBI WGS metagenome assembly JAEEGJ01 (sample SAMN16246546, study PRJNA631951) | gut metagenome | biome: gut microbiome; feature: rumen; material: RS-attached | host: Bos | place: Iran: Karaj | collected 2018-10
AACAGCTCCTATGATGAGGCATACAGGGGTAGTGATCAGCCTGGTTCCTTCCGGCATTTCCATAAACGCAACCAGCCGTTTGTTTATATAGATATCCACGAGGAGTGAAAGACCAACTCCCAGCACTCCTCCGATAAAGCCCATAAGGGCTGACTCGAACAGGAACATGAAGCTTATATCATCGCTGTCAGAGCCAAGCATCTTGAGAAGTCCAATCTCTCTGACTCTATCGTAAACCGCTGTCATCATTGTATTCACTATTCCAATAACTGCAACGATTGCTGCGATAGTTCCAAGGGCACCAAGTATAAACTGGACCATGCTAATGGTCTTATTTACACTTTCTAAAGTCTCCAGATTATTCGCAACCTGGAATCCCATTTCCTGAAGAACCTTCGAAACGTGCTTTACATTCTCAACACTATCAACTCTGATAATCGCCCTATCATATGCCCAGACATTATAAGGCTGGCGATTCTTATCCAGGGGCTGACCAGGAATTTTACCATCAACTGCATGTCTCTTCAGATACACTTTCAGAGTATCTATATCTGTGTAAATATTGTAATCGTATTCGTTATCAACCTCACCAACGATTCCAAGCTTAACATACTCTGCCTGAGTATCTGCCTCAGCATCTGATGGAGATGCCATCTCTTCGGAATCTGCATTATAATCATTATCCAAAGCGAAGTCCATTTTCTTTCCAACCAGAGAATCGTCCTTTTGTACACTCTCGCTCATCTGTTGCCAGGTTTTACTATTATAGAGGCTATCCCTGACTCCATTACCAATTAAAAGCTCTGGTCTGGAACCATTTCTCTCCGGAACTTTTCCTTCCTTGAGATTCAGATAATTCATGTACTCAATTGGAACACCCGAAATGTTTTCCCACGCTACAAAAACGCCAACCTTTTCCTGACCGCTTGCAACAAGAACTGGATACACTCCATCTATATGATCCTGCTTTTCTATCTTCTCTAAAACCGAATCAGTAATGAGTCGATCCTTTCTCTGGGTACTTTGAGGAAATATAACAATTTCCTTCGTACTACCCACCTTCTCGACCTCATCAATCATAGTCTTCTTGGCACTTAGTCCTGTAGTAAGCATTGTGACAATGGACATTACGCCGATCATAATTCCAACAATAGTAAGGATGGTTCTGAGTTTTCTAAGTTTTATATTTGCAAGACTGAGTTTTATAATATAACCCATTTTCTATCCCTCTAATCAAACTCTCGCTCTAATTTCTTTCTCTTCAACACTCTTTTAATAACAATAATCAGAAGCAGAACTGCAACAATACTTATAACTATTCCAGACTTGGCAGCACCACTCATGTGCTTTTCAGTATCCTCTTTAATCATGATGACATCTGAATAATCCTGTTCAAGAACTTCTATTTTTCCAAGAGGTTCCTTTACTGTATTTTCGTTACCATCAATATCCTCATAAGTGATGATCAAATCATTATCGTATTCAGTCGCATCTTGAATATCATCATGAGTAGTAGCCTTTGTGATGATATCTATATTTGCATTCTTTCCTGGATCAACGTTTCCAATGTATGTGCTTGCATCTGCAATGTTGTGACCTTCAACTCGCGCAGTCACTTTATAAATCTTTGCCGCACCTGTGTTATTTATAGTAGATACAAGCTCAATGTTATCGCCAAGGTGAATCTCTTCTTCTGCGATATATGTGTCCGAAACGAGTACATCTGTCTTTAAGCTAATAGGAACATAAATTGTGTCCTCTGATTTATAGCTTCCATTCCAGTCCTCATATTCAGTCTTAATCTTAAGGCTGTAGGTTTTCTCCTCCAGAGTCTTTACTGCCTGAAGCTTCACAGAATACTCTTCTTCAGCCTCGCCATTCATCTCGCTTATATATCCTGTTCCAACGCCCTCTGCCGCGAGGAAATCGCCATTGTCAGATGCTACGGTATACTTAAGATTCTGAATCTTATTCTTACTCGTATTCTTAAGCCTGAATGTGACTTCAAATGTATCTCCCGGATATATTTTTCCGGAAGAATCACTGGCTTTAATAGAATACTCTGTCAGCATTACTCTTGGCGTCATTGCTTCAGAACCGAAGCCCTGCCCCAGAATAGCAGCAAGAAATACTAAAGCCGAAACAAACGCCATTATTAATCTTTTATTATTCGTCTTCACTTTTTTCATCATTTTATTTCCTCTCTAAACAAAAGGTTTATTCTCCTGACCTTGTCAGTTCTTCAGCAACATTCAGTTTCATCTGTTTAAAGAATATATAATTTGATCCACACAAAACTACGAAAGAAAGAATTGCAGTGATCACTATTCCTATCCAGAAAACTCTCATCGGCGTATTTATAATCAGCTTAACTACCGAAATATAGAGCGCATACTGTATGGCAATGCCTATTATGATTCCTAGAATTGTGGCAATAATCCAGACTATTCCGCCCTCCAGCACTACCGCCTTAAGAAGACTCTTCTTAGTCATTCCCATAGCCCTTAGCTGGGCAAATTCATTCCTTCTTGTCTGCAGTCCACTAATAGTTACATTCATTGTATTAAGAAGACTGATAATTATTAGCACAACGAAACCAAACGAGATTCCTATTATCGCTTTAAGACCGCTGATTAATAACAATACACCTTCCAGGAATGTAGAAGTTTCTGAATTATATGTAGGCCCATTGTCCTCAATCCCTTCATACCAATAACTCTGTTTTTCATTAATGGCATTCATGAATGCATCTTTTTGAAGGTCTCTACTGAATATATTGGACACATGGAATTTCATTCCGTTATAATCCGACTCTGTCTTTCCTGTCATCTCGTAAAACTTATCTAGCGGAACAACTATAGTCGGTTCCGTGCTCATCCAGTTTGGATCATCCCTTACTATACCTTCAATTACATAAGTTTTAACTTTTCCTTCTTCAACCAGCTTTTCACGTGCCGAATTGATTATCCACGCTTGCTTCTTTTTTGTATTTTCAACATCTGTGTATTCTTCGTAAGGATTGGTTATCTGATCTCCATCCTCATCCTTTTCATCCTTGTGATCCTTACTCCACTGCTCTGCTTTTGCATGCATTTCATCATCAAAAGCTTTAGCTATTTTTCGCTCTTCCTGAACAAGGTTATAAAGCTCTGTCGGATCAACAACAGTAATCTCATCTCCCACTTTAAAATCGGAAAATGTAAATGGTTTCATATCTTCAAAAATAGTATTTGAATCAAAACTATCCAAAGGAGTAATATCCGCCTGATTTATAAGCAGCACACCGTTTTCAGAGAGCTCCGTTGTGCCATCTATCAGATTATCTTTATATCTTTCATAATCCTCAGTATCGTAACCATAGATATCTATTTCCGAATCAATGATTGTACAAAACTCATCATTGTTAGGATTTTTTCTACCATTTTTTACTTCATCCACTTCTTCTCGGGATTCGTAATCAACTAACCCCTGACCCTTATCACGATATTCTTCTCTTTTTGTTTTTTCCTCTTCTTTTACAGACGCATCTAACTCACTAATACCATATAGCTCACCTTCGAATGTATTAGTATGATATTCCTCAGTCAGATTATTTAATATGAACTGATCTTCCGCGGTGTAAAGCGTTGACTGATACATATATTTAGGGCTATCAATTCCCTTCGCCTCACTAATCTTCTTAAGTGCCTTTGGAGAGTAAAGATCCGTCCGCTGTTCCTCATAGGAGAGAACACTTGTACTGGTATGGCAGATAATATACTGTTGATAATAACCGTACTGATCATTTAGCTGCTTGTAGAAATCATAGAACACTTCCATTTCTCCACCCACAACCACAACTATGATCATGCCAAATGCCATCGCGCCGATTGTCTTTAAAAATCTTCCGTTGTTTCTCTTTATATTCTTGTAAGCATAATCTCCTTCAACACCAAAGAGTGCTCCCCATATACCACTTCTTCTTCGCCTGATTTTTTTATTCTTAACTCTATAGGTTCCGCGAACTGCCTCAGCAGGACTTACCGCAAGAACCTTCTTCAGACCATCTCCTACTGCAAAATACATATCCCCATAAAATGCAATCGCCAGGAAAATCACTGGCAAAATATGAAATCCAACCGGATACTGTCTTTTCTCATTAAGACAGATTGGAATGCTGAGAAGGAATCCCGCTAAAATTCCTGCAGCCATACCAAGACTTTCAAGAGCGAAAGACTCTCGATAAACAATCGCTCTTATCTGTTTTTTTGTTGCTCCTATGCATCTCAGGTTTCCGTAGTCCTTAACTCTTTCCATTGCAGAAATGGAAATATTATTTCGAAGAACTCCAACGCCTATGATTGCAAGAACAAAAGAAATCAGAAGGCCAGCGAGTAGCATTATATATCCGACGCCTTCATCATCCTGACAGTAGGTCCAGGCCAGAAGACTATTCGTCTCAACCTCTACTCCATAACTCCTGTGAATGTATTTTGAATAATGATTGATCAGAAGCTTTTGCTTTACATTTATGTGGAGTGCATTTGCATATACGTCTCCATCGTCATCTTCAGTCTGATCCGCATACTCTTTTCCAAGAAATGCAGACTGGACAAAATCTTCATTAGCAACTTCTTCGATGATATTCTTGTCATCTGTCAGAACAAGGATTTCCCAATCGCCGTCGGCGCGGGCATCTATCCTGCACTTCTCAATCCAGCACACCATGGAATTAAGAAACATGAAAAGACCTGCCGCTACAATGAAACAACCAAGGACTGTGATGAAGGAGCGTTTTCTATTTGTTTTTAAATATTTAGTTCCTAGATCTTTATATGTTTCCATTAACGATTTCTCCATCAGATATCTTAACAATTCTATCTGCCTCTCGGGCGAGATCCATATTGTGAGTAATTATCACAAGAGTCTGTCCGATGTCATGCACTGACTTCATAAGGAGGTCCATAACCTCCTGGCCATTCTTAGAGTCAAGAGCTCCAGTTGGCTCATCCGCAAGAACAAGCGTCGGATTATTTGCCAGCGCTCTTGCGATGGCCGTTCTCTGCTGCTGTCCACCAGAGAGCTGATTAGGAAGATGTCTTCTTCTCTCAGAGAGACCGAGAAGTTCGATGATATGATCTATATATTCCTTGTCCGGCTTCCTGTGATCCAGAAGAACCGGCATCTTGATATTTTCTTCCACTGTGAGAACAGGAATAAGATGATAAGCCTGGAAGATAAAACCGACCTTTCTTCTACGGAATATGCTGAGCTCATCATCGTTATACTTTGTTATGTCCTTTCCATCCACGAAGATGGTTCCATCCGATGGAGTATCAACTCCTCCCATAATATTAAGAAGCGTGGACTTTCCACTACCGGATGCACCGACCACGGAAACCACGCTACCCTTCTCTATATCAAGATTCACATTATGAAGAGCCAGAACCTGGTTCTCCTTCTCTCCATAAATCTTTGTAACATTCCTCATCTCAACGATATTCATCTCCACTCCTCCTTAAAATAAGTCAACGGGACCGGGTCCCACTGACTCCAAGATCTGTCCCTACTGACTTATTATAGTGTGTGTGGCTTACAACTACGTGACAAAATGAGGATGGGAATCTTACAATTTTGCAAGATTAGTTTTTCGTGCAGATGTTCTTTTGATTAAGACACAGACTCGATATACTCTTGCATTTCTAAGGGATAGTTGTTATACTCTGGAAGAAATCAAAAAAAAGAAACGGAGGAGACCGATGAAAAATATTTCTTGCAAATAGTTTTAGTTAATAGCCTGAGGTTTATATCAGCATGGTGCTGATAAGTTTTTTTGTTATGAGAATCAGGCTACACTTGCAAGAAATAATTCATAGTGGTTTACTTTTTAGCACTTTGCACCGCAGAATTTTTTCTTGTGGTGTATTTTTTTTACGGAGGTGCTATATGTCATTATTACAAGTATCAAATCTAACCTTCTGTTATGAAGGAAGTTTCGACAATATATTCGAAGAGGTCTCCTTTTCTATCGATACAAACTGGAAGCTGGGTTTTATCGGAAGGAACGGAAAAGGCAAAACTACATTTTTAAATCTTTTACTCGGTAAATACGAATACTCTGGAAGTATTTCAACGGATCAACATTTTGATTATTTCCCTTACAAGCTTTCTGATAGCGAAATGAACTTGACCGCGGATGAGCTGGCAGAAACCTGGAAGCCAGGGGTTGAGAGCTGGAAGGTAATCTGCGAGCTGAACAAGATGGATGTCGGCTGTGAGCTTTTATATCGTCCCATCAGTACGCTAAGTTTCGGAGAACGCACAAAGGTAATGCTTGCCGTCCTCTTCTCCGGCGAAAATGAATTCCTTCTGATAGATGAACCAACTAATCATCTGGATAAGGACGGCCGCGAGATCATAAAGAAGTATCTCAGTGAAAAGCAGGGTTTTATTCTTGTATCACACGACAGAGACCTGCTCGATGCAGTAACTGATCACTGCCTCGTTCTTAACCGTTCATCTATCGAGGTTGTTTCAGGCAACTTCAGCACATGGTGGGAGAACAAGGAAAAGGCCGATGCATTCGCCAGATCAGAAAACGAGAAACATCTAAAGGAAATAGGAAAGCTACGTTCATCCGCAGACCGAGCCGGCAGGTGGGCTGATAAAAATGAGAATACCAATATAGGTTTTGATCCTATAAAGGAGCACGATAGAAACATTTCAACCAGAGCCTACATCGGAGCCAAGACCAAGAAAATGCAATCCAGAGTCAAGAACTTTGAGAAACGAATTGAACGCGAAATCGAAGAAAAAGAAGGACTACTTAAGGATATCGAAAGTGTTGATAATCTAAAGCTCATGCCCCTCAAGCATCACAAGAAATGCCTCGTAGAATGCAGAGACTTCTCACTCCGCTACGTAGACGCCAGCGAGAACACCCTAAGCAACCTAACTTTCCAGTTACTAAATGGCGATATTCTTTTTCTTAGTGGCGAAAATGGATGCGGTAAATCTACACTTATAAAGGCTATACTCTCAGCAGCAGAACAAGGAAACATAATAGAAACCAAAAATGATAAGGACACCAACATGGTTACAAGTGGTTCTATGGAGCTGGCCAGTGAGCTAACCATATCATATGTAAATCAGGATGCCTCTAAATTATCAGGCTCCCTCAAGAAATATGCAGAGGATCACAAACTTGACTACAGCCTATTTCTCACACTACTCAAAAAGCTGGATATGAACCGGGTTCAATTCGAGAAGAATATCGAGGACTATTCAGAAGGTCAGAAGAAGAAGGTACTCCTGGCAGCCAGCCTTCTCACTCCAGCGCATATCTATATATGGGACGAACCGCTGAACTATATTGATATTTTTTCAAGAATGCAAATAGAACAGTTGATAGAAACCTATAAACCGACTATGATAGTAGTTGAGCACGACACTCGATTCCGAGAGAAGCTCGCGACAAAGGAGATCAAACTTTAGTTATAGAAAAGAGAGTATGCAAATGACGACCAAAGAATATGTTCTCAAAACTCTAGAGGAAAATAAAGGATACTTCGTAACTGGCATGGAACTCGCCAGTGAACTTGGAGTATCACGAAATGCAATCTGGAAAGCTATAAATGAACTAAAGAAGGATGGCTACGACATCTACTCTGTTAACAACAGAGGCTACGCTCTTGATGAATCCAGTGATATCCTTTCTGTCGCAGCCATTAAAGAAGAGATGTTAGCGCTTGTCAAGGCTAGTAAAAACACAAAAAACGAATTTTCAATTAGTAAATCAAAGATCAATCAAATTGTAGATAGCATTATTATTTATGATGAAGTTGATTCAACGAATCAGCTGGCAAAGATGGAGCTCATCACCGGTGCACTGGATAAGAAGATAATCATTGCAAAGAAACAGTCCGCCGGAAAAGGACACAACAAGAAAGCATTTAGCTCTCCTGAGGGCGGTATCTATCTGAGCATCATTCTTGATGATCAAGATGTTATAAGTATAAACAACAAGAAGAGTTTCAAATCCAGCTCCATTGGAACGATTGTAAAGAATAATATTGAAGAGCTTACAGGCAAGGACGTGACGCTCGACAAGAAACTCAATCGAATTTCTATAGGAAACAAAAATATCTGCGGAATACTCACAGAGTACTTCGCAGATATGGAAACCAACACTGTTAATGGTTATATAATCGGTATAGGAATCAAGAATATCTCTATCCCTAAGAATGAGATAGTTGCGAGAATTCTTCTTGATTTATACTATTCGTTACAAAACTGATTACACCTCATCCCACTTGACTGATAATAATGCGATGATTAGTGACAGGCCCATTCCAATGAGACTTAAGTTTGCCATGACCGGTGCAGGTAGAGATAATTTCTCCAGCAGCGGAGCGAAATAGGTGCCGACAAGTCCAAAGAATCCACCAACAACTACTGCGGCAACCCATACCGGTTGTCTTATCTCTTTCTTCTTATGACAAAGAATGGCAATGAGTAATGGGAAAATTATTCCAGGTGTATATATTGAATAAGCTCCCGTCAGAAGAGACATTATATCTCCCCTTCCAAGAACGGCAAGCGCTGTTGCAAGAATGCCAATAACTCCAACAGCAATTCTTATGCCCATCACACTTTCTTTTCTTAGAATATCCTTCACAAAAATGGAAGATGCATTTATAAGGCATGTATCTGTTGAAGAAAGTATAGCCGACAGAAGTCCAAAGATAAGAGGAATACTTACCACCTTAGGAAGAATACTAACAACATACATAAGTGTCTTTGATTCACCCAGTTCCTCTGGAGTGATGTTATACTTCGCCCACATGCCAATCAAGGTTATAAATATTGAGAATACGAACAGCCCAATTCCCGCGATGAGGGCTGATTTTTTTGCAATGGATTCATCTTTAGATATGAAGTTTCGGGAGATAATATCAGGACCAAGAAAATATACTCCGCCTATAACAAAAAGCTGATTCAAAAGATTCATTGGTCTGTAATACTGATTAACAAAATCTATATTATCAGCAACACTGGTAGTATCACCACCCCTAACAATGTATAGATAAAGGCAGCATAGAACAACGCCGATCACTATCACAATAAACTGTATCTTATCTGTTTTTACAACCGATGACTGTCCTCCAAATAATGTATAAACTATTATCACCAGTGACATTATTATAAAAAGCCACTTATCATTTCTTCCTGTTGCGAAGCTGACAAGTGAATTCATTGCAACAAGCTGACCTGCTACTACGCCAATCCATGCAATAACAATAATAAGTGCTATTATCATTTCTGCTGTCCTTCCGACCGTAATATTCGCTAGATCAGGAAGTGTCGCTGCACCTGTAGCTCTAACCTTCTTCGATATTAAGAAAGACTGAAGCACAAGTCCTATCGCACCAAAAGCTAACCACCAAATTCCAGGAAATCCTATTGTATAAACTGTATCTGTTATGCCTATTGTTGTTGAAGCACCTATCACAGTAGCCAGCAGTGTCATGGTAACCGCAAACGTTCCCTGAACTCGACCGGCGACCGCATAATCCTCAAAGGTCTTCGCCGAACGAAAATCCAATATACTGATAATAACAAAAACCAACAAATATAGTCCTAAAACTAATAAAAATACAGCGTTCATCTCTTCCTCCAAAACTAGTATTATCACACAACAATTCGATTGTCAACCTAATCTGATTTTTAGGGTGACATTATATTATTTAGAGTGCATTTTGTATTTATGTTGTATTTCCATCATTATCAATGTAAAATAAGAGCAGTAACATTTCGTTTATTGTTTGTATGGTATTTGTTATGAATCAATTATTCAATCGTTCAAAGGCAAAGCTGATTTGCTATCTTCTTAATTTTTGTTTTTTGATCATCCACTTTTTTATGATCTACATTTTTACTGAAAATAACGTCACCCCAATGGTGCAGTTTAATATTTTTAGTATTATTTTTTACGTTATATCCCTAGTTATTATATATTTTGGATTCTTTAGGTTTTTCGTTTTATCTACCTATCTGGAAATACTTCTCCATATGACTCTCGCTATCATATTTACAGGATGGGACCATGGATTCCAAATAACCCTGATTGGAATAAATTCGCTTGCATTCTTTGCTGAATATTTAGGAAGAAGTATACAAGGTAAATATATTCCTGCCGCTCCACTGGGAATACTTGGAATGATATTCTACATTTCATCCTTTATTCTCACAAATAAATACGGAGTTCTTTATCCATTAACTAATCAAACATCATTTATCCTGCAATTACTTTGGGCTCTCGTAGTCTTCATTATACTAATTGCATGCCTTCAACTTTTTACTCTTCTATCATTTCATTCGGAAAGGCTACTATCGATTGCTGCGACCAAGGATAAGCTTACAAATCTTCCAAACAGATATCATATAGCAAAATTCGAAAATGATTATTTATCAGATGATAGGTGGATTGCACTTGCAGATATAGATGATTTTAAGAAAATAAACGATACCTATGGCCATAACTATGGCGACTATGTTTTGATAACCCTCGCCGAGCTCATGCAAAAGGATCTATCCGATTGTGAGATATGCCGATGGGGAGGCGAAGAGTTCCTGATAATAGGAAAAGGACATGATACAGATATTGCTTACAAAATACTAGATGCATTTCGCAAATCTATAGAAGCTTATACATTTTCAAATGATGGCATCGACGTTAACCTTACGATCACAATCGGCCTAGCGGCATTTAAACCAGATTTATCTATGGCTGAATGGGTAAATATAGCTGACAAGAAGCTATATGCCGGCAAATACGGCGGCAAGAATCAGGTGGTTGTTTAGAGAAAAGGAACAAAGATTGAAACTGCTTGAAGCTGTTTAAAACTGAAGTTTGAATGTACTTCCTTCGCCCTCTTTACTATCGACCGTAATCCTTCCGCCCATCCCTTCAACAATAGACTTAGAAAGGGAAAGGCCTATTCCAACGCTGTTTGGATTCACCTCGTTGCTTGCTCTGTAGAATCTATCAAAGATATGAGTCATAGTTTCTTCAGACATACCAATACCATGGTCAGATATGTATATACGCGTAAATACAGAATTCTTTTCAACATGTATATCAATATCCGAACCTTCTTTTGAATAATCAGAAGCGTTTTTTACAATGTTTATAATAGCCTCTGTAAGCCACTGACCATCAGCCTTTATGGATATGCCTTCTTCGCATCTTACTCTGAGCTTTTGTTTTCTGGTGTCAGTCAGATATTTAACACTTCCTGCCACCTCACTTAGTATGGCAGATACATCAACATCCCCCATTTCAAACTCTATTGCACCGGCCTCAATACGAGCAAGCTTCAGCATAGAAAGGACCATCCATTCCATTCGGCTGATCTGATTAGTTGCCTCACCGAGGATCATCTTTCGTTCTTCTTCGTTATCGACCTTATCATTAACTATAAGGTCTAAAAACAAATCCATAGAAGCAAGAGGAGTTTTAAGCTGATGTGAAATGTCCGACATAACATCTCTCAAATATTCCTTCTCACTTTTCTCTTTTCTCTTTCCTTCCTGGAACATATTGACCAGTTTTTCAAAACTGTCATAAAAGATTCCAATGCTTCCTTCTTTCAGCTCAGAAGCCTTATATTCCTCAATCCTCTTCAGACTGTCTGCCATATCATCCTTCTCTTTACTTTCCTCTATAATAGAAAGCATTAGGTCAGATGCGTCATCAACAGAATCATATGCCATATCCAAATATTTTTTTGAAAATATGTACATCAGTACGACCAGTAAAATCTCTGTCAGTCCGACCAGACCTAGAATCAACCTGCCCACTTTATCCAGTGTCATCCCAAGATAAAACAGCAAAACAAAGCTGACGACAAGAAAAATTCCTGCCACCAGCCAGAACATCATTTTGAAATTGTCTCTTTCATAACTACTCTTCATAGTTAATCCTCGAATCGATATCCTATTCCTTTTACGGTTTTTATATACTCAGCATCATCACCAAGCTTGTCGCGAAGTCTCTTTATATAAACAGAAAGAGTATTATCATCTATATATGTATTCTCCGTATCATATAACCTTTGAAGCAGCTGGTCTCTGGTGATAACTATCCCTTTATTGCGCACAAACTCTCTAAGGAGTCTTAGTTCAGCAGGAGTGCAGTCCACCAGGGTCTCTCCATCGTATAATCTAAAGCTATCTATATTAAACTTATGAGTTCCGAAAACAACCTCTGTTTCTTCCATATTATTTGATACGGATTGCATTGCACGTTCCTGTCTTCTAAGAACAGCTGCAATTCTTGAAAGAAGCTCCTTTACCCGATAAGGCTTTGTCACATAATCGTCAGCGCCTAAATCCAGGCCACGTACAATGTTGGACTCATCCCCAACTGCGGTGCAGAAGATTACAGGTATGGTATTTCCTTTGCTGGATAATTCTTCCAGATAGGAAAATCCATCTCCATCAGGGAGCATGACATCCAGCAGGATCAGAGCAAAATCAGAGGATGAGAGTTTCTCCCTGGCCTGCGCCAAATTCATAGCATGCTCGACTTCGTATCCCTCAGCTTTAAGAGTATATGTAGTTCCCATGGCGAGGGCGTGATCGTCCTCTACTAATAATATCTTTTTCATAATGAAGATTATAGCATTTTCCTCTTGACTTTAATAGCCATAGTTGTATAATACACTTTAGCGCGTTAAATCGTTAGCGTGATAAAGCAGGCGCGTATTTTTTTCTAAAAGGAGATAGACAAATGGCTATCAAAGTTATCTTATTAGTAGTTTTCTTTGCTACAATGATCGGAATTGGTATCTATTCCAGAAACAAAGCAAAGAACGTAAATGACTATGTACTCGGCGGACGTACAGTAGGTCCTTGGATCTCAGCTTTCGCATTTGGTACTTCCTACTTCTCATCCGTTGTATTCATCGGATATGCCGGACAGTTCGGTTGGAAATTCGGTCTTGCATCAACATGGATTGGACTTGGAAATGCATTCATCGGAAGTCTTCTTGCATGGCTTGTTCTTGGACGTCGTACAAGACTTATGACACAGCAGCTGGATGCAAAGACAATGCCTGAATATTTTGGTAAGAGATTTAATTCCAAATCACTCAGAGTCGTTGGTTCCATCATTGCATTCGTATTCCTGGTACCTTATACAGCCGGTGTATATAATGGTCTTTCAAGATTATTTGGTATGGCCTTCTCAATAGATTATCGTATTTGTGTAATTATCATGGCTCTTCTTACAGGAGCATATGTTGTTATCGGTGGATACATGGCAACAGCACTTAACGATTTCGTTCAGGGTATCATCATGCTGATTGGTATCTGTGCAGTAATCGGTGCTGTACTTAATGGTCAGGGCGGATTCCTAAATGCAATCCAGGAACTTTCGAAGATCGCTACTGATCCTGCAGTTACTACCCCAGCTCTTGCAGACAGCCAGGGACTCTTCGCAAGTTTCTTTGGACCTGACCCACTCAGTCTTCTCGGAGTTGTTATTCTTACATCTCTTGGTACCTGGGGACTTCCTCAGATGGTTCATAAGTTCTATGCCATCAAGGATGAGAAGGCAGTTAAGACTGGTACTGTTGTTTCAACATTCTTCGCTATCGTAATTGCTGGCGGTTGCTACTTCCTTGGAGGTTTCGGTCGTCTCTTCGCAGATCATGAAGGAATCATCATTTTAGCAGAAGATGGAACTACAAAGGTTGCATTTGATAACATTGTTCCTACAATGCTTTCAACACTTCCTGATATCCTTATTGGTATCGTAGTAGTTCTTGTATTCTCAGCTTCAATGTCAACTCTTTCATCACTGGTTCTTACATCAAGTTCAACACTTACACTTGATCTTATCAAGCCACTTCTTAAGAAGGATATGAAAGAGAAGACTCAGCTTAGACTTATGCAGCTGTTCGTTATGTGCTTCATTGTACTTTCAGTTGTAATTGCATTTAACCCACCTACATTCATCGCTCAGCTGATGGGTGTTTCATGGGGAGCTCTTGCAGGTGCATTCCTTGCTCCATTTATGTATGGTCTTTACAGCAAGAAGATTACAAAGGCTTCTGTATGGGCAAGCTACATCGTTGGTGTTGGCTTTACTCTTGCTAACATCTTCGCTACACAGGCTGGAAAGCCAATCATCGCTTCACCTATCAATGCAGGCGCTGCTACAATGATCGCAGGACTCATAATTGTTCCTATCGTAAGTCTTATCACTCCAAAGCCTGATAAGGAAAAGGTTGATGAGATATTCACATGCTATGACAAGACAGTTACTGTTAAAGAAACAGAGAACCTTGGTGAGTCATTATAAGAATTAAAAAGAACATATATAAAATAAAGCACTGGGACAAACTGATATGTACCCAGTGCTTTATTTTTATATTTCTACCTCTGGAATAACCTCCAGACTTCTTTTAAGTATTCCATTCATATATGCAATAGCCGTTCCGTAGTTCGTAATCGGAACACCCTGATCTTCTGCTATTCGATACCTCGACTGTGCCTCTGCCGGATTCAGCATACATGCGCCACAGTGGATCACAAGCTTGTACTGCTCTAAGTTAGAAGGAAACTCAGTTCCAGAACTAAGATCAATCTTCGGATTAATTCCCGTATACTTCTTTATCAGATTAGGAAGCTTCACAGAACCAATATCACCGCACTGTCTGTGATGAGTGCATCCTTCACTTATCAGAATCCTGTCTCCATCCTGCAGCTCATCAATCTGAGTAGCCCCGAGAACTGAAGGTATAAGATTCCCCTTGTATCTCGCCATCAGAATTGAGAAAGAAGTCAGTGGAATGTCCTCTGGAACAATCTCGCTTACAACCTTAAATGCCTGAGAATCCGTGATTACCATACGAGGTTTTTTACTCAGCGAGTTAAGCGTTTCTATAAGCTCCGAATCCCTGCACATAAGTGGAATAGCACCATGATCGAGAGCATCTCTTATAACCTGCTGTTGAGGCAGAATAAGACGCCCCTTTGGTGCAGCCTTATCAATAGGAATAACGAGCACAATGATATCTCCCTCAGAAACCAGGTCGCCTATCAGCTCTGTTTCTCCACCACTCTCCTTAATAAGTCGTGCAGTAAGCTCTTTCAATTTCTGAATGTTATCTCCCTGCTTGGCACTAACATAAAGCTGAGCCGTTACAATTCCATTCTCACCTGTAGAAAGCTTTTCTTCGTAATCCTCTTTCTTTAAAACAGGAAGCAGATCAACCTTGTTGTATACCAATATATAAGGAATGTTACGGCCCCTAAACAAAGTGATCAGCTCATCATCCGCCTGAGAAAGTCCCAGCCTTGCATCGACAACAAGAATAGCTATATCAGTTTTTCTAAGAACCTGCTTCGCCTTTTCAACACGGAGCGCACCCAGCTCTCCCTCGTCATCAATACCCGGTGTATCAATGATTACAACCGGACCAAGAGGCAGAAGCTCCATGCTCTTATTTACTGGATCTGTAGTTGTACCCTTTGTATCCGAAACGATGGAAAGGTTCTGCCCGGTAAATGCATTCACCAGGCTGGACTTTCCTGCATTACGACATCCAAAGAATGCTATATGCTTTCTTTCCCCTGAAGGGACACTATTTAAACTCATTTGTTTTCTCCATTTAAAACTTCACCAAAAATGGAACTAGAATCTGAAATCTCTCTCTCCACCATTCTTAATCAGCTCAAGTCTTTCCTTCATAATCTCAAGAACCTTTGGATTATTTATATCCTTAAAGTTATCAGCAATAATCTTCTCTCCAAGAGCTCTTGTTTCAGGAGCAGCATAATCAACCAGATACTCCTCAAGAGTCATGAGGGCATTTGGCAGACAGCAGTTCTGAATCTGCTTAGCTTTGCAAAGAGCCATGAATCTATCACCTGTTCTTCCTTCGCGGTAGCAAGCGGTACAGAATGATGGTACATAGTCCATCTCCATAAGCCACTTAATAACCTCATCAAGTGTTCTTGTATCTGAAACCTCAAACTGAGTTGTATCCTCTGGACGTTCTTCCTGAGTATATCCACCAACAGAAGTACGTGATCCACCTGATATCTGAGATACACCAAGATGAAGCACTCTTTCTCTTACCTTCTGTGACTCTCTTGTAGAAATGATCATTCCTGTGTAAGGAACAGCTATACGGATACATGCTACGATCTTAGCAAATGTATCGTCATCGATTGCATTTGAGAAATCTCCTACATCAATATCATCAGCTGGGCAGATACGTGGAACAGAAATTGTATGTGGTCCAACTCCGTGTACTGCTTCAAGGTGCTCTGCATGCATGAGGATTCCGGCAAACTCATAACGGAACTTATCAAGTCCGAAAAGAACTCCAAGACCTACATCATCAATTCCACCCTGCATAGCTCTATCCATAGCCTCTGTATGATAAGCATAATCACTCTTAGGTCCTGTTGGATGAAGCTCTTTATAAGAATCCTTGTGATATGTCTCCTGAAACAGGATGTATGTTCCAATTCCCGCCTCATGAAGCTTCTGATAATTCTCAACTGTAGTAGCTGCGATGTTAACATTAACACGTCTGATTGCACCATTTCTATGCTTGATAGAGTAGATGGTATCTATACTTTCAAGAACGTACTCGATTGGATTGTGGATTGGATCCTCACCTGTCTCAAGAGCAAGTCTCTTGTGACCCATATCCTGAAGTGCTATAACCTCATCGCGAATCTGATCCTGAGTAAGCTTGATTCTTGGTATAGTTCTGTTCTTTGCATGATATGGACAGTAAGTACATCCATTGATGCAATAGTTGGAAAGATAAAGTGGGGCAAAAAGAACGATTCTGTTACCGTAGTATTCCAGCTTAATCTCATTTGCCAGCTTGTAAATTTCCTCATTCTTTTCAGGTATATCGCAGGCAAGAAGAACAGATGCTTCTCTGTGGTCAAGTCCTTTTGACTCTCTTGCCTTCTTCAGAATCTCATCGATTACCTTTACATTACTTTTGTTTTCATCAGCATATTTTATGGATTCCATGATCTCGTCATGATCAATGAATTCCTCTGCCTTAAGTGATTTTGGATTGTACATTTTATTCCTCCTTAGTATCCCTGTTTGGGATGTCGTTTTTATAATCTTTATGGTCACCTCGTGAGGTCACCACATTAAAACCTATAGACTGCATTCTCTGCTGTAGACAGATCTTACACTGGGCGGATTCATCGCCAGTACAAATCTTGTCATCATATAGCAGATACTTATCTCTCACTCCCACAGGAGAAAGGTTTGGCATAACAACATTCGCTCCCACCTTGATGCCATATTCTCGTCCAACCGGATTGATGGTTCCAAGAGCCGTTGTTGATGGAAGAAGCACATTCGGAAGCATAAGTCTTACAAGACCCAGCATGAAAAGTGTCTCCTCCATAGTGCCATTTTCTTTATCTTTAAATGGGGTATCATGGTGCGTAATAAACGGACCAATCCCCACCATATGTGGCTGCAGCTCATGAAGAAACAGCATATCATCAGCAAGACATTCTTTTGTCTGGTATGGCGAACCCACCATGAATCCCGCTCCAACCTGATATCCTATTTCCTTTAGCATAAACAGGCATTTCTTTCTGTTTTCCAGGGACATGTTATCCGGATGCAGCTTCCTGTAAGGCTCTTCATTTGCTGTCTCATGTCGAAGCAGATATCTGTCTGCTCCCGCATCATAATATTTCTTATAACTCTCGTAGGTTTTTTCACCCAGAGAAAGAGTCACGGCACAGTCAGGATACTGTTTCTTAATGGACTTAATGATCCTGCAGATGTCATCATCTGAATAATATGGATCCTCACCGCTCTGAAGAACGAATGTTCTAAACCCAAGTTCATATCCTTCCTTGCAGCAGCTGAGTATCTGTTCTTCAGTCAGTCTGTATCTATCAGCTTTTGGATTGCCGCATCTTATTCCACAGTAATAACAATCCCTTTTGCAGTAGTTTGAAAATTCTATCAGGCCACGAACATAAACGTCCGTTCCATAGTTCTCACGTCGAATACGGTCCGACTTCTCAAACAGATATTCTGACAGCTCCTTCGTCTGGTGCTCAAGAAGATAAATCCACTCATCCTTTTCCAGTTCCTGAGTAGCCTCCAGCTTATCTATTAATTTATATTCATCTAAAACTTCTAGGCTCATTTAATACCTCTTTTTTGCGTAGACGGTATTTGTTGTTACTCCGTCCAGCATACCCAGTTTGCCTCCTAATGAACTGATTATCTTCTCCGGCGCATCCAGGCTTACATTAATAATGCAAATCTTTTTCTCTCTATACGGAATACCCATTCGGCCGATAACATATTCTCTTGCGTCATGAAGAATCTTGTTAACATCCTCAATGGATTCTTCATTTTCAACAACTATTCCGATAAGCGCTATCCTGTTTTCCACTAGTTTCACCTCCTAAGTAACTTATGTAGGGGATGGAATTATCTAGACAAAAAATAAAGGGAAGCACATTACGTACTTCCCTAAAATTCGAATCAAAGCGTAGATACCCCTGGGCATCCTCTTATTCCATCGCCTTTCCGGTTGGGACGAACCCTTCCGCGTCAGTACGTGAACTAAGTGTAACACCATAGCCGCTGTATTTCAAACGATATTTATATCAAAAAAGTGTTACTGTCTGGCATCAGGTTTTTTTGACCATGAGTTCAACGACAAATCCATTATCATTATAGTATTCCATGCCGCCGCCCATTTTTTCCATATACCACTTAACCAAATATAGACCCAGTCCATAGCCGGTTTTATCTTTTACATCTTTTCCTCTATAGTATTTCTCAATGATAAGAGGAAGGTCACTTTCTGGAACACCAGGACCAGCGTCGCGAACAGTAATTTTAATAAAACTATCTACTCCACTTCTGTTATCAGAAGCTGACTGTACCTCGTCGAATCTGACATGAATATCAGTGCCGGCATATTTGTATGAGTTTCCAACTATGTTATCGATAACCTGTTTTATTCTAAGCTTGTCGATATATACCAGACACTCTGGAATATGATTATCCAGGATTACATTTCCGTATTCCTTCATGCTCCTGAAATAGTCTTCTATATAAACCGAAGAATTCTCTATAATGTTTACTTCAATTTCTTCCATGTCATCCAGATTAGCGCGGAGCAGGTTCTGAACCAGTTCATTTATTGTTTCAGTTTTCTGCGAGATGTATCCAATCTTCTCAAGCTCACCATCTATTTCCTTTAAATCAGCCGTGCCTTCCTGCTCCAGCTTTTCCCGTTTCTTCTTTTTCTGAAGCTCCAGAACCTCGCAGGTTGCCTGGATGGTTGCCACCGGAGTTTTCAGATCGTGACTCAACTCGGCTAGCATTTCACGCTTCTTATTCTCCGCTTCCATCTCCCTCACTTTAGAGCCCTTTAGTTCCTCTCTCATAATGTCGAAGCTTTCATTAAAATCCACAAAAATACTTCTTCTATTAACATCAAGAGGAATGTCCAGGTTGCCTCTGGCTATTTCGTCAGCGTAATCCTTGATATCCTTAACAGGTTTTATATCAAAGTAGTAAACAAGAAATAGCAATGCGTAACCCAGCAAAAGTATAACAGCCCAGAAGATCAGCGCACACTTATTAATTCCACTTCTATAAACATCCATACCGGCATTTAAATCGTTCCAGACCTCCTTATATACCTCCATCTCACTATTATCATAGGAACCAGGAGTCATATTCAGATGAAAACTATTTGCATAGATTAAAAATGCGCCAAGGGCTATCAGCATAAAAACAGTATAAAAAATTACAATGTTTCTAAATCTTTTCACCTTCTACTTCTCCGTCTTATCCTTAATCTCCAGCATATATCCTGTTCCCCAGATTGTCTTAATGTATTCTGGATTGTTAGGATCTTTTTCCAGCTTTTCGCGAAGCTTTCTGATATGAACATTCAGAGTACCATCAGAATAGAACGCATCTCCCCAAACCTCATCAAACAGGTTATCTTTTGTAACGATGGTATTCTTATGACTATAAAGGCATTTTAGAAGCGCATACTCCTTTGCCTTCAGCGCGGTTCTCTGGCCACAGATCACAACTGACATTGTAGAGTCCTCAAGCACAAAGTCTTCAGTTTCTTTACCATCATCCTCGTCGACTGTGCTTTGACCTGCGTTTGCATTTTTCAGCTGCTCAACTCTTTTAAGATTAACCTTAACCTTCGCAAGGAGAACAGAAAGACTGTAAGGCTTTTTAATGTAATCGTCGCCGCCGATACTAAGTGCAACCAGTACATCATCATCGCTCTGCCTTGCACTTATAAAAAGAATTGGAAGCTGGTATTCTTCTCTGATCTTTTTACATACCTCGAAGCCTGAACCATCGCCCAGATTTATATCCAGCAGGAGGAGGTCAATGTCATTCTTCTCCAGAAAATCATAACAGGCAGCGGCACTGTCAACGTACTCAGTGCTTATATCAAACATCTGAAAATATTCAGCTGTCATTTTCGCAAGTTCAATTTCGTCATCAACGATCAGACAATTATAATGCATGACCAAACTTCCTTTCTAAAGCTTCCAAAATCTGTATCACTTCCTAGGTATCATAATTGATAAGCCAAATGTATTCTCCTCGGACTGTGCCTTAACCAATCCGTCGTAATCCTCAACAGCATTTCTGATATTTCTTAGACCAAAGCCATGATGTTCTTTGTCCTTTTTTGAGGTATAACCGTCACTCATAAACAGCTTCTCTACATCAACCTTACCTTCAGCGGCATTGGAAATATTTATAACAAAAAACTTTTCAGTTCTCTTTATCTTTAGTTCAACCCATGGATCTTTTTCAACTTTTCTCGCGGCTTCGATAGCATTGTCCAGAGCATTCGCAAAGATGCTGCAGACATCCATAGGCTTCATACGAAGGCCGCCATCAACAACACCATCGGATGTAAAGCTGATATTCAGTTCCTTCATCTTATCTGCCTTCATTGCAACTATACAATCAAGCATCTCATCACCTGTTATGATCGAAGGAGATAGGGCGCGCACGTTTCCTAATAATTCTTTCAGGTGCTGACTGGCCTCTTCAACCTTTCCTTCATCCAGCATCATATTGGTAAGTGAAAGATTGTTGATGATATCATGCCTGAAAGCTCTGGTCTCGGTCTGCGCATTCTTGTAACGCTCTATGTATTCTAACTCAGCATTTAGGTAAGTTTCCTGATACTCGTTCTTTTCCTTCAGGCTTTTATCTGCCGCATTCATTACAATAAGAACTGGAGCCAGAATACCTAAAACAGGAAGTAAAAATGCAAAAATAGCACTTATAACTTTGTAGCGTAAATCTAGTTCATATACTGCTAATGGTA
>JAEEGJ010012195.1_pt1 | contig 21384 bp, 14 predicted proteins | sample 8958761 | NCBI WGS metagenome assembly JAEEGJ01 (sample SAMN16246546, study PRJNA631951) | gut metagenome | biome: gut microbiome; feature: rumen; material: RS-attached | host: Bos | place: Iran: Karaj | collected 2018-10
CACAACGCCATTTAGAAGAGAAACGCGACGAAAAAATGCTAGAAAAAATGGACTTTTAAGGCGCAAAAAACAGACTTTAAAGTATTTGTGACGCTTGTCGCATGTTCTGTTGGAAAATCTTAACTTTTTTGCTTTTTTTCATATATTTTGTAGGATGGGGCAGACATGATAAGAAAAGATTTGAACCAACAGTCTTGGATTGAGAAGGGTAACGCAATCATTGAATCCATAGCGGATGAATATGATTGTGTTTGCTACGTTGACTTGAAAAAAAATCCTGAAGATGACGATGTTGAGATCTTTCATATAAGCCCGTTTCTTGTGAATCGTGTTCCTGCTCTTCAGGGTGAGTGCAATTTCCATAAACGTTTGGATATTCTTTGCAATAATTTTGTTTGTGATAGTGATCGCGAAGTTTTTTATAAAAGTACTCGTCGTGAAATTATTCTAGAAAATCTTGAAAAGAAAACGCAGTATGTAGTTCCTTTTAAGTGTGATATTGACGGCAAAGAAGTGTATTTCCAAATGGGCTTCTTTGCGGACCGTGATGAATCTAAAGCGCTTAAAGGGATTGTGATGCGACTGCGCAATGTCGACCGCGACATTCGTTCAAAACAGCGTTACGAACTGGATCGCCATCTCAACGAAAGCATCGTCATGAAGTTTGGCGAGCAGGTAGAGTCTGTATTTGTCTTTAACCCGATGAAGAATACGTTTAGAACGCTTTATTGCAAGGAGGAACTAAAAGGTCTTTTCCCGCTTGAAGGAAACTTGCAAAGTACCGGTGAATTTGTTGCCATGAATGTAATCCATCCGGCTGATCGTAAGATGATACGTGAAGGTCTTGATAGGAAACGTATTCTTGAACGCCTTTCTCATGAACACAGCTTCCGTTATTTGTTCCGTGATATTGCGCTTGGGTATGCTCGCTGGTACGAAGTCCGCGTGATGCGTTTTGACATTGGCGAAGAAAACGAATTTTTGGTGGGTTTTGTCAATAAAAATGAAGAGGTCGTTACTCAAAAAATCAATGAAAAAGTACGTGATGAATTTGCAAGTATTTACCTTATTGATCTTGAAGAAGTTTTGGTCCATGTAGTTCGCCAGTCTAAGTATAACACGATTGATAAAGCTAAGGAAGTTTATAGTTATGGTGAAGCCTTTAGCAATGTGCTGACTTTTGTTCACAAAGATCATCATGAACAATGGAAAAAATTGGGTGATATCAATTACCTAAAGCAACTATTTGCAAAAGATGATAGTCGTGAGTTGATCTTTAAGCATTTGACTGAAGATGGATCTTTCTTTTGGTGCCGAAGTGTATTTAGAGTTCTTGATAGGATTGATGGTGTTCCGGTAACGCTCGTGTTGACGAGTACTTCGGTGGATAGGGACCAATCTGAACGTCTTAGCATGAACGAAAAGCTAGAATACCAGAAAAAGGAATTGGAAGTCAATCTTTCGATTATCGATGTGCTGGCGTCAGAATATTCATCGGTCATGTATATCAATCTTTTAACGGATGAAGTGATTCCGTATTCCATGAACGAGATGTCAAGGCATTATTACGGTGCAATGTTAAAAGATGGAACAAAGTATAATGATGCGTATTTGCATTTTGTACACGACTTTGTTTACGATGCCGATAAAGAGAGAATGCTTGAGGCTGGCGATATCAGAAATATCAAGGCGTTCCTTAGAAATAATAAGACTTATGTCGCTCTTTTCCGTTCGAATCTCGCTGGGCAAGTGCGTTACAGCGAAATGAAGTTTGTCAAGGTCAATGCTGTGAACGAAGAGCCGACGGCGATGGTTGTTGCTTTTGCCGACCGCGATGAAGAAGTCAGTGCCCGCTTTGTGCATGAAAAAATTATGGCGGAATACGAGGCAATCCTCCTTTGCGATTTGTCGAATGATACGGCCCGTGAAATTTTGCCATCGAAGAAAGTTGATTTTGGCGATAAAAGGCAGCGTAGCACTTGTTCTTATCGCGCTTATAGAATGGTGCAACTTGTCGATAGCGAATACAAGGATGAATGGCTTCGTCTTGCAAGTCCGCAGTATATCCAGCGATTGCTGGCTTATGATGACCGCCGTGAATTGCTCTTTAAGGCATCCCGTTTTAAGGATCCGTGGTTGAGTTTTGTAATGCAGGTCGTGGAACGTCGAAATGGTGTTGCGACTCTTGTCATTATGACGTTCTCCGTTGTGGATAAAAAACGCGCCGAAAAAATCCAGCTGAACAAGATGATTGCGGAACAGAAAGAAGAACTGGAACGCAATATTTCCATTATTGAAGCGCTTTCTGCTGAATACACATCGGTTTATTACATCAATCTTGAAACAGAAGAGATTACGCCTTATTCCATGAATAAGACAACGGCGAATTCTTTTGGCGAAACGTTCAAGCGCAATGTCAAGTATTCGGCGGCGTATTCTGTTTATGTAGATAAGTTTGTGAGCGGCATTTACAAGAATCGAATGCTCCAGGCCGGATCCATCAAGAATATTCGCGAGCAACTTTCGAAACGAAAGAGCTTTGAGACCATGTACGTGAACTTCCTCAATCGCTATTGCGAAATGAAGTTTGTGAAAGTGGGCGATTCGGATCATCCGAGATTTGCGGCGCTTGGTTTTGCCGATAAGGATGATGTTTTGCGCAAGGAAATTCAGCAGCAGGCTGTAATCCAGGGCCTTGCCGAAGATTTTGATTTGGTGTGCTATATTGATGCTGTTTCTATGCGTGAAAATGTTTACCGTTGTACGGATCTTTTCTCGCGTGTATTCCCGGAGTGGGATAAAATCAAGGGCTTTAATGAACGTCTTGGTGTAATTGTTGAAAAGTTTGTATGTAAAGACGATTACGAATTATTCTTGAAGTCCACCCGTAGAGATGTAATCCTTGAAAATCTAAAGAGTAAAAACGCTTATTATGTCAATTTCAAGGCTGATGTTTTAGGGCATATTGAATATTGGCAAATTAAATTTGTGCTGACGGCGACGAACCCGGTGCAGATTGTTGCGGGTTTCCATAGCGTTGATGAAGAAACTCGCAAACAGAAAAAAGATAAGGAAGCTTTGGAACAAGCGCTTTTGATGGCTAATTCTGCAAGCCGCGCCAAGACGACCTTCCTCAACAATATGAGCCATGATATTCGTACACCGATGAACGCAATCATTGGTTTTACGGGGCTTGCGATGGAGCATATCGACAACAAGGAACAGGTCGCTGATTATCTTTCGAAAATCAGCCGGTCGTCGGAGCATTTGCTTTCGCTCATCAATGATGTTCTCGATATGAGTCGCATTGAATCGGGAAAGATGAATATTACGAATCGTCCGGAAAGCCTTGCGGATATTATCCACATGCTAAAGGGAATTGTTCTTTCGGATGTTCGTTCTCGTGGGCAGCAATTCATTGTTGAACTGGAAAATGTTCATAATGAAATGATCATGTGCGATAAATTGCGCCTGAATCAAGTTTTGTTGAATGTTGTTTCCAATGCCGTTAAGTACACGCCTGAAAAAGGTGTCGTCTTGATGAATGTCAAGGAAGTTTCTGCCGAGCCGGGCTACGCCATTTATGAATTCTTGGTGAAAGATAACGGTATCGGTATGAATGAGGATTTCTTGAAGCAAATTTTTGCACCGTTTACTCGCGTGAATTCATCGACGGTAAGCGGTATTCAGGGAACCGGCCTTGGCATGTCCATCACGAAGAACATCATAGATATGATGGGTGGGACTATTGAGGTTTCGAGCCGAGAACAGGTGGGAACGGAAGTTTTCATGACCTTTAAGTTTAAGCTTTGTAATAAGCCTGTTGCTTTAGCGACAAGTGGAAAGTTTGCAGGGGTCCATTGCTTGATTATAAACGATCGTCCTAAAATTTGTAGGACTGTAGATGCCGCGTTAAAGAAAGAAGGTTTGCGTTTTGATTTGTGTATGTCGGGTGACGAGGCTTTGGCCTACATTGAAAACTCTCGCGCTGCAAACGATAATTACGGCCTGATTCTAATTGACTGGAATATGCCGGAAATGAAGGGAATCCAGATTACACGCCAGATTCGCAAAGTTATCGGAATGACCACGCCGATTGTCGTGCTGACTTCGTATGATTGGATTGATATAGAAAAGGAAGCTTTTGAAGCGGGTGTAACATCGTTCTTTGCAAAGCCTTTGTTCCCGTCGGATTTGCATAGCATATTGCAAAAGTTCTGTGGTTGCTCGTCGGAATCGATGTCTGAATTTGAAGAACTCTCGAATGAGCCGAAAAAATACGACTTTACAGGCCGAAAGGTGATGCTTGTTGAAGATAATGTACTCAACCGTGAAATTTCTACGGAAATCCTTGAAGATCGCGGTATTGAAGTGACGGCGATGGAACGTGGAGACCTTGCTGTAGAAAAACTCAAGTATTCATCGATCGAGTACGATGCTATTTTGATGGATATCCAGATGCCGGGTATTGACGGTTATGAAACGACTCGTCAGATTAGAGCTATGAAAAAGAAGGGCGTTTCGGATGTGCCGATTATAGCGATGACGGCGAATGCGTTTGACGAAGACAAACGTGCCGCAATGGATGCCGGCATGAACGATCACGTGGCAAAGCCTGTGGATGTTGAAGTGCTTTGCGCGACCCTTGCGAAATTCTTCCGTTAGTTTTTTTGAATGCCGTTGTCGAACTCAACGGTGAACCATTTTTCTTCGATGACTTCGTAGTCGGAGCCACCGTTGAAAACATTGGCGTTGCCGTAGACTTCGTAGCCTTTGCGCATGGATACGGTACAGGCGAATTTCTCAGAGAGGATTTTGCAAACTTCGGTGACGTCTGCTTCGGGAATGTTTTGACAGATGTTGCTGATGTTGGTTGTATTTGCTGCATCTGGAATATCGTCGGTGGTGCTGCTTGTAATGCCGCGGAGGCTTACGCTGATGCGATCGCTGAATTTGCGGAGCGAAAACTTGTAGCTTTTGTACGTGAATTCGGAATCCGCGGTGGCGGCAAGTGTGTCTGCGTTGCAGAAAATAGAACCAATGACGCTGTATTCGTAATCCATTGCAATAAAGATAGTTAATTTAGTTCGGAAATTCTACCGACTGCATTCTGCAAACTGTCTTAAATGTCAGAATTAGACATGGACTATTTATATATTTGGACTGAGGTAAAATGATGGATACTACTTATTTGATTGTGGCGGCGGTTGCGGTTTTTGCTTTTGCGATCGGTTGTTTGATGGGGGCGCTTGTAGCGCACAAAATGGGACGTTCTGTCCATGCAGATCGCGAGGCGCTATTCAATGCGGAACTTTCGGCGATGAAATCGCAATTCGAGGCGGTTTCTGCGAGACTCCTTAAGGAACGTAGTGAAGAATTTAAAGGCGAGAATCGCGAGCATATGGAAACGTTTACAAAGCCTTTACTCAAGGAACTCGATAACATGCGCGAAATGCTCGGGCGTGCGAAAGAAGGCAACGACAAGAATATTGCAGAACTGAATGGCGCTATTAAGACGATGGTGGAACAATCCAAAAAGCTTGGGATTGATGCCGAAAATCTTGCTGATGCGCTCAAGAATCGTGGCAAGGTGCAAGGCGATTGGGGCGAAGTTGTGCTTGCGAATATTTTAAGCGACAGCGGCTTGCGCGAAAATTTGGAATACTTTACGCAAAAAAGTTATACGGATGAAAACGGTCGTGAATTGCGCCCGGATGTTGTCGTGAAATGTTCCGATGGATCGAATGTGATTGTCGATTCGAAGGTTTCGCTTACGGCATACACGGATTACGTTTCGGCAGAAAATGACGAAGCGCGCGAGGCTGCATGCAAGGAAAATTTGGCAAGTATTGTAAAGCATGTCGATGAACTTGCTGATAAGAATTACCCGAAGGTGGTGCCGCATGCGGTGCCTTATGTGCTCATGTTCGTGCCGAATGAAGGTAGCTACATTTTGGCGGTGAACAAGGATCCGGCTATTGCGCAAAAGGCGTACCGCAAGGGTGTACTGATTATCAATCCGACGAATTTGATGCTTGCGTTGAACCTGATTTTGCTCACGTGGCAGAATACGCGCCAAGAAGAAAATTGCGTGAACATCATGAAAACAGCAGAAGGTCTTTATGAAAAGTTCTGCGGTTTTACAGATAACTTTGTGAAAGTGGGGCGCCAGTTGAACGTGGCTCAAACGACATACGCCGATGCGCTTGCACAGTTGAAAGATGGCAAGGGAAATATTCTCAGTCGCTTTGAAACCATGAAGCAGCTTGGGATTACAAGTACCAAGACCGTCAATGAAAAGTTAAAGTAATCAACTCGTTCGTCATTCCTCTTCGAGGCATGACGGCTGCGGTTCTCCAATACGCACGCAAGCGTACATGCTGCTAAACTTTGCTAGTCATTCCGGTTGCAATCGGGAATTTATAGACTCAATAAATTTTATTTTTACTATGAATAGAGGCGTTTTATAATGAAGTTTATCCATACCGCAGACTGGCATCTTGGCAATACGATGCACGATATTGATCGCACGCGAGAAGCGGGTGCATTTTTAGAATGGCTTGAATCGGAAATTGAAACGGTTGGCGCTCAGGCGCTTGTCATTGCGGGTGATATCTTCGATGTGGTGAATCCTTCGAACATGGCAAAGACGCAGTACTACAAGTTTTTGTCATCGCTCCTGAAGACGAAATGCTGTAATGTTATTGTTGTCGGCGGGAATCATGATTCTGGAATGCTCCTCGATGCGCCTGCGGACATTCTTGATGCGCTGAACATTAAAGTAGTTGGCTCCATCAATAATCGCAAAGTAGATGACTTGGTTTTTGAATTGAATGATGCCCAGGGGAATGCAATTGGCATTTGCTGTGCGTTGCCGTTCATGCGCGATTTGGAATTGGAACAGTTCTACAAGTATTCCGAGAAGCCAGTTGAAGGCGGATGCGCGAATGTGGCTGACGGTGATTTGTTAAAGCGCCTTTATACAGATGTATATCGCCGTGCTGTTGAATTGCGTGGGGATCGCAACATTCCGATTATTGCCACGGGACATTTGTATGCATCGAATCTCTCGGGCCGCGATACGGAAATTGCTGGTGTGCGCGCGGGACTCGATGGTGCTACTGAAAATGCGTTTGCTGGTGAAAACGCTGTGATGCCAGAAACTTCCGTTGATGACGGTGTTCGTGAAGTTATTGGAACGCTTGGAAATGTGGATGTCTCCACGTTCCCGAGTGAAGCGGACTATGTGGCGCTCGGACATATTCACTATACATCGATGGTCGCCAAGAATCCGAAAGTGCGCTATTCCGGTTCGCCGTTCGTGATGGGCTTTGATGAAGCGAATTGCAAACGCTATGTGCTTGCGGTTGATGTGGCGCAGGGAGCGATTCCTGCAGTCGAAAAAATTGAAGTTCCGAAGGCGATTCGTTTTGAACAGTTCAAGGGCGATATCGAAACGCTCAAATTGAAATTGCGCAACTTGGAAAAAGAACTCGTTGCGAATCCGATGGAAACGTATGTCGATCTGCTTTTGACATCGGGTGATTTTGTGAGCTTGAATGATGCTCTGGAAAAAGAAGAAACGGGCAAGCATTTTGTGGTCAAGCGCCACCGCATTTCGCGCAATGTGTTGCATGGTGCAACAAACTTTGATGAATGCGTGGAATCGACAAAGCAGTACTCGAAAGAAGATTATTTTAGAATGTTGATTGCTTCGAATCTTCAAGAAAACGATGAATCGGCTGCTGTAAAAAATCAATACGATAAGTTTATTAGTTTGTTCAATGAAGCGGTGAGCAAGGCGCACGAATAGGGTAGTACGATGAAAATTAAGAAGATTGAATTTTGCAATATCAACTCCCTTGCTCACGAATGGACGATTGATTTTGAGTCTCCGGATTTTGCGAAAAGCGGCATGTTTTGCATTTCGGGGCCGACCGGCTCTGGAAAAACTTCGATTCTTGATGCGATTAGCCTTGGTTTATACGGCAAAACACCGCGTTTGGGCGCTATTGTTGGCGATATGAACGAGGTGATGACTTATGGCGCCAAGAATTGCTATGCCAAGGTGACTTTTGAATGTGGCGGTACTGTATACTCTGCGCGTTGGGACCAGCATCGTTCTGTAAGGACGAATAAGCTCCAAAAGTATTCTTGGGTGCTGACGAATGAAACTTCGCAAACGGTGGAAGCTTCTTTCTCGAAACAGTCCGAAATTGAAGCGACGATGACGCGCGTGATTGGCCTAGATTTCGGCCAGTTTACCAAATCGATGATGCTTGCGCAGGGCGAATTTAACAAGTTCCTAAAGTGTAATGAAAATGAACGCGCTGCGATTCTCGAAAAGCTCACGGGTGATGGAATTTATAGAAAGATTGCCGTTGCCGTTCATGATTTGTACGCAAGCGCCAATAAAGCGGTTGAAGATATTGAAGTTAAAATTGGCGATGTGAATTTGTTGAGCGACGAAGAACTCACCGATTTGAATTCGAAAATTTCGGCAGCGGAGTTGCAAAAGAAAATACTTGCCGAAGATGCAGAACGCCTCCTTTATATTTGCACATGGTTTGAAAATCTGCATGGCTTCGAAAAACTTTTGTCGGATGCGAAAAATCAATTAGAAAAAGCGAAAAGCGCGCAAGCGGAATTCGAGCCGAATCGAAAAAAACTGGAACGTGCGTTGCATGCTCAAGAAGTGGAATCTTCGTTTGTGGAGTTCAAATCAATTCGCGATAATCTTGCACGCATGAAATCGCAACTCGAAGAGAATAAGACAAAACTTCCTGTTGCTGCGGAAAATCTTGAAAAGGCTTCTGCTCAAAATCGCGAGGCGCAGGCTGCTTTTGAAAAGTGCAAGGCGGAATATTCTGCGAATGAATCTATTTGGGAACAGGTTTCTTCAATTGATGCTGATATTCGCAATGCTCGAGTGCAGTTGAAGAACGCAAAGGATGCTGTTGCAAAGATAGCGGGCGAAGCCGAAGAAACGCAAAAGAAAATTAGCGATACGGACAAGCGGCTTTCTGATAATGAACTGGCTTTGGAAAAAGTGGAAAAGTACATTGCCGAAAATCAGAAAGACGAATCGATTGATGGTCAACTTTCGCTTTTGAAATCGCAGATCGCAGAATGGAAAAATGAAAGCGAAAATGTTTCTGTCGAAGTGCAAAAACTGGAAGTTCTGAAAAAAGCTTTGCAGGATTTTGATGCGGATTTTGAAAAGCAAAAGCTGGATTTGCAATCGCTGCAGGAATATTTGACGGAACATCAGGCGGATGCGGAACTTGTGAATGTTCTCCCGGAAATGAACGGTTTGGCAAATGATGTGGAACGCCATCATAAAGAATTGGTGCGCTTACAAATTGAAATCGCTGCAAAGCAAAAGCAACTCGAAAATGTGAAGGCCGAATGTTCGCAGATTCATAAAAAACTAACCGCTTTACAAAATAATAAAGAAACGATTATTCAAGAAGATATTCCTGTTGTTGTCGCGGAATTGCGCCGTAACTTGAAGCCTCACGAACCTTGCCCTGTCTGCGGTTCTCGCGAGCACCTCTCTTGCGAGGAATCCGTAAAGATTGAAAATGGCGCAAATAGCCTTAATGATTTTGCAGATAAATTGCGTAAAATCAATGGGGAGATGGAAGAACTCCAGCGTTCTTTGGATAGCTTTGCAACGCAACAGAATCATTTTGAAGAAGTCATCAGCGAAAGTTCGCAAAAGCAAAAAGAAGAATCAGATGCGAAATTGAATGCGCTGGAACAGCTGAATGCAAAACTCGAACCTTGGAAAAAATCTGCAACGCTTGAAACGGTGCGTGTAACTTTGCAAGACTTTTCTGAATTGAAAAACGCCTACTTGCAAAAAAAGGAAAAAGCCGATGCTTTGCAGAACGATGTCAATCGCGCTGCAGTAAATCGTGCGGGCCTTGTGGGTGAAGCAAATGCCGCCGAAGAATCGCTAAAAAAATCCCAATCTAAATTGCAAAAAATTTCTCAGGAAATTGAAACGGCTCTTGCAGAATGGTTCTCGAACATCCGCATGGAAGATGTTGATGCGCTGCTTGCCGAACTTGAAAAGAAAAATTCTTGGTGGAAAAAGGCGCAAGAGAAAAAGATCAAGGTCGAAAATGACTTGAACATGGATCGTTCTGCGAAAAATCAATATCAAGAAAATCTTGCGCAGGCAAAAATGCGGTTGGACGAAGCGGCTGCCAAACAAAATGAAATCCAGCAAAATCTGGATGCGCTCGATACAAAGCGCAAAGAAATTTTTGGTGAGAAGTCTGTAGAAGAGGAACGCCGTAAGGCGCGAACTTTACGCGAGTCTGCGGAAAGTTGGGCAAACGAATCGCTTCGCAAAGAACAGCAAATGCGCGAATCGAAAATGGCTCTTGACAATTCTATCGCAGAACTTGAAGGCCGCATTGCAGAAACAGAGCCGAAGCTTACACAATCGCAGGCTCAGTTCCTAGAAAATCTTTCAATGAAAGGTTTTGCGGATGAGCAGGAATTTGCTGCTGCAAAACTTCCTGAAGTGGAACGTAAATCGCTCCAGCAGTTGCAAAAAAATGTGGACGATAATTTGGTGACGGCGCAAACATCGGTCAAAAATTTTAACGACCAGCTAGTGGAGCATCAGCAAAAGCGCAACTTCGAAGAAACTGAAGATGTCGCGTTGCAGGGCCGCGATTCTACAAAGGCAAAATTGAACGAATGCACTGTAAATCTCGCCACATGGACAGAACAGAAAAAGAATGATGATTTGCTCCGCCAAAAGTTCAACGACATGCAGGCGGAACTTGTAAAACTCAAGTCGAAGCGCGCCGATTGGGAGCAAATGCAACGCTGGTTCAATGGCAACAGACTCGACACGGGGAATGGAGATGTGTTCGTTCGATTCATCCAGACGATTACGTTGCGTAATTTGTTAAAAATTGCGAACGGCTATTTGCGCGATATGTTCCCGCGGTATGAAATGGTAACCGAGCCGAACACGCTCAACATCCAGCTTGTGGACCATGACAACAGCGATGCCGTGCGCCCGATTGACAACATTTCTGGTGGCGAAGGCTTTTTGGTGAGCCTCTCGCTTGCGCTTGGAATCTCGACGCTTGCAAGCCGCAACGTGCGCATCGATTCGATGTTCCTTGACGAAGGCTTTGGAACTCTCGATTCCAAGATGCTCCAAGAGACGGTCATTGTACTCCAGAAAATGCAGCAGGAAAAAGGTAAGCTTCTCGGCGTGATTACGCATGTGGATTTGGTCAAGAGCGAACTTTCTACGCATATCGAAGTCACGCCTTGCGGTGGCCGCAGCGTCCTCAGCGGCGCTGGTGTGCTGCATTAGCCAACAGCTGTTTCATAGCCTTGTCACACCGGCCTCCGTGCCGGTGTCGGCATCTTTTCTTTTGTCATTCTGCATAAAAAAAACTATAATAATATTATCAAATTTGTTAGGGGCGTATCATGAATTTTAAAAGTCTAATAGCAGGTGCTTGGTCGAATGGAATCGCCAAGAAACTTTTGATTTTGTTGGTCCTGTCGCTCATCATTTTTGTTATTGGTGTAATGCTTGGCTCGTGGGTACTTGGCGAAAAGTCACTTGGCTGGAAAGGCTTTTTGTCGGGCTACGTTGTTTTTGCGGTGTTGTTTATCAGCGTCATGATCAATGTGTTCAAGAATACGTCGGAGTCCATGCGCGAAGGCAAAAAGCATGTCGATGTTCGCGGTCATGTGCTTGTGCTTGGCGCGGGTCACCAGCTCAAAAGTATTTTGCGTGCGCTCAAAGGCGATAAGCGTCCGATCGTTGTGATGAGCCGTCGCGATATTGAAGGGCGTTTTATTCATTACAAGAAGGATTACGAGAACGAAGAAGATTTGCTTTATGCGGGTGCACTTTTGGCGGATATGATTCTCGTGATTGGCGAAGATGGCCCTGAACGCGATTCCCGTAACTTGCATTGCATTGAAGTTCTGCGCAGCATCAGCGAAAAGGCGTTGCGCGATATCCATTGCCATTTGTTGCTGAGTGATCCTTCGACGTCTGAAATTTTGCGTTATTTGAAGGCCCCGGAACGCAACAAGGGCCATTTGCTAGTCGATGTCTTTAACGAATACGAATTCATGTCGGAGCAGTTGCTTGTCGGGACGGATTTTTTGCCGACTATTCGCGAATCGGAAAATGAACGCTTGCATGTGGTACTGATTGGCACGGGCCCGATTGCGCAGGCGGTAGCGTTTGCCGTAGCGAACGTTTGTCATTACCCGAATTTCAAGCGGACGAATTTGAAGACGTGCATCACGTTTGTTGATGAAGATTGCGAAAAGTGGGTGGATCGTTTGGTCGTCTCTCGCATGGGACTTTTTAGACTTTCAAGGTACACGTATGTCGATGCGAATGGGAATAAAGTAACTCATGATCCTGAGACAACGCGCGGCGATTACCTTGACGTAGAATGGAATTTTGTAGATGCCTATTGCGAAGCGGATTTGGCACGTAACTTTATTGCGGCTGTGGCGGCGAGCCCCAAGGAACGCCTTGTCGTTTGCATTTGCAAGGAAGATGCTTCCAAGGCGATTTCGACGCTCGTGCATTTGCCGCGTGCTGTTTACGATAATGCGGACATTGCGGTGTATTGGCGCGAAGCGAATGACGATATCATCAAGCATATCAACGAAAGCGGAATGTATGGCTATGTGCGCATTATGGGTGATATCGACGAAATGAAGGAATTCGTGCATTCCAGGCGCGTGGAGCGTGGGCAGCGTGCGAACTATGTTCGTGAACGTCGCTTAAATCCCGATACTCGCGACACCGAAGAAAAAATGTGGTACCGCTTGAGCGAAGCCGACAAGACCGCAGCCATTTACTGTGCCAATGCTTTGCCGCTCCGTAAGCGTTGTTTTGAAATTACGGATGATGATTCTCTGTTGCGCGATGCGGAACATCGACGCTGGATGATGTCCATGCTTTTGATGGGCTATCGCTCGGGCCCGACTGACGAAAAGACTTTCACGCGTCATGATATCATTCCGTTTGACCGCTTGCCCGAAGAAATGAAAATAAAGGATTCGTACATCCTTGAAAATGCTGAATACATTATGAACGGTTAAAAATGAAAAAAAGCTGTTTGCTATTTCTGGTTGTCGCTATTGCGATTCCTGTCACGTATCTTTTGGTATCTAGTCATTCGAAAAAAGTCGAGATTCAAAAAGAAATTGATACGGTCGAGACTGTTTTTGAAAATGCCGAAAAAGAGGAACATAAATCTCCCGAGCCGCGAGAATCAAAACCGCTTGATCTTGAAAAGACAATCCGCTTGTTCCATATTTTGAACGATGGCTATTCGACAACGAAGAGCGTGTTCGAATACTTGCAATTCTTGGCAACTCAAGATTATAGCGGGATTCCGGATGAAGTCTTGGAAGCGGAAAAGAAATTGCTCCCTCTTTACAAGGGCCTTCGCGAAGCTGAATATGACTTGAATGAAACGCAAAAGAGGCGTTATTGGGGGGCTATAAAAAAATCTGTAGATCTTAAAATCGTAACATCTCCGATTGCGCAAATTGCAGCAACAGGAGGCTTTGATCCTACAGCTTTTGTATCGCTTGCGACAATGGGACTTGCTACGGGATCAAATTTTTATAACGAAATCCAGAGAAATGATGAAATTGAAAAAAGTGCGAAAAAGGCTCTTGAAGAAAATAAAGATGCCTACTTAAGCTATTTAAGCGAATATACAGTACTTTATTTAAAATATTTGGCAATGTGGAATGAAATGTGCCTGTTGCGTGATAAGGCGTACCTTGCCATCAACAATGGCGATATTGATGGCGCGCTGGAATCGCTCAATGCGGTGCTACAGAAGTATCCTACTGATTCAGAATCGCAATTGCTGAAATCATTTTGCTTGCTTTATAAAGCGGAACAAGGTGTAGAAGTTTCTAATGATAAGCAAAATGCGGACAATGCAAGGGATATCCTCAACCAATACATTGCGGATCATCCTGATAGAGCGGCGCCAGCATTGCTTTTGTTGGGGACCTATTACACGTTGCTGGGTGACGATACGAAGGCCGCCACTTTGTTTGATCAGTCTTCTGTGGAATATCCTCGCGAAGCGGAAAAATTGTTGGACATGTACAATTCCTACAATTACCGCAATTACATTTTGAAGTCCAAAGAAGGCCATGTGGTTTTGGAACATTACAAGTCCATGATGGAAGGCTTTGGATTTTATTCGCCGAATTTCCAAAAGGCAATGGTCGCTTACAACAAAGGAAAATTCGCCAATGCTAAAGAAGAAATTTTAAAACACTTTTTCCGTCGCGGGAATCAAGAAGTGTATGATTACTTGATTTCTGATATGAAGTTTGTGGAACGCTATATGCCCAAAATTTTGGATATGATTTTTGAAGAACATTCTTTCTTGGATTTGCAGACGTACAATCCGACGCTCTCGTTCTCGGATAAGCTTGCCATTGACATTGAAAACCGTTCCGACAAGCGCCTTTCGAATGTTCGCCTGTTTATCTGCTTGCATATGACCGATATGTATGCCGATGATTATTTGGTGAAGAAAATGGAAACGACAATCAATAACATCGAACCCTATTCCAAGGCTAGCTTTGGGAAACTCCAATTGAATTACGAATTGTACGGGAAGCAGAAGAATAGCGTTGAAGATATTGTTTCTGCAAGAGCGATTATCATGACGGATAGCTTGATTATCTGGGTCGATGAAGACAAGATCAAGCGCACGAATATTTCGAAAAAGATGGGCGGTAAGCGCTTTAGTAAAGCAACGCTCTATCAGCTTACTACAGGTTGCTCGTACGAAATGAAAGAAAAAGAGGGCTTGCTGAGTAGCATGGTTGGATCAAAGAAAATGGTGTTCCATTTCCCGAGATCCTTGGTGGCGTTAAATCCGTTCTTCTCGTTTGGTGAGCTGAATAGTAAAGATGCGATGCTTGCATCGTCAGTCGTTTTGAATGGCGAAAATATTGATGTCTCTTTTGATAAGCAATCTGCATTCGCTTCAAAGACGGTTCCGCTTTATGTGAGCACTCTTGAAGGTAAAGGTTATTTCGATATAACTTTCGATGCGGATGGCAATATCACCAAGATGTCGGCATTTAAATACTAGTACTTTTGCGGCATTCTCCAGCGTGGCATCCCGCGCGCCTGTGCTGCGTCTTGTTCACGCGCCTTATTTATCTCAGAATTTTATAACGAAAAAGTCCCGCCATCGAGCGGGACCTTTTCTGTAACGTTTATCCGTAAAGAAGAATTACTGGATGCGGATGTTCACGCGGCGGTATTCTTCTCTGGTGCCGTACTTGAACTTCTTGAACATGCGCTTGCCATACCACTTAGCGGTAATCTTGGAAGCCGGAATGTACTTGGCGATTTCAGCCTTGACGGTTTCGGCGCGGCGCTGAGAAAGTTCGTCGTTGTAAGCAACTCCACCGAGGTCGCAGGTATAGCCTTCGACGAGAATTGTTGCTTCCATGTTGGTCTGTGCGAACTTCGGTGCAAGTTCAGCGATGATGGCGCGGCCTTCGCTGCTGAGTTCTGCGCTGGCAAGTTCAAAGAGGCTGCTTACGTTCGGGAATTCAATTGCAGAGGCCTGACCTTTTTCAACCTTGGCAAAAGCATCGTTAAGGAATGCTGCCACTTCGCCACGGGTGGTCAAGAATACCTGAGAGTTGTTCTTGATGGCGGCAAACTTGGAGAAGTCAAACGGTGCCGGCTGTTCTGGTTCCGGTGCCGGAGCTTCGACCTTTACCGGTTCTGGCTGCTTTACTGGAGCGGGCTTTTCAGTTTTTTTATCGCCGCAGGCTACAAGTACTGCGAGAGAAAGGGCTACCGGAAGAAAACGACCAATTGTTTTTACCAAATTCATTATGAAACCTCCGATTGAAATATGGTATGATTCCTTTGGATTAGCTTTTCTAATATAAGTAAAAAAAGTAAATAAGGAAAAATTTTTTTATATGTATAAAAAAAATTCGCCTTTTACGGCGAATTTTTGTATAAAAAATGGCTTTTTTTAACGAAAAAAGCGTTATTTCAGCTTCCATTCGAGCGTTTGTCCAGCAGCGAGCGGAACGACTCCGTTCACGATGGCGGGCACGGTCCACGATTCCTTGACAACCTTGATTTGCTTTGTTGTGCGCGGTAAACCGTAAAAATCGGCGCCGAATCCAGCGATGAAGTTGGGGAGCTTGTCGAGTGCGCCAGCGCGTTCAAATTCCTGCACCAAAAGCGGGATGGCAACGGGGGCGCTGTAAACGCCGGCGGCACCGCAGGGGCATTCTTTTTTGCCTTGCTGGTGGGGCGCGGAATCGGTACCGAGGAAGAATTTCGGGTTTCCGCTGAAGGCCGCTTCGCGGATGGCCTTGCGGTCTTCAGGGCGCTTGGGGAGCGGCTTGCAGAAATGATGCGGGCGGAGTGCATCGCCAACGATATCGTCGAGAGTCATCATCAGGTGGTGCACCGTGAATGTGGCGGCGACGTTGGCGGGGAGGCGTTTTACCGCTTCGACAGACTTGGCGCTGCTCAAGTGTTCGAAAACAATGCGGAGTTTCGGGAACTTTTCGGCAAGCGTTTCGACGCGCTTGATGAATGCCGGTTCGCGGTCGAGGCAGAATTCGCCGGGTTCTTCGCCGTGGACGCACAGCACAAGGCCGAGCTTTTCCATCATCGCAACGACCGGGAAGACCGCCTCAAAATCGCTGATGCCGTCGGCACTGTTGGTGGTGACGCCTGCGGGGTAATACTTGCCGGCGACAACGCCTACAGCCATCATGTCCTTCAAGTCCTGCTCCGTGTAATTCGGGTTCAGCTTGAATGTCATGAGCGGTTCAAAATCCGGGCGCACAGGAGCGGCAGCTTCGAGAATCTGCTTTTTGTAATCGGCAATTGCGGCTGCGCTTGTCATGGCAGGGACAGTGTTTGGCATGATGATGGCGCGACCAAACTGGCTCACGAGATCGCGGACATAACCGGGCATGAGTTCGCCCTGGCGCAAATGGGCATGAAAATCGTCAGGTAAAGGAAGGGTAAGTTCGGAGTTGTTTGTAGTCGAAGTCATCTTGCTTTCTCTAAAAAAGTTCAATTCTGGAATATGAATTCAGAATTATTCGTTGGATTGTAGATCGCGGAACTGGTCCTTCGAAATTTCGCTATCCGAGTGGAGCCAGTAGTCAAAAGAATGCGGTTCGGTGAATTTTTTCTTGTGCAAAAATACAAGGTTACAGTCCAGTTCTTTTGCAATCATGAGGTCATGCGTGACGATGATGATGGACGTCTTGAACATGGTACGCATGTTGTCAATCAACGGCAGCAAGTTACGGCGGTTGTAGTTGTCGAGGCCTGCGGTTGGTTCGTCCATGAGCAAAAGCTTCGGGTCCATAGCCCAAGACCTAGCGATGGCCACACGCTTTTGCATGCCCACGCTGAGTTCGTGTGGGAACATTTTTGCAAAATTGCGGACTCGCATCAAGTCCATAGCCATGTTGACTTTTTTCGTGATTTCGTCATCCGTTCCCATCTTGTGGTAACGAAGCGGAAGCGCTATGTTGTCTACAACTCTCAAGTTCGAAATCAACGCTGCGTTCTGGAGGACAAAACCGACTTGGCGTTTGGCAACTTCAAGTGCATCGAGACGTTCTGCCGGGATGTATTCGCCAAAGTAATAGATGTGCCCTTTGAGGGGGCGCGCAAGCCCGGCGATTAAACGGAGTATTGCACTCTTGCCTTTGCCGGAAGGGCCGCCAATGCAAATTGTTTCGCCGAGCTTTAATGAAAGATTGGCTCCTGCGATGAGTTGGTAGTCCTCGTTGCTTTCGCTCGACCTGATGTTTTCAAAATAGCTAACGGCTCTCGGTATCGAGAATAGAGTTCCCGATAGTTCGCTTGTCGAAAGGTATATATCTTCAAGTCTGAGAGCTTCGTCTAGCATATTCTAAATAATCGTTGAAAGGTTCTTCATGTAGCTGATAAAGTAGAACAACGAAAGCACGACGTCAGCAAAAACGATATAGAGGAAAGATGTAATGACCGAACGCGATGTCGCTTTAGGCACGAGGCGAATATCGCGTTTGATATTCAATGCCTGGTAGCAAGCGTTGATAGTGATGATGATACCGAAGACAAACGGTTTTACGATTGCAAAGACAAAATCGGGAATGGTAAGCGCCTTGAGAATTTCGGTGGAAAGGTAATTCCAGGTGATTTGCAAGTTGGGCGCATTACCTGTAATGAAGATGATTCCTTTGGTGACGAGGAAGCCTGCGCCGATAGCGCTTGCGCTAAAGATGATGTTCATGATGATGGTTGCAATTGTACCACCGATGACGCTAGGCATGACAAGGTAACGGATGGGGTTGATGCCCATGGTCGCAAGCGCGTCTACTTCGGAATCGATGACCATGCTGCCGATGTAGGTCGTGAGCGAAGAACCTGAACGGCCTGCGATGAGGAACGCTGTGAGAATCGGGCTTAATTCGCGGATGATGACCACGACCATGAGGTTACCCACGATGTCCGAAAAACCCATTTTGCCCATGAGCGAAAGCACTTCGATGATGACGACGGTTCCGAACAACGTGGCGACAATAAATAGCGGTACAACAATTTCGACACCCGTAAAGAATGTCTGCAAGATGATATTGCGGGTATCGCTCTTGAAATTGTGGCTTTTGTCGAAGAGGGATGCAACGGTGCGGAAGAACAAGGCTATCAGTTGCCCCATTCTCCTTTTCAAGATGAAAATCCCGAGCGTGTGGAACAAACGCCCGATGGGAGTCATCTTTTGCCAGTTTTTAAGTTGCTTCTCTTGCATCGCTATGAATTGCTTCTAGAATTTCCGTCCAGAGTTCATCAAGTCCAAATTTTTTCAGTGCACTTACGCAAAGCGGCTTGTGGTCCAGATCCAATCGCTGCTGGATGTCCCTGAGCCCTTTGGCAAGTTCGGATTGGTTCACCTTGTCACGTTTGCTTGCGACAATCAGGACCGGGCAACCCGTGGCGCGGATGCTTTCGACCGTTTCGATGTCGATCGGCGTTCCTCCGTGGCGGATATCTACGAGGTAGATAAGCCCCTTGAGGTCCTTGCACTTTTCGACGTATTCACGAATAAAGTCGGACATCTGGTCGCGCTTGGCATTGTTGACTTTAGCGAACCCTACACCTGGTAAATCTACAAGAAAAAATTCCTCGTTGACTTTGAAAAAATTGATTTCGCGTGTTTTTCCGGGGGTGGAGCTCACTTTCACGAGCTTTTTTTGGCCCATGAGCACATTCATGAGCGAAGACTTGCCCACGTTGGAACGTCCGAGGAATGCAATTTGCGGGAGGCGCTCTTCAGGGAGACCCTTGAGATTTACGGCCGCCTTGACAAACTTTGCCGAACGGATGGTGTAGCCGCCCACTTCGACGGGAGCTTGGTGAATGTTTTCTTTTGTACTCATAAGGAAACTCTCCCTTCGAATGCGCGAAGCATGGTGACTTCGTCGATGAATTCCAAATCGCTGCCCATCGGGATTCCGCGGGCGAGGCGGGTGCGCTTGACGTTGACGCCGTCCAGCATGCGGTCAATCATGAGTGCCGTGCTGTCGGCTTCGGGGCTAGAGCCCAAGGCAAGGACAAGTTCTTCGATGTTTTCTTGCTTGATGCGTTCCACGAGTTGCGGCAGATGGAGCGCTTCGGGACCAATGCCATCGAGCGGAGAAATTACTCCGCCGAGAACAAAGTAAAGTCCCTTGTGAACGGACGAACGTTCAAAAGGTAAAATGTCTGAATTCTTTTCGACAACGCAAATGGACTTGGCGCCTTCGCGGGCCCTGCATGTCGGGCAGATTTCTTCGTCGGTGAATGCATGGCAACGCGGGCACGGGTGGACTTTTTCTGCGGCCTGCATCAAGCTGTCGGCAAAGCGTTCTACGTCGCTCTTGCGGCGCGAGAGCATATGGTAGGCGAGGCGGCGAGCCGTCTTTAAGCCGATCCCCGGGAGGGAGGCGAATTCGGAAATCAAATTTTCCAGACTTTGCGGTTCAACGTTCATTTGCTAGAGCTTACGTATCGTTGTGTGCTGTTCAGTTTCAGTTCGAAAATCGTTCCGATGCGGGCGTAAAGCATGAGCTTTAGCCACTCCTGGATTTTCTTCATGCCCACCCAGACGATGGCGCCTTTGACCGTTTCGATAGCGGGTTTGTCACGCACATCCGAATTCACGAATTGCATGAGGTTTGCTGCAATGTCCGGCTGCTTGTCGAGCTCATCGCAGAGCTTTTCGAGAGTCGGTCGCGTGTGCAGCAGCTGGATGATTTTGAGTATGGCGGCCGAAGTCGCGTCTATCTTTTGCCCGGTGACAAGTTCCGGCTTTGCAAAGAAAAATCCCTGGAAGTATTCGTATCCGGCATTCTTGCAGTGCTTGAACGTTTCTTCGTCTTCGACTTTTTCGGCGAGGATCTTGATGTTCTTTTCTTTGAAGAACTTGGCTGCTTTTTCCATCGCTTCGGGCGTGTTATCGACCAAGTCCATCTTGACGTACGAAACGTGCTTGAACAACGGCTCGAAGCGCTTTATGAACTCGTCGTTCATGATAAAATCGTCTAGCGCCAGTTCAAAACCGCGGGACTTATGCCGTTCGATGGCGCGGATAAGCGCTCTATCGACGGTAACATCTTCGAGAATTTCAAGGACAAAACTGTTGGGGTTTAAAAGTCCGAACAAGTTGTCCAAAAGCATCTCGCGGCTGCAATTGACAAATGCCTTTTTGCCCCCGACAAGGCGCTCAAGCCCGATGCTGTTGAGGACATTCTCTAGCACTTGGGCGGTTGCCTGCACATCGCTTGCAATGATGGCGGTAACGCTATTTGGCGAGTCACGGAATAGCAATTCATACGCGAAGATATTTCCATCGCGGTCTAGAATCGGTTGACGTGCCAAGTAAGCGAGAGATTGCATGGAATAAGTGGTTAGTGGTTGGTGGTTAGTGGTTAGGAGAATATTCCTGTTTACTAATCACTAACCACTGCCTACTGAATTTAACGCGAAGCGTTAAATTCTAGCGCTTTCGATGCCGAACAGGAGGATGCTGCGGGCGCCTGCGTCCCAGAGCTTGTCCATGATGGCGTTGGCTTCTTCGCGGGGCACCATGGCCTTCACGGAATACCATTCGCGGCCGTGGAGCTTTGTGACGGTCGGGGCATCGAGACCCGGAGTCATTTCGCAAGCCTTCGAGAGGAGTTCGGAGGGGCAGTCGTACTCGATCATCATGTACGTCTGGGCGACGAGCTTGCCCTGGATGCGGCGGATGAGCGTGTTGACTTCTTCGAGTTCGGTCTTCTGCGGGTTGCAGAAAATGGCGGCGT
>JAEEGJ010012196.1_pt1 | contig 21382 bp, 21 predicted proteins | sample 8958761 | NCBI WGS metagenome assembly JAEEGJ01 (sample SAMN16246546, study PRJNA631951) | gut metagenome | biome: gut microbiome; feature: rumen; material: RS-attached | host: Bos | place: Iran: Karaj | collected 2018-10
GGTTACTTCTCAGTAAAGGAGGGAATCGTTTCAGGACAGAAGAGCCCTCATCCGGGAATATTCCTCGCCGGAGTTGCTACCGGTCCGAAAACCCTCCCTGACACTCTTGCCGATGCCCGTGCTGCCGCTGTCATGATCGACCAGTACCTGTCAGACGTTTTCCCTGAGGCAAAGCATTACAAGAATCTGGTTAGGGAATTATGGTAGATTTCGGTTTCGGGCTCGTGCCCAGTTCAAGGATAAACCTTGACCTTTTCGACAAGGCCAGGTACGAGGAACTGGCTTCAATGGAGCCGGATGTCCGCAAGTGCATGTCCTGCGGCAGCTGTACCGCGGTCTGCACCGCCGGGAAGTATTCCGCGACAAGCCTCCGGGAAGCTATCGAGTGCATACACAACGGCCAGCCTGACAAGGCTCTCGGGATGCTGAAGTCCTGCCAGTTCTGCGGCAAGTGCACGATGGTCTGTCCTCGGGGCATAAACACCAGGCATCTTATCCTTTCCATCAACAAAATCTACGGAAAGTTATGACACCCCTGTCCTATATCCTCACCGCCCAGGCTGCCGAGGTTGCCCAGGCTGCGCCGGAAGTCATCGACAGGATCCCTTCCGGGTACAACCATTTCGTCATACCTTTCTGCATCGGCATAGCATTCTTCCTGATATGGATTACGGTCGGCTGCATCCGGTTGTTGCTGAAGATTCCTCATCACGACAGGCTGCGGTTCTGGGCATCCCTCGTGAATCCGGTTACGGCATTGAAGAACATCAGGGATTTGTTCTTCGACTGCCTTTTCCATGTCAAGATCTGGAAGCGGAAGCCTCTGCTGGGATATATGCACAGCGCAATCGCTTTCGGATGGTTCATGCTGATCGTGCTCGGACATATCGAAGTAGCCCTGTTCGTCCCTAAGCGGCTTGGCATTTCCAAGACAGCCCTGTTCTATCCTATCTTCTACCGGTTCTTCGTCTGGATGAATCCGGGCCATACTACGTTGCGGGGCTGGGTGTTCTTCTTCCTGATGGACTTCTTCCTGCTCTATGTGCTTACGGGTATCTCTTTGGCTGTGTTCAAGCGCTTCCGTTCCCTTGCCCTGGGCATGAAGCATACCACCAAGCCGTCTTTTGCAGACCGCGTGGCTTTGTACAGCCTCTGGTTGATATTCCCTCTGCGGCTTCTTGCCGAGAGTTTCACCGCCGACCTCAGCGGAGGAAGTTTCCTGACCATTCCGGTCAACCACCTGTGGCATTTTATATTCGGTGACAAGCTGTGGATAATGCCTAGCTGGTGGCTGTATTCCATCTGCCTGGGCTTGTTCTTCGCCGCGATGCCGTTCAGCCGCTACATGCACATCCTTACGGAGGTGCTTTGGATATTGCTTCGCAATGCCGGAATCAAGCCTAACCATCCTCGGAAAGGTGTGGCGGAGGCCGAGATCTATGCTTGTTCCAGTTGCGGGTTGTGCCTGGATGCTTGTCCGATGAATGTCCAGAAGAAGAACCTGAAGTATTCCTCGGTTTACTTCATTCGGTTCTTGAGGAGGCATAACGAGAAGAAGATCAATGAAATAGCGGACAAGTGCCTGATGTGTGACAAGTGTCATGCGCTGTGTCCTGTCGGTGTCGATGCGCCAGCCCTGCGGCGTGCCCAGCGGGCTACGGTCAACAATTCGATCGGCTTTGATTATTCTTATCTTGATTCGGCATCAGCCGCAGTTGAGCGAGGATGGACCTCGCCGGGCCCGGACTGCCGTCCGGCAGAAGGGGAAGACACCACTCCGGAGGTAATGTACTTCGCGGGATGCATGTCTCACCTGACACCGCGCATCATCAAGTCGGTTGAAAAGGTATTCAAGGCCGCCGGGGTCAGCTATGTGTTTGCTGACGAGGGGGGAGGAATATGCTGCGGCAGGCCTCTGATGCTCGCAGGAAGGAACGAGGCAGCTGCGAAGACCATCGCCGCCAACAAGAAGATGATCGAAGGATCCGGCTGCAAGACCCTGGTGCTGTCATGTCCTATCTGCTTCAAGGTATTCAAGGAAGAATACCACCTGGAAGGGATCAAGGTCCTTCATTACACCCAGTTCTTCAACGAACTGATCGCTTCCGGCAGGCTGAAGCCGGTGATGGGCCAGGAGAGGCTTGTCTATCACGATCCATGCGAACTTGGCAGGGGATGCAACGTATATTACGAGCCGAGGGCTGCTCTAAGCCAGCTCGGGACCCTTGTAAAGGCTTCGAAGGAATATGACGAGAGCCTGTGCTGCGGTGGCAGCCTCGGCAGCCTGACACTCGATGCACGGGACCGCGCGAAGATCTCGGAGGCGGCGGTCATCAGCCTTGTCGCCAACAAGCCGGACAAGATAGTGACGGCTTGTCCTCTGTGTCTCAAGACGTTCTCCGAATCCGTCGCAAACTCATCCTATCCTGTGGATCCGGTCCGCGTTGTGGACTTCGCGGAAGCCATTTCCGAGTCACTCTGAGGAGCCGATCCTGGAAGGGATTGACGAAGGGTATTTGACGGTTAGATATACGGACCTGAAGATCAGGTGCGAATAGTATGCTGCGAACAGCAGGTGGACAAGTGAGTTCCCCTGCGGCTTGAGCAGCATCAGTCCGAGGAACCAGACCAGGAAGAACGCGATCATGCAGCCGATGGTGGAATTCCTGAGAGGCTTTGTCCGGGTGGCTCCGGTGTAGATGCCGTCCCAGGTGAAAGCGGTGCTGCCTACCAGAGGCATCAGGACCAGCCACGGGAGGAATCCTTGGGCCGAACCTACTACGGATGAGTCGGAAGTCATCATCCGGAACATGTCCATCCCGAACAGGAGGTAGATGGCCACGAACATCATGCCGATGCCGAGACTCCATGCGAATGTGTGTCTCACTCCTTCCCGGAGGAGTTCCGGCCGTTCCATTCCTATGAATCTTCCAGTTAGGGCTTCACCTGCGAAAGCGAAGCCGTCTGTGAAGAATGAGAAGATCATCATGAGCTTCATCATGACCGAGCACATCGCCAGGAGTACGTCTCCGAACTTGGCGGAAATGGCCGTGAAAGCAAGGTAAACGACCATCAGGCACAGCGACCTTATGAACAAGTCCCCGTTCACCGCAAAGAAACGGCGCATTGATGCTTTCCGGGCTGTAAATGGTCGCCCCGTCACATTGCCGTCCGGAACCGTCACTCCCGGCCCGACCGGCACTCCCGGCCCGACCGGGAGTCTCACCTTCTGCCGGTACTTCACTGCGACTACTCCTGTGGCGAAGAATAGGCCGGTGTACTGAGCGAGGATGGTACCCCAGGCAATCCCGCTGAATCCGATACCTTTGAACGCGGTCCCCGGTATTCCCAGAGCCAGGAATATGCTCGCCAGGATATTGACTCCGTTCACGATCACATCGGTCAGCATCGAGCTGAAAGTATCCTGCATCCCGATGAACCAGCCCCGGAAAGCCATCAGGCTCAGAGTAGCCGGAGCTGCCCAGATCCTTATGAAGAAGTATTTGAGTGCCAGGGATTTGACCTCTGCGGAGCAATCCACCAGAAGGAACACGAGTTTCTGGAACGGCCATTGGACCATCAGGAGCGCCAGTGATATCAGAAGAGCTGTACCAACTGCCCGGAACAGATGCGTCCTGCATTCCTGCCAGTCTTCGCGTCCGTAAGCCTGGGCGGTCATCCCACCGGTTCCCGCTCTCAGGAAGCCGAAGTTCCAGTAAAGCATGTCGAACATCAGGGAACCGACCGAGATTCCTCCGATCAGGGCGGCCGCCGAAGCACTCAGATGACCGGCAACGGCGATGTCGACCATTCCTACGAGCGGAACGGTGATGTTCGCAAGGATGCTGGGCAGGGCAAGCCTGAGTATTTCCTTGTCGATGGTTCTCAAGCGTTTATGTATTCTTCAGGTGTCTGGATCTTCGGTATGTCAGACAGGTTTGACAAACCTCTGCTTATTCGGAAATCGCGTGGATTGTGGGTGATTATCGCAGAACATCCGTTCGATACTGCACAGGTAAACTGCAACAAATCCTCAAAATCAGGTCCGTTCAGCATTATTGCCTGTTGCAACTGGGCATCGTCCATCGGGACTATATCCACTATCGATGAAATCTGTTTCAAGGTGGGGACGATCAGCGAGGTCGGAACTGTCTTGCGCAGGACATAAGCTATATCCGCGATGGACAGTGGAGACATACAGACACAACAATCTCCGTCTTCCTGCCTCTGCAAGATCCTGGCGGCAGCGACATAACCCGGCCTTTCAAGCAGGAGGTCCAGCATAATGTTGGTGTCGAAGTAGATGCGTGGCTTCATTTGGACAGGATGTAATTGAGCTTTTCGTCATCATCCGGTCCAACCGCAGACCCGGACTTGGCTATACCTATCAGGGAGAGGATCCGGTTATCGGTTACCCCGTCGACTGAAGCGGGCTCACCGGAACCTGCAGATTCTTCCAGAAGGTCTTCGATGTATCTTTTGAGAGATACACCTTTCTTCCGTGCCCTGAATGTCAGTGCCCGGAAAACAGGAGCTTTTATGTCAATAAGCTTTCGCGTTGAGGACTCTTGCATCGTATATACTTTTTACAAAAATATATACAATAGTCCGGAATATCAAGCTTTCCTGAAATATTTCCCGACGACAGGGAGGGAGGAGAGCGGAAGGTCCCGCTTGACGATCAGGGCGCAGAACAGGAGGATCAGTACTGTGTTTACTCCGATGGCCGCCCATGTGCCCAGATACTTGTTGGCGTAAACCATGCCTGCAAACAGCACGGCAGCTGCCAGGGTGTAAACTGCGATGTCCTTGAGCGGGTAGTCTATCTTGTATTTCTTCTGACCCACGAAATAGGAGAGGAGCATGGAGGTGCCGTAGCCTCCCACGCCGGCCCATGCACAAGCCATGTAACCTACCTTAGGTATGAATATGAAGTTGATGGCGAAGAGCACCAGGCAGCCTATTCCCGAGAACAAGGCACCCCAGAGTGTCTGGTCTATCAGCTTGTACCAGAAGGAGAGGTTGAAGTATATTCCCATCATTATCTCGGCCGCCATCACGATAGGTACGACTTTCAGTCCCACGCGGTAGTCGGCGCCGATGATATATTTCAGAACACCCATGTATCCTATTACGCACAGGAAAGCCAGCAAGGTGAATATGATGAAATACTTCATCGCCTTGGCATAGGTCTCCTTGCTGTCCCTCTCGGTCGAACTTCCGAATACGAATGGCTCGTAGGCGTAGCGGAAAGCCTGCGTAATCATGGCCATTATCATCGCGATCTTGATGCAGGCACCGTAGATGCCCAGCTGAGCCGCCCCGTCACCGCCTTTGTAAACGTAAGGGAAGATGATCTGGGAGGCGGTCTGGTTCAGGACTCCCGCAATTCCCAGCACCAGGATAGGCCAGCTGTATGAAAGCATCCGTTTCATCAGGCTCCAGTCGAAGCCATGCTTGAAACCCTTGAGCTCCCGGATGAAGAACAGCGTCATGAACGCAGTGCAGAACAGGTTGATATAGAACACCCATCCCACCTGGATGCCGTTGTCATATATTCCACAAGGGTTGAGGCCCAGCTTCGGCAGGAATACGAAGTAGGTCAGGTTGAGCAGGATGTTGAGGAAAATGAACCCGAGTTTCAAGGCGGCGAACTTCAGGGGACGCTTCTTGTACCTCAGATAGGAGAACGGGATGCACTGGAAGGCATCGATCGCTACCGTCATCGCCATCGTCCAGATATAGCTCGGGTGGTCCGGATAACCCATTGCCCCCGACAGCGGCTTGATGAACAGCAGTACGAGGGTGACAAACAGGACGGATGTGGTCAGGACAGCCGTCAGGATCGTTGAATATACCTTGTCAGGATTCTCCTCGCTCTTGTTGGCGAACCTGAAGAAAGTGGTCTCCATCCCGTATGTCAGGATGACCAGCAGGAGGGCGGTGTAGGCATAGAGGTTGGTCACCACTCCGTAACCACCGCTGGAGGCGTTGATCACATAAGTGTACAACGGCACCAGGAGATAGTTCAGGAACCTTCCTATAATGCTGCTCAGACCGTATATCGCGGTGTCCTTGGCAAGAGACTTCAGGTTGGCCATATTCCGGAGGATCGTTTACTTTATTCCGTATTTCCTGAGGATCCGGCAGACCTTCTTCTCGATTGACTTCGCCCAGAGCTGGTAGCCGTAGTTGGATGGATGGGTCCCGTCGATCTGTGCCTCGTGATCCTTTGCGGAAGCGTCCGGATAGATGTAATAGACATCCTTGTACTTCTTGCAGGCTACAGCCATCATGCTGTCCACAAGGGCGATCCTGGTTGATTCGTCATAAGCGACCTTGGTGTTGAAGTTGCGGTTCTCCCGATAGATGGTACGCTGGAAGATAAGTGGTGCTCCGGGATGGGAAGCCTGCATCTTCTCGATGAACGGGAACAGCCTCTGCCTGATTTCAGCCAGGGATGGATTCGAGAAGGTATCGAATATGAAGGCATCCACCTTGGCGTCCATCAGGGCGTCGGCGGCATATGGCTGCATCTTGCACTGGCCGCTCATGCCGAGACTGAGGAGCTGGATTCCAGTGTCCCTTGTGAATATCGCTGGATATGTCATTCCGGCCCTTCCGCAGGACACGCCGTGCGTATAGCTGGAACCGTAGATCCCGACCCTGTGCCTGAACGGTTCCGGAGACGGCTCCAGTACGGAACCTTCATCTACACCGATCTCCAGGCCTTTGATTTCGCTGTAGAGCGGGAGGTACATCAGGCACTCGTGCATCTGCCCGTCAAGGTTCGAGGCCAGGATGAAAGGCTGGTCATGCTTACCCTCGGCGGGACTTGCGGCAGCCGCCCAAAGCCACTTGCCGTTTTCCTTGATGTAGAGGTCGAAGCCCCTGTGTGCCAGCACGTTGGTGGTAACACCATAATAAAGCTGGCCGTATTCCGGCTTCAGCATGATGGACGAACTGTTGGTCCTGAACACGATGGCTATCCCGGATGCGCAGCGGACCTGGAAGTTCTGGGTCTTCGTCCATCCTTTGTACTTGACCGTGTCCACACGCGCGTACGGGACCGGAGTATCAAACAGTTTTCCGATTACGGTAAGATCGGAAGCCTCCGTGAAAGCGTACTTCTGGTTGCTTGGGGTAATGTTCTGTGCCGCGGCAGACAGCATCGCGAGCGACAGCATCAATGTGAGTGCGAAAGATTTCATGACGCTAAGTTATAATTAATTCACGTTCTTTCCTATATTTGCACCGCAATATGAGCCTATATTCTTTTTACAGGATATCCAAGCCTTCGGAAACGAAGGTCGCTCCGGAAAGGGTCTCCGGTGAATACAAACGTCTCAGGGACCGCACTTTCTGGGGTGTGACGGGTGCCTATGCGTTGTTCTATGTCTGCCGCATGGCGATGAGTGTCGTCAAGCAGCCGCTGATTGACGGGGATATCCTCTCCGCCGCCCAGCTCGGTCTGATCGGTTCGGCATTCTATTTCGTATATGCCTTCGGCAAGTTCGCCAATGGATTCATCGCCGACTATTGCAATATCCGCCGTTTCATGGCCACCGGGCTCATGGTGTCGACGGTCGTCAACCTCGTAATGGGAGTCCTTGGGCTCATGAGAGGCTGGTGGGGCATGTCTTCCACCATTCTCTTCCTGGTGTTCGCCGTAGTATGGGGCATCAACGGATACTGCCAGTCGATGGGAGCCCCTCCGGGAGTGATCAGTTTGTCGAGGTGGTTTCCGCTGAACCGGCGCGGCACCTTCTACAGCATCCTCAGCGCGACCCCGTACCTTGGCAAGTCCCTTTCCGTATTCTTCCTCGGACTCGTGGTGGGCTGGATCGGCTGGGAATATGGCTTCATATTCTCCGCCATCGCCGGAGTGATCGGCTCCGCCGTCATACTCCTCCTGGTCTCGGATACTCCTGAAAGCTGCGGACTTCCTTCCGTGCAGGAACTCTCCGGGGAGGAGCCCCGCAAGACCGACTCGATGCCGACGAGGGATCTTCAGAAAGGGGTGGTCAGGCATCCGGGAATATGGATCATTGCCCTCTCGAGCGCCTTCGTGTACATCACGCAGCATGCCGTGAGCGAATGGGGAGTCCTTTTCCTCCAGAAAGGGAAGGACTATTCGCTGGCTGCCGCAACCCAGATCATCGCTTTCTCCGAAGCGTTCGGCATAGCCGGTACGGTGCTCGCCGGATGGTTGTCGGACAGGGTATTCAAAGGCAACCGTTTCGTTCCCGTACTGATATCGGGCTTGGTTTGCCTCGCATCCCTGGGCGCCTTCCTCCTGACCACCGGGAACTATGTCCTCAATATAGTTTACGTTGCGGTATTCAGCCTTTCGATCGGTGTGGTCTACTGCACTGTCGCCGGCCTGATGGCACTCGACATCGTCCCGAGGAAGGCTACCGGAGCCGCCTTGGGAATGGTTGGATTGGCGAGTTACGCAGCAGCCGGCATCCAGAATGCGGTCAGCGGCTTCATGATCGGAGGCAACGGCTTCGACTTCACTCCGGTTTCCGTGTTCTGGCTGGTTTCATGCCTGCTCTCGTTCCTGATACCGGTATTATCCTGGAAACTGCTTAAAAGACAATAATCAATTCATACGATGCAAGGATTCTGGACTGTCCTGATGCTGGTGTTCTCCAACATCTTCATGACATTCGCCTGGTACGGCCACCTGAAACTGTCCGAAATGAAAATCTCGACCGGCTGGCCGCTGATTCTCGTGATTCTGTTCTCCTGGGGGATAGCGTTCTTCGAATACTGTCTCACCGTTCCGGCCAACAGGATGGGATTCACAGGTAACGGAGGACCTTTCAACCTCCTGCAACTGAAAGTGATCCAAGAAGTTATCTCACTGACCGTGTTTACGGTCATCGTGTTGTTCGTATTCAAGGGGCAGCACCTCCAGTGGAACCATTTCGCTGCCTTCGGCTGCCTTGTCCTGGCCGTTTTCTTCGTATTCCTGAAATAATGATTGTTCCTCTTGCGTTGTAACTATTTTCTAGTTACATTTGCAATATGGGAACTGTTGAAAAACTTATAGGGCGTTTGAAACGCCTTCCTTCCGACTTTACCTTTGATGAAGTTGAAAGGATTTTGTCCTGTTTCGGGTATATACGTTCCGACAAAGGCAAGACCTCAGGATCAAGGGTGTTGTTCATGGATGGACAGGGCAGGAAGATATTGTTGCATCGCCCGCATCCGGGCAACAAAATGAAAGTATATGCATTGAAGCAATTGGTTGAAAAACTGACCAGAAATGGTAATCTTTGAGTGAGTTATGAATACATTAAAGTATAAAGGGTATGTCGGCTCGGTCGCATACAGCGAGCCGGACCTGGTTTTCTTCGGCAAGATCGAAGGAATAGATGACCTTGTCAATTATGAGGGAGAATCCGTGACGGAGCTGACAGCGGCGTTTCATGAGGCTGTTGATGATTATCTTGCTTATTGTGAAGATCATGGGTTGAAGCCAGAGAAGAGCTATACAGGTACATTCAATGTACGGATATCACCTATGACACATAGGGAAATAGCAAATCTTGCGAGTGAAGAAGGCATTTCAATCAATGCTTTCGTCAAAAAGGCCTTGCTTGAAGCTGTATCAAGAGGCTATGAAGGGTCAAAGTCTTCGTTGGTCCTGGAACCATCTGCCACATACGGTTCCAGGAAAAAGGTTAGCATAACGATTCCTGTCGCTGATGTGCCTCTGGCAGAGGAACTTTTCAAGCGTTTGGATTGGAAGGTCGAAGAATAGCGGATATCAATCCCTTTTTCGTATTTTTGCACTCATGTTGAACAAGGAAAAGAAACTCAAGGCGTTCGAGAGGGCGCTGGACGTGATGGACAGGCTCAGGGCGGAGTGTCCCTGGAACCACGCGCAGACCAACGATTCCCTCAGGCCGATGACGCTGGAGGAAGTATATGAACTCAGCGACGCCGTGCTGAAGAAGGATGATGCGGCCCTGGAGAAGGAACTGGGAGACGTATTCCTCCACGTGATGTTCTATGCGAAGATAGCCGAGGAGGAAGGCCGTTACGACATTGCCGACGTCATGGACAAGTTGTGCGAGAAGATGATATACCGTCATCCTCACGTCTTCTCCTCCGTTAAGGTCGCCGATGCCGAGGAAGTTTCCACGAATTGGGAGATGCTCAAGGCAAAGGAGAAAGGCGGCAACAAGCGTATCCTTTCCGGAATACCTGATTCCATGCCGTCCGTGCTGAAAGCATTTTCGATGCAGGACAAGGCGAGGGGAGTCGGGTTCGACTGGGAAGAGAAGCAGCAGGTCTGGGACAAGGTCAAGGAGGAGCAGGGTGAATGCGAGGCGGAGCTGAAAGCCATGGATTCAGCCGTGTCTCCTGAGGACAGGGAGGCTGCATACGACAGGGCGGAGGAGGAACTCGGGGATTTCCTCTTCGCGACAGTCAATGCAGCAAGGCTTTATGGAATCAACCCTGATACAGCTCTGAACAGGGCATGCGACAAGTTCAGGCGCCGTTTTACCTATCTGGAGGAGCATACGATCCGCCAGGGAAGGGACCTCCACGACATGACCCTTGCGGAGATGGACGCTATCTGGGACGAAGGAAAAGCCAAGGGACTTTAGCTGTGTTGTCATTGATAATTGGCTTGTTATTCCTATATTTGCAAAATGTCTGACTATAGAGTAGTTGAGGTTACGGGTAAGAAGGACTTGATGAAATTCATCAAGTTCCCCGACCGTCTGTACAAGGACTGCCCTCAGTATGTCCCCGCCCTCCACTCCGACCAGGTGCATTCCCTTACCAGCGTTTCAACCCTCTCCTACTGCACCCGCAAGATGTGGATGGTCATGGACGGGAAGGAAGTGGTCGGAAGGATCTGCGGGATGATCAATCCGCGTTACAATGAGTTGTATTCCAAGAAGAGGGCTCGTTTCGGCTGGTTCGACACCATAGATGACTTCCGTGTGGCGGAGCTTCTTCTGGGGACCGCGGAACAGTGGGCACGGGAGAACGGGATGACCGAGATCCACGGTCCGTTATATTACAACACCCTCGGCAAGCAGGGAATGCTTGTGGAAGGATTCGATAATGTCCCTCCATTCAACTGTCTCTACAACTACCCTTATTACAATGACTTCGTTACCAACCTCGGTTATGTCAAGGAATGCGACTGGGTACAGTACAAGATAGCCGCAGACCAGCCGCTGGAGGAGAAGATCGTGAGGATAGCCGGCATACTCAAGCAGCGCTACAACCTTCACGAAGGCAGCCTGGACAAGCTCAAGAAAGATAAGGCGATGGTCCGCCACTTCTTCGACGTTTACAACGAAAGTTTCGCCAAGACGGTGTATAACTTCATCCCTTTCACGCCGGAGGAAATCGACGAGGAAGCATCGGCCGTCCTCAAGTTTGTCAGTGACAAGACGAGCAGCATAATATTTGATGAAAACGATGAACTGGTAGCCTTCGGTATTACCTTCCCGACTATCTCGCCGGCTTTGCAAAAGGCTAAGGGTAAGTTGTTTCCGTTCGGCTGGTGGCATCTCCTGAGGGCGATGCACGACTATCATACGGTGGACCTTATGATCAACGGAGCCGTGCCGAAATGGCAGAACTCGGGTGTCTCCTCGATTTTCCACTGCGCCTTGTCTGAGAAGTACGCCAAGTGCGGTACGAAATGGTCGATTTCCAACCCTCAGATAGAGTCGAACGGGGCCGTGAATGTGTGGAACAAGTATGAACACGAACTGTTCATGCGCCGCAGGTGCTACTTGAAGCAGTTGTAAAGAATAAGAATCAATATGGCAGAGAATACATTGGTGGACAAGATCCTGGCTCTCCAGGAGAAATACATGTCGCTGCAGGAACAGCTTTCCGATCCCGCGGTGATAGCCGATATGAAGAAATACGTCCAGCTGAACAAGGATTACAAGGAGCTCGAGCCGATCGTGAAGACCGGTCTCGAGTATAAGAAGATGGTCGAAGAACTCGCTGATGCCAAGGACATCGTGATGAACGAGAAAGACGAGGACCTGAGGGAGATGGCGAAGGCTGAGATCTCGGAGATTGAGCCGAAGATTCCGGAGATGGAAGAACGGATCAAGATACTTCTGATTCCAGCGGATCCGGACGACAGCAAGAACGCCATAGTCGAGATCCGCGGCGGTACCGGCGGTGACGAGGCTGCCATCTTCGCCGGCGACCTTTTCAGGATGTATTCCAAATATGCCGAGAAACGCGGCTGGAAACTCGAGATCAACGACGAGACCCCGGGTACTTCCGGCGGTTTCAAGATGATAGTATTCAAGCTTTCTTCCAACGACGAAGGGGTATATGGCATAATGAAATATGAGTCGGGTGTACACCGCGTCCAGCGTGTGCCTCAGACAGAGACCCAGGGCAGGATCCAGACCTCGGCCGCTTCCGTGGCCGTATTCCCGGAAGCAGGGGAGTTCGACGTGGACCTCAAGTGGGATGACATCCGCCTCGACCTGTTCTGCTCATCCGGTCCTGGAGGACAGGGTGTCAACACCACATATTCGGCAGTCCGACTGACACACCTTCCGACAGGTCTCGTGGTCCAGTGCCAGGAAGAGCGTTCCCAGCTCAAGAACAAGGACCGTGCGTTCGAGGAACTCCGTACCCGCCTTTACAATCTCGAGCACCAGAAATACCTGGACGAGATAGGCGCCAAGCGCAAGACCATGGTTTCCACAGGAGACCGTTCCGCAAAGATCCGCACGTACAACTATCCTCAAGGCCGCGTCACCGACCACCGCATCAACTGGTCGATGTACAATCTGCCTGTATTCATGGACGGCGATATCCAGGAATGCATCAATCAGCTCCAGATCGCCGAAAATGCCGAGCGCCTGAAGGAAGCAGGGGAGTAGGTTCTGACAAAATGACATACCAAGGCGAATGGCACAACATTCGTTAAAGAAGAAGGCGTCCGGTCCCGAAAGGTTCCGGGCGCCGATAGTTTACTGATTAAACAAAACAAAGAAAGATATGGGAAAAATCATTGGAATTGACCTTGGAACCACGAACTCGTGCGTTGCAGTCATGGAAGGCAACCAGCCTACCGTAATCATAAACAACGAAGGTGAAAGGACCACTCCTTCAGTGGTGGCATTCACCGACGGCGGAGAAAGGAAGATCGGAAACCCGGCCAAGCGCCAGGCCATCACGAATCCTCAGAACACCGTATTCTCAATCAAGAGGTTCATGGGTGAGACCTATGACCAGGTGGGCAAGGAAGTTTCACGCGTACCTTACAAGGTAGTCCGCGGAGACAACAATACCCCGAGGGTTGACATCAACGGCAAGCTCTATTCTCCTCAGGAGATATCAGCCATGATCCTCCAGAAAATGAAGAAGACCGCTGAGGATTACCTCCGTCAGGATGTCAAGGAAGCCGTCATCACCGTGCCGGCATATTTCTCAGACTCCCAGCGTCAGGCTACCAAGGAAGCCGGCAAGATCGCCGGTCTTGATGTTAAGAGGATCATCAACGAACCGACCGCAGCGGCTCTCGCATACGGTCTGGACAAGAAGAACAAGGACATGAAGGTCGCCGTCTATGACCTTGGCGGTGGTACTTTCGATATCTCCATCCTCGAACTCGGAGGCGGAGTGTTCGAAGTCAAGTCCACCAACGGTGACACCCACCTCGGTGGTGATGATTTCGACCAGGAGATCATCAACTGGCTGGCGGCCGAGTTCGCAGCCGAGAACGGCGGGATCGACCTCAAGAAGGACCCGATGGCCCTCCAGAGGCTCAAGGAGGCTGCAGAGAAGGCTAAGATCGAGCTTTCCAACCAGACTTCCACTGAGATCAACCTTCCTTACATAATGCCGGTGGATGGTATTCCTAAGCACCTCGTGAAGACCCTTACCAGGGCCAAGTTCGAGCAGCTCTGCGACAACCTCTTCCAGAGGTCCATCGACCCTTGCCGCATCGCCCTCAAGGATGCAGGCCTCCAGGCTTCCGACATCGACGAAGTCCTTCTCGTAGGAGGTTCCACCCGTATCCCTAAGGTACAGCAGCTGGTCAAGGATTTCTTCGGCAAGGAGCCTAACAAGAGCGTCAATCCGGACGAAGTCGTTGCTATCGGTGCTTCCATCCAGGGTGGTGTGCTTGCAGGTGACGTGAAGGATGTCCTCCTTCTGGATGTCACTCCGCTTTCACTCGGTATCGAGACCCTGGGCGGCGTGATGACAAAGCTCATCGACGCGAATACCACCATCCCTACCCATAAGAGCCAGGTCTTCTCCACGGCTGCAGACAACCAGCCTTCCGTAGAGATCCATGTGCTTCAGGGTGAGCGTCCTATGGCCAAGGACAACAAGGAACTCGGACTGTTCCATCTGGACGGAATCGCTCCTGCACCTAGGGGAATACCTCAGATCGAGGTTACCTTCGACATCGATGCCAATGGTATCCTGAATGTTTCCGCCAAGGACAAGGCTACCGGCAAGGAGCAGAACATCAGGATCGAGGCTTCTTCAGGCTTGTCCGACGCCGAGATCCAGAGGATGCGTGACGAGGCGAAGGCCAACGAGGCCGCGGACAAGGAGGCCAAGGAAAGGATCGACAAGATCAACAATGCTGACGCTCTCTGCTTCCAGGCTGAGAAGTTCCTCAAGGACAACGGCGACAAGGTACCTGCAGACGTCAAGTCCCAGGTTGAGTCAAGTGTCGCTTCCCTCAAGGAGGCCATCAAGAACCAGAACATGGCCGACATAGAGACCTATTCGGCAGCTGTCAACAAGGCTTTCGAGCAGATGTACCAGGCTCAGCAGGCTGCAGGACAGCAGGGACCTCAGAACCCTTACGGCAACGGTCCTCAGGGAGGCCCTCAGGGCCCACAGGACCAGGGACCGGACGAGCAGTAAACCATAGTATTATGAAGACGCCGCGATGATGACCATCGCGGCGTCTTTATTATTACCTTTAAACCCTACATCAGCCAGGCTGACATGTCCTTGCCGGCGGCGATGCCTTCCCGGATTTCGGTCGAAGAGATGTCCACGATCGGCGCGTCGATGATTTCGATGTTGTAGGTGTCGCGCAGGGTCTCTTCGAGGCTGCGCATACCTTCAGGAGCCATTTCGTTGGCGTCCAGCACGTATGGGGCGGGGAAGTAGCGGCATTCCTCGATCAACTGCCTCTTGATCTGCTCCAGGTCGAATCCCTGCCTCGGGTAGACTGCGACCCCATATTCGGAAAGGATCCTCGGGAAATCCCTCCAGCGGCGGATGCCCTGCAGGTTGTCCGCTCCCATGACCAGGGTGAAGTCATTCTCGGGCTCCCTGAGTTTCAATGCGTCCAGAGTCTTTATGGTGTATTGAGGCGGCTCCATCTCGAGTTCGATGTCATCCACCCAGACATGCAGTTCCGGATGCCTCTTTACGGCTTCAACCGCTGCATTGAAACGGTCCCGGGCGGAATCGGCGCTTATGGAGTCCTTGATCGGGTTCTTCGGTGAGACGACAAGGTACACCCAGTCGTAATCCCTGTCTCTGGTGAGATACTCCATGATGGCCATGTGGCCGATGTGCAAGGGATTGAAGGACCCGGAATATACCGCTATCTTCATCAGATGAAAGTCGAATAATTCAGCCTGCCGTCGTCGAGGAAGTCTTCGACCACCTTCTCCGACTCGGCATACGCAGTCTTGAGGTCGTCATTGACCAGTATGTAATCGAACTGAGGGGCATAGGCCATTTCTTCCTCCGCCTTGGCTATCCTTTCTTCAATGGCCTCCGGAGAGTCGGTTCCCCGGTTGACCAGGCGTTCGCGGAGGACTTCCACGGAAGGAGCCTTGATGAATATCGACAGTGCGGCATCCCCGAAATATTTCTTCAGGTTGACTCCGCCCTTGACATCCACATCGAATATGATGACGTGACCGGCATTCCAGATCCTCTCGCACTCGGACTTGAGCGTGCCGTAGAAGCGTCCTTCATATACCTCCTCGAATTCGACGAACTTGTCTTCTTCGATCATCTTCCGGAACTCTTCCGTGGTCAGGAAGTAATACTCACGGCCGTTCTGCTCTTCTCCGCGCGGTTCCCTCGATGTTGCGGAGACGGAGAACTCCATGCTGTCCGGATAGATGGAAAGGATATGGTTGACTATCGTGCTCTTTCCGGAGCCCGAAGGAGCTGAGAACACCAATACTTTATTGTCCATAGGCGTAAATTGCTATTGTTTTGACAAAAATAACTATTTTTGTAACAATGGCAAGAAAGAAACAGACGATGCCGGCTCCCGATCCGGATATGTTTGAAAAGCGCAGGGCAGTCCTCAAGCGCAAGCACAGGCAGGTCATATACCTTAATGACAGCGAAATGGCCGCAGTAAAGGAATACTGCAGCCGTTTCGGATTCAAAGCCCGCTCTTCGATATTCCGGGAAGCTACGATGGAGAGAATCCTCAAGGAGCTCGACGACAGCCACCCGACGCTGTTCTAGCGGCTTCTGGCTATTCCGATATAGTAGAACAATGTGGCGAGCGAACCGATCGCCGCGATGACGTACGTGTAGGCGGCCCACTTGAGGGAATCTTGCGCCATCGGCTTTGTCTCGTAGTTGGTAATTCCGGCACTTTCGAGCCAGGCGATGGCCCTCCGGCTTGCATTGATTTCGACCGGTAAGGTCACAAGGCTGAACAGTGTGCTCATCCCGAACAGGACGACTCCGAGCCACAGCACGGAATGTGTTACCGCGAAGAGCAGGACTCCGGCAAGGAGGACCCACTGCACGGCCTTGTTGGAGAAGTTGACGACAGGGACGAGGGCCGAACGTAGCTTGAGCGGTCCGTAACCCTGGACATGCTGGATCACGTGACCGCACTCGTGAGCGGCCACTGCGGCAGCGGCGATGTTGCGCTGCCCGTAAACTGCCTCGCTGAGGTTGACCGTCTTTGTCTGAGGATTGTAGTGGTCAGTCAGGGTGCCTCTGACCGAAGTGACTTCCACGTCTGTTATTCCATTGTCACGCAGCATCTTCCTTGCTATATCGGCTCCTGTCATGCCGTTGCTGGTCGGAACCTGTGAGTACTTGTTGAACCTGCTTTGGAGCATCGCCTGGATGATGTAGCTGAGCACCATCACGCCGATGACGATTATCCAGATCATTTGATTTTGCATATCCTTGTATTGTTTGGTTATTCCCGTTGGTCCCTCAAATGTAGCAAAATTCGCGCTGATTTTCGTGGAAAAACTATAAATTTGCAAGTTGATGACAAGGTTTCATTTTTCAAGGCTGGAGCTCAATCTCTCCAACTGCGTTGACAACTACAGGTACTTCAGGTCGAAGCTCAAGCGTTCGACCAAGTTGCTTGTTCTCGTCAAGGCAAATGCCTACGGCCACGGTGCGGTGGAGTTTGCGTCGATGATGCAGAGCGCCGGTGCTGATTACCTTGCCGTCGCCCTCCCCGTCGAGGGAGTCGAACTCCGCCAGGCCGGTATCAGCCTTCCGATCCTGGTCCTGACCACAGGGACGGATTATTTCAATGAGATCATCGACAACCGCCTGGAGCCGGGAATCCCGAATCTCTATACCTTGAAGGCTTTGGTAGAGGTCCTACAAGCCCGTGGAATAGAGGGATTTCCAATCCATATCAAGCTGGATACCGGTATGCACCGGCTCGGGTTCATGACCAGTGAACTGGAGGGACTGACAACCTATCTGAAGGATTGCCCGTACGTCAAGGTGAAGTCTGTGTATTCACATCTTTTCGCATCGGAGGATCCTTCTATGGATTCCCTGACCATGAAGCAGATAGAGATGTTCGAGCGCAATTCTTCAGTGATATCGGAAGCTGTCGGATACCGCCCGATGCTGCATATCCTGAACTCTGCCGGCATCGAAAGGTTTGCCCGCTACCAGTACGACATGGTACGTCTTGGAGTGGGAATATATGGTATCAGTGCCCTGCCTGATGTGAAGCTTAAGCCAGTGGCATCGCTGAAGGTCAAGATATTGCAAATCAAGGAATTGAAGGCGGAAGACGGGGCTATCGGATACGGTTGGCACGGGCATATCGCCGAAAGCGGCACCAGGATAGCGACCATTCCTGTCGGCTATGCGGACGGTATCGACCGTCACCTAGGCTGCGGACGGGCGAGCTTCAATGTCAATGGCAGGCGAGTTCCTACCATAGGCAACATCTGCATGGATATGTGTATGCTGGATGTTACCGGTGTCGATTGCGAGGTCGGAGACACCGTGACGATCTTCGGGGAAGACCCTACGGTTTCCGAGCTGGCCGCCATCCTTGGCACCATCCCTTACGAAATAATGACCTCCGTTCCACGCCGTATCGAGAGGGTAATCGTGAGGAAGTAAGTTTCTATTCACTTCCACACTACTTTTTTTATTCTTAAAAAAGTATTACACTATTGTGTAATTTTTAATTTGTGAGTAACTTTGCAATGATTATTGTCATGGGATAATGCCATGGCTGTGCTAAGTGCCTTATGGAAAGGTGTTTAGGTTTTTTATTGGTTTTTGGCAAAGAAAAATTATACAAATATTTAGTTTTCGATGAAAAAGAAAAGGTATTTAACTCCAACAGTCTGTCAGATTCTGGCTGACAAAGAATCTCCGATCATGCAAGCCTCCTGTGATCAGAAGAAAGTGACTGTTGATCCTTTTGATGAGGATTACTATGGCGAGGAGGGGAACGATGACTATCTTATTAAGTAACATGACAGAAAGTATGAAAACAAGAAACATTGCATTGATATTCCTTGCAAGTGCGGCATTGATGCTTTCCGCATGTGCTAATGAGCCGGAAATCGAGAATGGCGAGGATATTACCTTTGACAAGGATGAATCCATGTTCAAGATCGGATCGGTACAGACACGTGCCGCCGACGAGTTCGAATCCACTACCCATGAGATTGCTTCAGTCACTACAGACAATGGTGACACGTTCGTCCTTCAGGAGACCGTGACATCCCTTGATGATGTCTATACGTCTTCTCCTGAGACCAGGGGAACCCCTGCATTCACCCAGAACGTCAAGCAAGTTTATGGCTCGTTCTATACCTATGCGATGAAAGAGGGTGGAAGTGCCGCCTTCGCAAAGACCCAAGCTGCTGGAGTAGGTGGTGTGAAATACACTTTGAAGGTGGAAGACGAGAATGACCCTAGAGAGGACATCTGGCATTATCACTATGGAGAGGATATCTGGGCAAAACTTCCTACTTATTTCTTCATGAGGATGCCTGGTGAGAATGACGGTGTGACTCTCGGTAATAATCCTTACAGCTGGAATGATGGCTCGATTACCTTCAGCTACACAACCCCGGAAACGGCTGCAAAGCAGAAGGATATCCTTTTCGCATCCTACAAGAGGACTGGAAAGACGAACGCCGAAAAGGTTACGTTTTACCATGCCTTGACCGGAGTCAAGTTCGCAAACTTTTTTGACTACAGTCTCAAGGAGGGTGCTTATGCGAAAGCTGAGACTATCATCAAGAACATCAAGATTTCTGGACTGAAGAATGCCGGAACCTGCAAGGTTACTCCAGATCCAGCGAAGCATTCTTATGATCAGGGAGTTGTTGTATGGTCAAATGTGACCGGCTCAGGTACTTACAGCCAGGAAATTGATTACGATTTTGCAGAATATAGCGAGGAACTCTTCCCAGAAGGTACGTTGAATCCTAATGCTTCAAAGCAGAATCTAAACAAGAACGATGGTTCTCTGACTTTCTTCTTCATCCCACAGACTCTTACATCAGATGTTACCATAGAGGTTACATTTGATGTGTCTCTGAGGAAGCTGGAGAATGGCAGTTTTACGACGCCGGAGAAAACCTTTGAGAACGTCAAATTCACCTTCAAGTTGGCTGAAAAGCTTAAGGAGGCGCACCGTACTTGGAAGGCAGGCGAACTCCACACCTTCACACTTTGGCCTAGAGCCATCGGTGTCAAGATTGCCGACACGATGAATGCGGCCAAGGATAAGAAGTCAGATGTGGTCGTCAAGAACACAGGTAACACGTGGCAGTACGTACGTGTGAATCTCATCGGCAACTGGGTAGGACAGGTTCAGAAATCAGGTCATGCTGATGACCTCTCCAATCCGACTATCCTTATGGGTTATTCAAATGCTACATATGCGACTGGCTATGATGGGACTACTTTGCCTCCAAAGTACGCAAATGAGATTGAAACCGAACCTTGGAACGATAAGGACGGCTATACCAGTTATGGTCTTTTTGTGAACTTGACTCCAAAGAGTAATGTAGTCCCTGCAACAGGAAATTACATAGTCAACAACTGGGTCAGGTATGACAAGTACTACTACTATACCAAGGCCATCGGACCGAATGATGCTATCACTGAACCTCTCTTCGATAGTTATACGGTTTATTCTTCTCCTAATTTCTATATACCTGATCTCCAGGGAATCAGAAGACTTGCCAAGAACGTTCACCTTGAGATGGATCTTATGGTGGAGGCCATAGAAGCGCCTACAGATGCACAAGGACGACTTGTCTATCCTGATGGAACATTGATCGGGACTAATACTAATGGCTACATCAAAGCCTGGGTGGCAGCCCTTGGTCTAACCGCAGATAACGACCTGTTGGATCTTAAATAGTTGATGAACGAGGAGCTAACTTATTATGAAATATATCATGAGAAATTTGTGTAAATATATTATATCGTCGGTGGCACTTATCGTCTCGGCTCTTTCCTTTGGTACAGTTGCCTTGGCGCAGGCAGTCCATTATGACAAGTATGTCTCTGGTCCCAATGAAGATGGTATTTTTACCCTCAATCTTGAGGCATATGCGACCGGTAGTATTTCGGTAGTAACGAAACCTTTTGATATCATTCTGGTTCTGGACCGTTCGGGGTCTATGGATGATAATCTGGCAGGGAATAGTACATATCAAGATCAAAACAAGCGAATCAATATTCTTAGAACAGCTCTTAAAGGTTTTGTTGATAACCTAAAGAACACCGACGTTGATGCTGCGTTTAGAGATGCTTATGGTGGACATCGGATTGCATTCGTTTGGTTTTCTGGTTCAGCTAATAATCAAGGTGCCGCTGTTTACGAAGGCACTGGATTGAATGTGTTTCAAAATGTTGAAGACTTAACGACTGAAGCCGCCTGGACCTCCACGAATTGGTGGGGGGGGGAGGAATATCATCCAGCGAGAGTATTATTGAATAATACCACTAACCTTATAGGTGTAGAACCAAGTGGTGGAACTTATTCGAATACTGCAATGGAAAGGGCGAAAACTATTTTATCTCAGCAGAATTATTCGGATAAACCCAATCGCAATCGTCTTGTTGTATTCTTTACCGATGGTGAGCCTGGTCGTGGTACAAAGGGCTGGAA
>JAEEGJ010012202.1_pt1 | contig 21373 bp, 15 predicted proteins | sample 8958761 | NCBI WGS metagenome assembly JAEEGJ01 (sample SAMN16246546, study PRJNA631951) | gut metagenome | biome: gut microbiome; feature: rumen; material: RS-attached | host: Bos | place: Iran: Karaj | collected 2018-10
GAAGGAGATGTACTCGTTCGAAGCAACTTCGTCCAACGACGCGCTCGTGGAAGGAAGCGTTCTTACGCGCTTTTCGCTGTTTCTGTCGTAGACCGCAAGCCGCCCTTCCGCGGACAGATCGTCCTCGGCACGCGCGGGAAGCACAAACGCGATCAGCACAAGCAGCAAAAGCAGGGACAGGCCGGGTTTTATGAAAGACTTTTCGGTAAACATGCCGTTTCACCTCGTACGTCCTTAATTTCTTACAATAGGTTTGGCGAAACAGCGTGCTTTTTTGTTCCGCCGTAACGCAGTTCTTATTCAAAAACGCTCCCGAAACAAATCCGGACGACGAAAGCTGGACTTGCAGCGCGCTTTATGGTAGAATAGCAGTGCGTCATTCTTTGTTCCGATATTGGTCAGGTTTTCAGGCGATCCGGGCGGCGTGTAAGGAGGTTGCTTATGGAAGTCGAAAAGTTGCTCGGACAAATGACGGTCGAGGAGAAAGTGGCGCTGGTTTCCGGAACGGATTTCATGTACACAAATCCGATCCCCCGGCTCGGAATCCCTTCGCTGTGCATGTCGGACGGCCCGCACGGCCTTCGCAAGCAGAAGATCGCCGGCGACAACGGTTTTTCAGGCAGCGAACACGCGACCGCTTTCCCCACCGCCGTGACGACGGCGTCCGGCTGGAATACCGAAACCTGCGCAAAATGGGAGAAGCCATCGGCAGGGAATGCCGCCATTACGGCGTGCATACGCTGCTTGGCCCCGGCGTGAACATCAAGCGCAACCCGCTCTGCGGGCGGAACTTTGAATATTTCAGCGAGGACCCCTATCTGGCCGGCGTGATGGGCGCGGCCGAGGTCGAGGGCGTGCAGTCCGGCGGCGTGGGCGCCTGCGTGAAGCACTTCGCCCTGAACAACAGCGAGAACTACCGCTTCATGGGCAACTCCGTCGCGGGCGAGAGGACCGTGCGGGAGATCTACCTGAGGCCCTTTGAGTACATCGTAAAGCACGCGCGCCCCGCCGCGCTGATGTGCGCCTACAATCAGGTGAACGGCGTCTTCTGCTCGGAGAACAAGTGGCTGCTCACGGACGTGCTGCGCGGCGAGTGGGGCTTCGACGGCCTCGTCGTCACCGACTGGAACTCCATGGGCGAGATGATCAACCACGGTTTCGGCCGCGACCGCAGGGATGTGGCCGAGAAAGCCGTGAACGCCGGGGTGGACATGGACATGATGACCTACGGTTTCCTCTCCCACCTGGAAGAGCTGGTGCGCAGCGGTGCCGTCAAGGAGAAGACCATTGACAACGCCGTGCGCAATATCCTGCGCGTGAAGGTCCTCCTCGGCCTGTTCGAGCATCCCTATGTGGACGTGGCCGCCGGCGAAGCCGTGCAGTATGCCCCCGCGCACCTGGCATCGGCCCGGAAGACGGTGGAAGAGTCCGTCATCCTTTTGAAGAACAGCGGCGTGCTGCCCTTGTCCGAGGGTGGCCGCATCCTGGTGACCGGCCCTCTGGCCGATGCACCCCACGACCAGCTGGGCACCTGGGCCTTCGACGGCGAGAAATCCCACACGATTACCCCTTTAAAGGCGCTGCAGGAGCGTTTCCCCGGTCAGGTGGAGTACGTTCCCGGCCTGCGTTACAGCCGCGAAAAGAAGAATGATTTTGCCGACGTAGTGGCGGCCGCCCGCCGCGCCGACGTCGTCCTGGTGTTCCTGGGAGAAGAGGCCATCCTTTCCGGTGAGGCCCACTCCCTGGCCGATCTGAACCTGCAAGGTTCCCAGAGCGATCTGCTTGCCGCGCTGAAGAAGACAGGCAAGCCTGTCGTCGCCACCGTGATGGCCGGCCGTCCGCTCACCATCGAGCGCGACCTGCCCAACGTGGACGCCATGCTGTATAGTTTCCATCCCGGTACCATGGGCGGTCCGGCACTCGCCAATATCCTCTTCGGCGACGTGAATCCCTCCGGAAAGACGCCCATTACCTTCCTGCGTACGGTAGGACAGGCTCCGATGTACTACAGCCATCACATGACCGGCCGTCCCTACAACGGTGAAACCCTCCTCGAAGATATTCCGGTGGAGGCGGGACAGACTTCCCTGGGCAACACGTCCTATTATCTGGACTACGGCGCCTCCCCGCTGTTCCCCTTCGGCTATGGCCTGAGCTACACCAGCTTCGAGTACTCCGGCATCGGCCTGACGCATGACAGCGAAACCCTCACCGTCACCTTCACCCTTACCAATACGGGCGCGTATGAAGGTACGGAGGTGGCCCAGGTGTACATCCGTGACCTGGTGGGCTCCGTCACCCGTCCGGTGAAGGAGCTGAAGGCCTTCGAACGCGTGACGCTCAAGCCCGGCGAAAGCCGCAGCGTCAGCATCTCCATTCCCGTCCGGGAGCTGGCTTTCGTGGGCCTGGACGGCGTAAAGAAAGTGGAAGCTGGAGATTTCCAGCTCTGGGTCGCCGGAGACAGCGATTCCGGAAAACCGATCAGTTTTAATCTTCCTAATCATTATTACAATAACCAACGCTAATCAAACCAACGCGTATGAAAAAACTCTTAACGCTTATCCTCTTTGTAGGATTGGTATTGCCTGCCGCGGCACAGTCCCTCCTTCTGAAGGGCGTCGTGCGTGACAGCGCGGGCGAACCCATCATCGGCGCGTTTGTAGTGGAACAGGGAACCCAGAACGGGACCATGACCGGCGTGGAAGGCGACTTCGCCCTCTCCACCCGCCGTGGAGCCGCCATCGAGATTTCCTGCATCGGCTACACGACACAGGTGATTACGAACAACGGCGAACAGAATCTGGTGGTGGTCCTCGCGGACGATTCCCAGATGCTGGAGGAAACCGTGGTCATCGGCTACGGTGTCCAGAAGAAATCCGTGGTAACGGCTTCCATCGCCAAGGTGGACGCCGAGGCCCTGGAGAAGAGTGCCCAGCTCCGCGTGGACAGCGCCCTGAAGGGCCTGGCCGCCGGTGTGAACGTCACGTCCTCCTCCGGTCAGCCGGGTGCCGCTTCCCGTATCCGCATCCGCGGTACCGGTACGGTCAATGATTCCAACCCTCTGTATATCGTGGACGGTATGCCCATCGGCATTGACGGTATCGATTACCTCAACCCCAACGATATCGAGTCCATCGAAGTGCTCAAGGACGCTGCATCCGGCGCCGTTTACGGTGCCCGTGCCGCCAACGGCGTGATCCTGGTAACCACCAAGAAGGGTTCCAAGGGTAAGGCCAGCATCTCCTACAACTATTCCTTCGGCATGTCCAGCCCCTGGCGTCTGCGCGAGGTGCTCAATGCCAGCGAATATGCCCTGCTCACCAATGAGGGCCTCATCAACGCCGGGGAAGCTCCCATCTACAGCGATCCCTTCGCCTATGGTGAAGGCACCGACTGGCAGCGCGAGGTCTTCAACTTCAACGCTCCCCAGCACCAGCACGAGGTGAGCGTCAGCGGCGCTTCGGACCGTTTCAACTACTATATGTCCCTGGGTTATGTGGACCAGGACGGTATCGTCGGCGGTAATTACGGCCGTTCCAACTACAACCGTCTCACCCTCCGTTCCAACACCAGCTATACGGTGTGGGACAGCTCCGAGGACCGTTCCTTCCTGAACAAGTTCACCCTCGGCTCCAACCTGAGCTACTCCAACATCAAGGCCAGCTCCATCGAGGCCAACGGTCAGTTCAACACGGTCGTCACTTCGGCCCTGGCCATGTCCCCGATCCTCTCCGTCTATGCGACCGAGGAGCAGGCCGCTGCCCAGAAAGCCGCCTACGGCGACCTGGTGACCTACGGCGCCAACGGCCAGATGTTCATGATCCCCGGTGCTTCTTTCAACGACATGATCAACCCGGTGGCCATGATGAACCTGCCCGGCGACAAGAACTGGACCCACAAGTTCGTGGCCAACTTCTCCGGCGAGCTCCAGATCTGGGACAACCTCAAGTTCCGTTCTTCCGTGGGCTTCGACATGGGCTTCTGGGGCAGTGACGGTTACAACTACCTGTACTACCTGTCCCCGGCCGTCAAGAACGACGAACACACCTCTGTCTGGTCCAGCGTCAACCGCAACCTGAGCTGGCAGGTGGAGAACGTGCTCACCTATGACAAGACCCTGGGCGACCACAGCTTCTCCGTCCTCTTCGGCCAGAGCGCATCGGCCTACAACGGACAGAACCTCGGCGGCAGCCGCTGGCATGTCTCCGACCTGAACAAACCTTCCATCGACTATGCTTCCGGCCTGCAGAAAGAAGGCGAAATGAGCGTCTATGGCGGTCCTTTCGATCCTGCACGCCTGGCTTCCTATTTCTTCCGCGCCAGCTACAACTACGCCGAGCGCTACATGGCCCAGTTCACGGTACGCCGTGACGGTTCTTCCCGCTTCGGCTCCAACAACAAGTGGGCTACCTTCCCGTCCTTCTCCCTGGGTTGGAACCTGCACCGCGAGCCCTATCTCCAGGATGTGAAGCCCGAGTGGCTGTCCAACGCCAAGCTCCGTTTCTCCTGGGGTAAGAACGGTAACGAGGCCATCGGTAATTTCCGCTATACGACCCTCACCGATTCCGGCGAGAACAACTCCATCTTCGGCAACCCCGAGCAGACGGTCATCGGCAACAAGGCATCGGCCCTGTCCAACCAGAGCCTCCGCTGGGAGAGCTCCACGCAGACCGACCTCGGCCTGGATCTGGGATTCTTCAACAACTCCCTCACCTTCACCGTGGACTGGTACCGCAAGATTACGGACGGCATGCTCATGGAGATGAACATCCCCTCTTACGTGGGTGAGAACAAGCCGATCGGCAACGTGGGTATCATGTCCAACTCCGGTGTCGAGTTCGAGCTGGGTTACAAATACAGCGTGAATGACTTCAACCTCCGCGTGAACGGCAACGCCACCTACCTGCGCAACAAGCTCATCGAGTACGGCAACGAGACCGGTTGGGCCGAATACGGTTCCTTCCAGGGCGCCGGCTCCTTCCTCCGCGCAGAGAACGGCAAACCCTTCACCTATTTCTATGGTTACAAGACCGACGGCATCTTCCAGAACATGGCCGAGGTCAACGCTTATACGGCCGTCGTACAGGACGAAGAAGGTAATCCCATGACCCAGCTCATCCAGCCCGATGCCGTTCCCGGCGACGTCCGCTTCGTGGATGTGAACGGAGACGGCTCCATCACGGCCGAGGACCGCACCGACATCGGTAACGGTACGCCCGACTGGACCTGGGGCATCAACATCGGCATGGACTGGAAAGGCTTCGACTTCTCCATGATGTGGCAGGGAACCCTGGGCAACGATATCTTCGACGCCACCCGCCGTATCGACGTGCGCGGCACCAACCAGCCGGCTTACATCCTGAACCGCTGGACCGGCGAAGGTACTTCCAACAAGTATCCCCGTTTCATCATCGGCGACAAGACCACCAACTGGAACGCTTCCGACCTGTATGTCTGCGACGGCTCCTATGCCCGCCTGAAGAACATCCAGCTGGGCTACACGCTGCCCGCCAAGCTCACCGAGAAGTTCCTGGTGTCCAGCCTGCGCGTGTACGTGGCCGCCGAGAACCTCATCACCCTTACCTCCTATCGCGGCTTTGACCCCGAAATCTCTTCCGGTAACGGTTACTCGCTGGGCGTTGACTACGGTGTCTATCCCCAGGCCCGTACCTTCACCTTCGGCGTGAATGTCAAGTTCGGCCGTCCCCGCAATGTCAAATAAATAAAGCGTGAAAGAAATGAAAAAATATCGTATTCTGGCCGCTGCAGTGGCCCTCGCTTTTGCCACATCCTGCACCACCGACTTCCTGACGGTAGAGAATCCCAAGGCCAAGCCCATCGAGGATTACTTCAACACGGAAACGACCGTTTTCGAGTCGCTGGTGGCTGCCTATGCACCCCTTCACTGGCCGGACTGGTTCGGTGGTTACTATAATCCCGTCAACATCGCCTCCGATGTGATGGCAGACCAGATCTGGCCCGGCGGCGGTACCGCCACCGACTTCAGCGATCTGAAATACCTGGCCCGTTACGACGCTGACGGCCGTTATACCCTTCCCGGCCTCTGGTCGGCCGCCTATTCCGGTGTCAAGCGCTCCAACGACGTGCTCCTGTACATCGACTGGGCCCGGGAAGCCGGCAACATCAGCGCCGAGAGCGCCAAGCTCTTCGAGGCCGAGGCCCGCGCCCTGCGCGTATTCTACTACAACTGGCTCTGGAAGTTCTGGGGCAACATCCCTTACTACGAGAAGAACCTGGAAGATCCCTTCGTCTGCGAGCAGATCAAGGCCGATGAGGTGTACGACCACATCATCACCGACCTCGAAGGTGTCATCGCCCTGGACGTCCTTCCCATGGTCCGTCCCGAGTCCGAGGCCGGCCGCGTTTCCCTGGCCATGGCTTACATGCTCTACGCCGAGATTACCATGTACCAGAACGACGCTTCCCGCCTTCCCACGGCCCTGAACTACATGAAGGCTATCATCGAGGACGTCCACTACGACCTGCTCCCCGACTATGCCGAGGTGTTCAAGGAGAGCGGTGAATGGAAGAGCGAGACCATCTATGACATCAACTACATGAGCGAAGGCGGTCGTCGCGACTGGAGCTGGGTGACCGGCGAAGGCGGCACCATCCTTCCCCGTCTGATCGGCCCCCGCGGTTGGGAAGACGGCTATGCCGGCTATCTGTCCGGTTGGGGCCTGGGTCCCGTGCGCACCTCCACCGTGGAGATGTTCGACGATGCCGATGCCCGCAAGGCCGCTACCTGCTTCGACGTAGCCTCCCTGGCCGAGGCCGGCGGAAAGACCTATGAGAACACCGCCTATCAGCACACCGGTTACTACCTGCAGAAGTATGCCCCGCTGGATGCCAACCGTCAGGGTTGCATCGCCGACTGGCAGATGAACTTCAACAACAACCTGCGTGTGTACCGCTACTCCGAGACCCTGCTCAACGCGGCCGAACTGGTCCTGCGCAACTACGGCAGCGGTGACGCCGCCGCCTGGCTGAACGCCGTCCACGGCCGTTCGCTGCCCGGTACCACCGTCGAGGCTACTTTGGAGAACGTCAAGAAGGAGCGCGCCCTCGAATTCGTAGGAGAAGGCAAGCGCTACTGGGATCTGGTGCGCTGGGAGCTCACCGCCGACCCGGACGGCATCCAGGCATCCAAGGTGCTCACCGGTCACGACGAAATGAACTTCCGCCAGATTACCTGGTCTTCTTCCAAGAAGTATATTCCCATCCCGGATGCTGAGATTTCCGCAGCGGCCGGCACTGCCTATCCTCTCACCCAGAACAACTATTGATTATGAAAAGAATAGCTTATATTCTCGCTGCGGTTCTGACGCTGGCTGCCTGCGCCAAGGAAACGATCCATCATCCTTCCGAGGCCGAGGCACCCCAGACCGCCTCTGTCTATGAGCCTGTCATCACGGTGGACCAGGAAACCAACCAGGTGACCTTCTCCCTCGACGCCAAGGGTGTCATTCCCGTGTGGCTCTTCTATGACAACAAAACGGAGGACTACTCCGTCCGCTACGCCATAAACGGCCTCCAGCGTATCTTCACCGCCGCCGGCGATTACAAGGTGCGCATGCAGGTGATGAACGCCTCCGGCGTGACCCCCGACTACGTGGAGCGTACTTTCCACGTGGACAACACCCTGGTGGACTTCGACAAGTACATCAAGCTCCTCGCCGGCAGCGGCGACCGTGTGTGGCGTATCAATAATAAGGTAGCCGCCCACCAGGCCTGCGGCGAAAGCATCGAGAACCCCACCGGCTGGTGGGCCGCGAGCGCCGACGAAAAGGATGGCACCGGTCTGTACGACAACCGTATCACTTTCTCGGCCGAGGGTGAGTACACCTTCGATCCGGGCGAGGCCGGCACCGTCTATGTGAACGCAGGCGTCACCGCCGCTCCTTATGCCGAGGACGGCCATTCCGAGGACTACCAGGTAGCCGTTGCCCAGACCACGGCCGAGTATTCCTTCTCCGTGGAAGGGGAGAACGTCTATCTCTGCCTGCCTGCCGGAACGCCTTTCCCGTACATCCCCAACAACGATTTCGTGAGCGATCCCCGCTTCATTGTCCAGAAGATTTCGGCCAAGGAACTGGTTCTGGTGTGGTACACGGCCACCGGTAACGGCGGCGGTCCCATCGCCTGGCAGTTCATCCTGACCTCCGAGGCCGGCGAAGTGAAGTTCAAGGGCTTCAACTACAACGCCGACAGCAACCTCTGGAAGGGGGCCGATGCCGCCCACACCGTAGGCTTCTGGTATGCCCCCGGCTGGAGCCAGATCGCCGATCCCGACATGACCCAGAACGGTGCCGAGTATACGCTCACCCTGCCCGAAGCCACCACCGACCAGTGGCAGGCCCAGTTCACCATCACCCCGACGGAGCCCCTCGTCCTCACGGCCGACAAGTCCTACGACTTCTCCATCATCGTGAATACGGATACGGAGCTTCCCGGCATGACCCTCAAGCTTACCGACGTGGGTGACGACAATAACTACCTCTTCGTGGAAAGGGAGAAGTTCCCGGCCGGAGAGACCGTTTACTATCTCACCGACCTGGCCGGTATCGACGCTCCGAACGGCGTCAAGATGGTCTTCGATTTCGGCGGCAACGATGCCAACACGGAGGTCTCCCTGGCCAACATCGTGGTGAAGGATCACGCCATCGACGACGGCACGGTCCTTCCTGAAGAAGGCGGCGATGATACGCCCCAGGGTGACGTCGCCCCGTTCGACTACGACGCCGACACCAACCTGTGGAAACCGGCCGACGCCGCCCACACCTACTCCCAGTACTATGCCCCCGACTGGTCCCAGCTGGACAGCCCTGAAGTGACCAACAACGGCAATGTGTACAGCTTCAGCTGCCCCAGCGCCACCACCGCCCAGTGGCAGAACCAGTTCTTCATCATCCCCACCGATGCGATCGCCCTCAGCGCCGACAAGCATTACGACTTCCAGTGCAAGGTGGAGGTGAGCGAGAAGGTGAATGGCGTTACCTTCAAGCTTACGGACACGAGCAGTGATGACAACTTCCTGTTCACCGAGCGCCGTAACCTCAAGGGCTATGAACTGTTCACCTTTACCCTGGCGGATCTGGCCGGCATCGATGCCGCCGCCGTCAAGATGGTCTTCGACTTCGGCGGCAACTCCGCCAATACGGACGTGACCATCAGTGAAATCATCTTACGCGAACACGAATAATGAAATTTCCTTACTACACGATGCTTCTTCTGGTCGCCGCAGCCTGTGCCTGCGGCGGCTCGAAGGAGCCTGTTCCCGCCGAAACCGAAACGGTCACCGTGACCCCCGCCTCCCTTTCCTGCGGAGCCGAGGCCACGCAACTGACCCTGGACGTGACGGCATCCTCCTCCTTCCAGGTTTTCCCTGCTGACGGCTGCGACTGGGTGAAGGCCGATCCTTCCTACAGCGCTGAAAAGTCGGCCGTGATCACCCTGAAGGTTTCCAAGAACGACACGTTTAAAGACCGCGCCACGGAGATTACCGTCAAATGCGGCACCACCCGCAAGAAGGTGACGCTCTCCCAGGCTGCCGGCGAGGTGGATATCCAGATTCCCGAAGGCTACCACCTGGTGTGGAGGGACGAGTTCGACAAGAATGGCGCTCCTTCCTCCGAGTGGTGGTACGAGACCGGTGCCAGCGGCTGGGGCAACAACGAGCTGCAGGACTATGTCTCCCAGTCCAAGGACGGCAAGGACATCGCCTACGTCACCGACGGGACCCTCAAGATTGCCGCTCAGAAGATCGGAAGCACCGTCTATTCCGTCCGTATGAACACCAGCAAGTCCTGGACTTACGGCTGGTTTGAGGCCCGTCTCAAGGTGACGGACGTGCCCGGCAGCTGGCCGGCTTTCTGGATGATGCCCAAGAACTTCAAGGCCTGGCCGGCCGACGGTGAAGTGGACATCATGGAATACGCCATCTCCACCCAGGGCAGGAACAAGTCTTCTTCCAGCATCCACTGCACGTCCTACAACCACACCATAGGGACCGGAAAGACGCATGTGCAGAGCGTAAGCAACGCCGCATCGGAATTCCACACCTATGCCTGCGAATGGACGGCCGACGGATTCACCTTCTACATCGACGGCGTGGCGCATCACACTTTCGCCAACGACAAGAAGGGGAACTACGACACATGGCCCTTCTTCAACCCCTTCTACCTCAAGCTGAACCTGGCCTGGGGCGGCAATATGGGCGGAGAAGTGGACGAAAGCCAGCTCCCCGCCGTATTTGAGGTGGACTATGTCCGTGTGTTCCAGAAAGACTAAGCTTTGTAAATGCCGAAGAAGGCGCTGCCGCTGCCGGACATGGCGGCATAGACGGCGCCGCGCCCGTAGAGCCGGTCCTTAACCGTAGCCAAAGCAGGATACTTGGCAAAGACCGTATCCTCAAAATCATTCCTTAGTTCATTTTTCCAGGTGGTGATATCCTGGGCAAGCACTTCCCGCAACGGTTTTGCGGGAAGTGCCGGTTTTATACCCCGGTAGGCGTCGGCCGTGGAGACCGCCACCCCTTCGGGGATGAACACTTCGATCCGGTAACCGTCCAGGTTCAGGTCGTACGGCTCCAGCACTTCTCCGCGGCCGCTTCCCAGCATGGGGCGGTTGTAGATGAAGAAGGCGCAGTCGCTCCCCAGGCGGGCGGCATAGGCGGCCAGCTCCTTGTCGGAGAGGACCAGACCACCCAGCTGGGCGATCATCTTGAGGGCGAAGGCGGCATCGGCGCTGCCTCCTCCGAGACCCGCACCCACGGGGGACTTCTTCTCCAGGAAGATCTTCATGGGAGGGAGGTCATAGTCGGCTGCGAGGATGGCGTAGGCCTTGGCGGTGAGGTCCTTCAGCGGATCCCAGTCCACGCCTTCGGCCCGGGCGATGGTGATGAGCAGTTTTCCGTCTTCCGACACGGTCTGGGTGAGCGAGGAATACTTCTCCCGAAGGTCCGCAAGGGTGCGGGACCAGTCGTCGCCGGTGATGATTTCCAAGGTGTCGGAAATGCCGGTATAGGGGACGAAAAGCGTCTCCAAATCGTGAAAACCGTCCTCTCTTTTGCGAAGGACGTTCAGTCCCAGGTTAATTTTTATGTTCGGAAAACAGATCATAAAAACAAAGATAAGGCACAAATCGGTATAAACATAAAATAATTCGGTATAAACATAAAAATCTGCATGTCCGGTATAGGATTTCCGACGCCCTTTTGCCACCTTGGCGGCAGAAAAACTGTTTGCGATGCGTAAGATTTTTTTGCTTCTGGCGGCTCTCTCAGCCCTGTTCTGTTGCCATCGGCCCTTGTTCGACAACCCGTCCCGGGAAGGGGAGGACGACAACCGCGTCCGGCCCGCGCCCATCGATTCCACGCGCGGGAACGTGACGGTTTACGCCACGGCCCTGGTGTTCCCCGACACCGTGGACTGGAGGAGTGGAAACAGCGACGGCGGCCGCCTGGTCGTGTTCAAGGACGGCGTTCCCGTGGATACCATCGGCAAGTACCTGGACCCGGCTGAGCCCGAAAGGATCCATTTCCAGGAAGGCCACGTCTGGACCGACTACACGGACGGTTTCGAAACCGTCATCGCCTGCGACGGGCAGTACCTTTTCTCTTTCCCGGGAGAGGAAAAGCTGATGGGCTTCCTGGTTGCCGGCGGCGAGGTGCACACCCTGGGTCAGCATCCCGGCGGCGGGGTTTCCTATCGTGTCAACGGGCAGGAAGTCTTCTCATCGGCCAGCGGCATCGTCGTCAGCGGGGCCCTCTCGCCGGACTGGGAAGGCGGTGCCCTCTGCCGGGACGAGACGGGCGTATATTATTGCTATGCCCTCCCCGTCAGCACCGAAACGGACCAGATGTGGGAATACCGTGTCATGAAAGGGGCCGAGGTGCTCAAGATGATCCCGGCGGCGGCCGGCACCCGCCTGTACGACATCCGTGCGCACGGGGGGAACGTCTATCGGCTCGATTTCCGCTATGGACGCGTCTGCTTCCTGAAGGACGACGAACTCACGCCGATGACCCTGCCGGACAATGTCAATGAGATGAGCCTGGTGCTGGTGGACGGCCGCATGCGGGTGAAAGGCTTTCACGAAGAGGGCTACGCCCAATATGCCTGGATCCGTGAGGCCGATACGCTCGTGACGCAGTACTGCAACCCCCATGGACAGCCCGTCGCCAACCTGTTCACCGAAGACGGGGAAACGGCCGTGGTGAGCATGGACTACGAGGAATGTGTCGTGAGCATCCGGCGGGACACCATGCAGGTTACCTTCCCGCTGGAGACCTACCGCCTTCAGACCCCGGACTGCGTCCGCTACAGGAAGGGCGTCATCGCAGCGGCCATGACGGGGGACCTCTACGTGGAGGAGAACATGATAGTCATTAACGAAAAGAAGTATCCGTCCCATTTCAACGGTTATTTCTCGGGAGTTTTTCTGAAATAGTATTATGCTGGTTTACATTCACAGTGCCAAGAGCCTGGGCATCAACGCCGTGCCGGTCACGGTCGAGGTGAACATCACCCTCGGGGTAGGCATCCATCTGGTCGGCCTGGCAGACGCCGCGGTAAAGGAAAGCCTGCTCAGGACGGTCACCGCCCTGCAGTCGAAGGGATTCCACATCCCCGGAATGAAGATCGTCATCAACCTGGCCCCGGCCGACCTGCACAAGCAGGGGACCGGATACGACCTGCCCATAGCGCTGGGCATCATCGCCGCTTCCGGGCAGCGTTGCCTGCGCGGGCTGGAGAAATACCTGATCCTGGGAGAACTGGGGCTGGACGGCGGCATCCGCCCGGTGGCCGGGGCGCTGCCTGCGGTCGAGATGGCCAAGAGCAACCAGCGCGCCTGCATCCTGCCGGAGGAATCGGCCCTGGAGGCGGTGGACTTCAAGGATGTCCTCATCTACGGCGTGCGCACGCTGGACGACGTCCTCCGCATCCTCGAGGAAGAGGACGACGTCAGCGACCTCCTCATCTGGAATACCGAGCGCTACAGGCACGCCATGGACATCGCCGCCAGGCCGCGCCGGAGCTATATGGATTTTGCCGATATCATCGGCCAGGAAGGGGCCAAGCGCGGGGTGGAGATCGCCTGCGCGGGGCAGCACAACGTCCTGCTGATCGGCGCGCCCGGGAGCGGGAAGAGTTCCATCGCGAAGGCGCTGGCGGGCATCCTCCCGCCGATGACCCTCGAAGAGCGGGCCATCACCTCGAAGGTGTACTCCGTGGCCGGACGCTCCTCCGGCGAGCCAGGCTTCATCCGCACGCGGCCCTTCCGGGCTCCGCACATCTCGGCCTCCAAAGCGGCCCTGCTGGGAGGGGGAAGCGGGGACAACATCCTTCCCGGGGAAGTCTCGCTGGCCACCAACGGCGTGCTGTTCGTCGACGAATTCTGTGAGGCGCCGAAATCCATGCTGGAAACCCTCCGGGGCCCGCTGGAAGACCGGAAAGTATCCATCTCCCGGCTCCGGGGCAAGGTGGAATATCCGGCCTCCTTCATGCTGGTCGCGGCCACCAATCCCTGCCCCTGCGGCTACTACGGGGAAGGGGACCGCTGCTCCTGCCCGCCCGGTCAGCGCATCAGCTACCTCTCGAAGCTCAGCGGCCCCATCATGGACAGGATCGACATCCAGCTGTGGATGCATCCCGTGGAGACATCGGCCCTCATCCGCGGCGGCAAGGCGGAATCCTCGGAGGTCATCGCCGCGCGGATCCTGAAGGCCCGGGAGCTGCAGCGGGAGCGCTTCGCCGGCAGCGGCATCTTCTGCAACGCCGAGATGAATTCCAAGCAGATGGAGAAGTACTGCCAGCTGGACGAGCCCTGCAAGAAGATGCTGGAGGAAATCATCGACCGCCTGGGTCTGAGCGCCCGCGCCTATACCCGCATCATCAAGATCTCCCGTACCATCGCCGACCTGGCCGGCAGTCCCCGGATCATCCCCGCCCACATCGCCGAAGCCGCCGGCTACCGCTTCCTGGACCGACGCCGTATGTTTATGTGACAATTCTGCCGGAAATGTAGTATCTTTGCCGCATGAAAAATCAGATTCAGATAGCCAGTCTGGAAGACCTGGACCGTGCGGCAAAAGAATTCCTGAAAGCCATCGGGGATGCGACCCTCGTGGCGTTCTACGCCCCCATGGGCGCGGGTAAGACCACCTTCACCACGGCCGTCTGCAAGGCCCTGGGCGTGCAGGAGGATGCCATCAGCTCCCCCACCTTCGCCATCGTGAACGAATACCGCGGCGGCGCCGGACAGCCTATCTATCACTTTGATTTCTATCGCATCGAGCGGCCGGAAGAGGCGCTGGACATCGGCCTGTACGATTATCTGGATTCCGGGGACCTCTGCCTCATGGAATGGCCGGAGAACATCGACGCCCTCCTTCCCGAGGAGACCCTGAAAGTCTTCATCACGGTGAACCCCGACGGTTCCCGCACGCTTGCCTGGGATTAATTCCTTAACCAGCCTTCCGGATTCTGGGGAGTGGAGCCTTTCCACAGTTCGAAGTGGAAGAGGTCTTCTCCGCCGATGGTGTCCACCGTGCCGACGACCTGCCCCGTAGTCACGTTCTGCCCCACCTTCACGGCAACGCTCTTCAGTTTGCTGTACAGGGTGAAATAGGCTCCGTGGTTCACCAGCACGCACTGGTTATAGCCGGGCAGCACCACGATCTGGGTCACTTTTCCATTGAATACCGCCTTGGCCTGGGCGTTCGGGCGCACGGCCAGCGTGACGCCGTTGTTCTGCGGCAGCTCCACATGGGTGTACACCGGGTGGTGGTGCTTGCCGAAGCGTTCCACGATGGCGCCCTCCACCGGCCAGGGCAGACGGCCCTTGTTGGCGGCGAACTCGTTGGACAGTTTGGTATCTACGACCGTCGAGGTGGTCTTGCCGGAAGACTTCTTGCCGGAGTCCTTCTTGCTGCCTCCGCCGGCGGCCTTCTGGCTTTCCTGGCGGATGAGGTCGGCGATCTTGCGGTTGAGGGCCTCCTTCTGGCGGTTCTTTTCCTGCAGTTCCTTCTGGAACTTCTTGCGGTCCTTGCCCAGCTGGGTCACCAGCTTGTTGGCATCGGCCTCTTCTCCCTTCAGGCGGGAGCGCTCGCCCACGACCTTCTTGCGCATGTCGGCCGATTCCTTCCGGAGGCCGCTCAGCCTCTCCTTCTGGATGGCCAGCCGGGCCGATGTCTCCCGGATCTTGAGGGCCTGTGCGCTCAGCTGGGCGCTCATCCCGCGCAGATACCCCGCGCGCTTGAGACCCTGGCCGATGGATTCACTGGAGAGGATGTACATGTACCACAGGCGGCTGTCGCGGTTCTTGTAGGCGCCGCGGATGAGGCGGCCGTAGTAGAGGGTGAGGGTGTCGTGGCGTGCCTGCAGGCGGTTCATCTCCCGCTGGACTACGCGGATGGAATCGTCCAGGACGGAGAGGGTCTGGTCGCAGCCGGCGATCAGTTTCTCACGCGCCTTGATCTTGCTTTTGAGGAGGGTCAGGTTGGACAGCGCCGCATCCTTGTTCTTGGAGTTCTGCTCCAGGCGACGGTTCAGCAGCGCGATATCTTTTTCCAGCTGTGCCCGCTGGCTTTCCAACTTCTTCATGCTGGTCTTCTGACCGGCCGCCGGAAGGGCGCAGGTCATGACCACAGCCAGTATGCACAGGAACTTTCTCATTGGGCGATGCGTTTAGCCATGTTTCGGTAAATCTGGGCCGTGTCCTTCTCTCCCAGCGCCTCCAGCACGATGGCGTAGTGCTCCAGGACCACCGCACTGTCCTTGCCGCCATAGAGCATGGCGTGCTTGAAGAACGGCTTGGCCTCCACGTCCTTTCCCATCAGGTGCAGGATCCAGGCGAAGGTATCGAGATAAGTGGCGTTGTCGGGCTCGGCCTCCACCGTCTTGCGGGACATGTTGTAGGCCTTTTTCAGTTTCTTGCCCTCCAGGCTCAGATAATAGGCGTAGTTGTTCAGTACCGGCGCATAGTTCGGGTTGATTTTCAGGGCCTTCTCGTAGGCCTTGAACGCGCCCTTGCTGTCTCCCTTGGAGTGCATGGCGTCCCCCATCTGCGCCCAGGCGCCCAGGCAGATCTCCTTCTCCTTGGGAAAGGCGTTCAGCAGGAACTGGCAGTTGCCGATGATGGCGTCATAGTCCTTGAGCTCGTAGTTGGCCATGTTGGCGTAGTCCAGGAAGGCCAATTCCTTGAAGTGGTGGAACGCATCCAGGGAGCGCTGCTGCATCTCCTCCCACTTCTTCTGCAGGGAGAGGTACTGGATATAGGTGGCCGTCTGGCCGATACTTTCCGGAAATGCGTCGGCCGATGCCTTGAACCACTTGCCGGCCTCTTCGGTGCGTCCGGACGAGTAGTAATAGCTGCCCACGGCCGATAGGACGGTGCTGTCCCCGGGGTGCGTCGCGCCCGCCAGGTTGACCAGGGAGTCAAACCCCGCGCGGTGGATCTGCAGGATCTTCGGGTCGATGCTGCGCGACAGGTTGCCGATGTACATGCTCTTGCTGGCGGCCGGCACATCCTGCGAGCCGATGAAAGGCTCCAGCGTGCGGAAGTACTCGTCGTAGTGCCGCTGGTGCCGATGGACCTCGCTCAGGCCCAGCAGCGCCGGGATATAGCCGCTGTCCAGCGAGAGCGCCTCTTCGTAGCGCGCCCGGGCCAGCGAATCCTTGAACTCGCTCAGGTAATAGTCACCGGTGACGGTGAGGATGGAAGGCGTGGCGAACTCGCCGTTGAACTTTTCCAGGACATCGGCCCCTTCGTCCTGACGGCCCATGGCCGACAGCACCTCGAAGCGGGTGCGTACCAGTTCCTCGGACGTGCCGCGCTGGCGCTCGATGTCGTCCAGGGCGGTGAGGGCCTTCTCGAATTCCTTCCGGTTGAGGTAAACGTCCAGCAGTTCATAGACCGACTCGGTCTTGTCGGGGAAGTCCTTGACCAGCTTTTCGTAAAGGGTTACGCCTTCGTCGGCCTTCTTGTTCATCAGGTACATGCGGGCCTGCATGCGGCGGTACCAGTAGTTGGTGCTGTCCAGCCGGACGGCCTTCTCCACGTGGACCTGGGCGGAATCCAGGTTGCTGGAGAGGGTTTCCGTCAGGGCCAGGTAGTACCAGACGGCGTCGTTGCCGGGGTCGGCGACGGACAAAGTCTTCAGCAGTTCGTTGGCTTTTTTGATCCTTCCGTCGCTGTATAACTGGACGGCTTCCACCAGATTGGCCTCCACCGACTGGGCGGCGGCGGGAAACAGGACGGAAAAAGCCAGGGACAGGGTCAGAAGGAGTCTTTTCATAGTTGCAAAAATACGGGAATTTTTCGACATTTGTAGTTCGGACAACACAAATTCCGGACCTTTTGAAACGTTTTTGGCCCAAACTGCATCTTACTAGTCGGACAGGGGATGAAAAATCCCTTGGAGCATTGTCGTCGCCGGAGGAGATCTACCATGCGCTCGCTCCCAGGATGATGGCCGTCTGCCTGCGTTACATGGGCAACCGCGAAGACGCGGAAGACGTTCTCCAGGAGGGTTTTATCACCTTGTTCAACAAACTGGACAGCTACCAGGGGACAGGTTCCTTTGAGGGCTGGGTGCGAAAGATCATTGTCAATACTGCACTGATGCATCTCAGAAAGACGGACGCCCTGGGCCTGAGCGACGACATCGACCAGGCCTACAGCCTCACCACCGAAGAAGCCACCCCGCTTCAGAAGATGGGCTACAAGGAACTGATGCGCCTGATTGAATCCCTTCCGGCCGACGCCAGAACGGTTTTCAACATGTATGTGATCGAGGGTTACTCCCACAAGGAAATCGCTCAGGAGCTGGGATGCACGGAGGCTACGTCACGCTCCAAACTACAGCGCGCACGGCTTCGGTTGCAGGAAATGATAAGTGAGAACAAATGAAAGAAAAGGTTTTTGATCAATATGTGAAGGACCTTCTGCAGGATGCAGAGGTAGAGGTTTCCCCCCGCGTGTGGAAGGGAATCGCCGCGCAGATCGGTGCCAAGCCGGCGCGCGTGTTCCCCGTCTGGGGCTGGGCCCTGGCTTCCGTGGCCGCCGCCGTGGTGGCTTTCGTGGTGTTAAGGGTTGTTCCTACTACCATGGGTCCGTCCGTGTCTGCCATCCTTGCAGACAATACCTACCCTGAAAACAGTGTCAAGCTGGTTTCTCCCGCGCAGAGGCTTTCCGTTCCCGGCGTCGAAGCCGTGGACGTGAACCGTCTGCGCGTCGTGGCCATCGAATCGGCCCGTCTGGGCAGCGGCCGCGTGGAAGGAAAGGCCCTGCAGCCGTCGGCCCGCATCCGCGGGCGCGTCGGCGCAGAGAACCTCCCCTCCTATGTGGACGCTTCCTATTTCAACCAGCTGGCCTTCGCAGACCGCAAGGCCGAAAGCGGCCGGGGCCTGTCCCTGGTCGCCTCCGGTGACTTCCAGGGCAACCAGCGCGGTCAGATCAATGGAGTATCGGCCTACGCCCGCCCGTACAGCGCTCCGCCGCTCGGCGCCGACGAAGGCATCTATAACGAAACACCTGAATCCAACTTCCGTCTGCCGGTCTCCATCGGCCTGGGCGTCCGTTACAACTTCACCAGCCGCTGGGCGGTGGGTACGGGCTTCCGCTACACCAATCTGGGCCGCACCTTCGTGGGCGACTTCGTGTCGGGGGACGGCATTACCATTCCTCAGACGGACATCGACAACCAGCAGCACTGGATCGGCATCCCTGTCAACCTCTACTACGACATCGTCAACCGCGGCCGCTGGCGCGTGCACGGTTTCGTCGGCGGTTCGGCCGAGTTCCTGTTCGTCAACGATTTCCTGATCCACTATTCTCCCAAGGACCTGCATTACACGCAGCGCGGCACCACTCCGCAGTGGTCGGCCGGCGCGGGCCTGGGTGTGGAATTCCGCCTGACGCCCCGCGTAGGCATCTACCTGGATCCGAGCGCACGCTACTACTTCAACTCCGAGCAGCAGCCCCGTTCCCTGCGCACCATCCAGCCCCTCCGCTTCGACGTGGAGGCCGGTCTGCGCTTCTCGATTGGAAAATAACTTAACCTTTAAATATTCCAAAGAAGGCCGATCCACTGCCCGACATCGCGGCATAGATTGCGCCTTTTTTGTATAGTTCCTCTTTCACCTCAGCCAGGGCCGGATACTTGGCAAACACCGTCTGCTCAAAATCGTTATCCAGGCAGTCTTTCCAGCTGCTCACCGGACGGCGCAGGATCTCTTTCAGCGGCACCTCGGGCTCGTGGGGGACTATTCCGCGATAGGCATCTGCCGTAGAGACGGCTATGCCTTCCGGAATGAACACTTCTACGCGGTATCCCGTCAAATCCAACTCAAACGGCTCCAGAATCTCTCCGCGGCCGCTTCCGAACATAGGGCGGTTGTAGATGAAGAAGGCGCAGTCGCTGCCCAGCTGGGCGGCGTAGGAAGCCAGCTGCTCATCGCTAAGCTCAAGATTCACCAGGGTGGAGATCATCCTCAGGGCAAAGGCGGCGTCCGAGGAGCCGCCTCCCAGGCCGGCCCCCACCGGAGAACGCTTCTCCAGATAGATCTTCATAGGCGGCAGGTCGTACTGGGCGTTCAGAAGGAAATACGCCTTGGCCGTAAGGTCCTTGAGGGGGTCCCAGTCCACGCCTTCGCGGCGGGCCAGCGTGATCATCAGCTTCCCGTCTTCCGAAATGGCCTGGGTGAGCGAAGGATACTGCTCCCGGAGACCCGATAGGGTGCGGCTGTAGTCATCTCCGGTAATGATTTCCAGGCAGTCGGCTATGCCGGGATAGGGAAGGAAGAGGGTCTCCAAATCGTGGTACCCGTCTTCCCGCTTCCGCAGGACCTTCAGTCCCAGGTTGATCTTGACGTTGGGATAGCAAATCATGTTCACAAATTTAATCAAGAATCGTAAGAAACACACAAAATACCGTCTCAAACAACACAACTTTTTTTACGATTATAGGATTTCTCGCCGCCTTTTCCCACCTTGCCGGCCACAAAACTTGTGAACTATGCGTAAGTGGATTGGTTTGTTATGCCTTGTAAGCTTGGTCTCCTGTAATGAGCCGCTGCTGGACTCCCTCCCCCGCTTTATGCGGGAGCAGGGCCGCCACGTCCGGGGCGGCGAGCCGGGGGACACTTCATCGGCCCGCCCTCCTTTGCCCGGTCCGGAGCCCTCCGCGCCGGAATATGTGCCCTCCGTCTATGCCACGGCCCTGCATTTCCGGGATTCGGTGAACTGGCGGCTGGACAGCCTGGGGGCGGCGGAGGTCCTTTTCTTCAAAGACGGCGCCCTGGTGCGGCGGCAGCAGGTTTCCTCGCCCCCGGACCCGGAGCGGCACCGCATCTGGAACGGACAGCTTTGGACCGACTATACGGACGGCCGCGAAACCGTCCTGCTCTGCGACGGGCTGGAGCGTTTCCGCTATCAGGGAGAGGAACTCTTACGGGGCTTCCTGATTGTAGACGGGGATGTTCACACCCTTGGTCAACGCCCGGGAAACGGCGGGTTCTGCTACCGGATCAACGGGGAACCCATCTTTTCCCAGGACAAGGGCAGCGTGCTGGGAAGCCCTTCCGGCCCGGCCTGGAAGGGCGGCGCGCTGAATCTGGACGGCGGGGAGGTCTATTACAGTTACAAGACGGACCATATCTATTATGTGATGAAGGGCGGGATGACCTTCCGCGTGGTCCCGGACAAGACTTTTGACGCCCTCTATGACCTGAAGGTCCACGGCGGGCATCTGTGGAGCATCCAAAAGAAGGCCAACAAGCTCTCCCTGGTCTGTGACGACGAAGCCCGGCCCCTGGACGTCACGGCTTCCGACGCCTATTCCTGCCGGCTGGTGCCCACCGGAGACCAGGTGCAGGTACTGGGGTGCAGCCGCCTGGGGGGCGGATGGTATTCCTTCTGGCTGGCGCCTTTCGACACCGGCACTCCCCTCTCCAAAGGTTCGGGCCGATCGTTGAAGAGCGAACTGTGCTACCGGGACCCGGACACCCTCCTGGCCGATGTGAATGACGACGGCATCCTGCTCAAACTCCAGTTTGACAGCGTGGATCTGGGCATTCCGTCCAAGGTTTACACCGGCCCTTCGGCCCGGAATCTCTTCCTGACCCAAAGCCACTTTGCCGCGGGGCTCTCCCATAGCGGCACCGGTCCCCACCTCCTTTTGTACGACACAAAAGAGTATTCCCTTTCCTTCAACGGCTATTTCACTTCTGTCCTAATTGAATAAACTATGCTGGTCAACATTCACGGAGCCAAATGCGTGGGCATCGAGGCCGTTCCCGTCACCGTCGAGGTGGAAATCACCCTCGGAATAGGTCTCCATCTGGTGGGA
>JAEEGJ010012204.1_pt1 | contig 21372 bp, 10 predicted proteins | sample 8958761 | NCBI WGS metagenome assembly JAEEGJ01 (sample SAMN16246546, study PRJNA631951) | gut metagenome | biome: gut microbiome; feature: rumen; material: RS-attached | host: Bos | place: Iran: Karaj | collected 2018-10
CGACCATCAGCCTGCTGCAATATGCCAAATCTTTCGCCTCTTCTGCCGATATCAAACCTAAAACCAAAGATACCTACCGCCTCATGTGCAACCACCTCGAGGCCTACGGAGACAGCACTATCGACAGGGTTACCACCGCCTATCTCCAAGACTTCATCCAATATCTCCAATCGCAAGGGCTGAAGCCCGGCAGCGTGCGATTATATTTTCAAAAACTGGCCTGCGTCCTCCACGATGCCTACAAGAACGACCTCTTTGACGACCGCATCCTACAGAGAGTGAAACGTCCCAAGCGAGAACAGGAGAAAAAGAGTTTTCTGTCTGAAACAGAACTGAAAAAACTAACCAAACACCAACTGTCAGAAAAGTATAATAACATTCAAAACATGTTCCTTTTCTCTTGCATGACAGGACTGCGATTCAGTGACGTACGAGGTTTGCAATGGAAGGAGGTGAAGCACAACGGGAAACACCTTCAACTAGAGTTCCACCAACAGAAGACCGACACCCACGAGCGTCTACCGCTATGTGCCGAAGCCGAAGCACTACTGCGAGGCCAGAAACGTGGCGGTGAATATGTCTTCAAGGAAGAGAGCAACCAAAAAGTAAACGTGGTTTTAAAACGCTGGTGCAGAGAAGCCAGGATAAAGAAAAATGTCTCTTTCCACATCGCACGACACTCTTTCTGCGTTCTACTGCTGACAAAGGAAGTCCCCATCTACACTGTCCAGCAGCTCATGTGCCATTCTGACATAGGCACCACCAAAGTCTACGCCGATTTGTTGAACAAAACGAAAGCAAAAGCATTGAAAAAAATGCCTGTAATCTGGAATCCGACCTGGGCGACAACGGGATGACAGTTTATCACATCGGTTTCATATGCGGATTGTGCGCTTGTAATACATCTTGGTTATCAGTTTGTTACAATCCAATTCGTTTTTTATTTTTAAAAGAAGATGGTTCTGTATTGTTTTTTTTGTTATCTTTGCATCTAAATAAACATGATGGATGTAGGGAAACAATCCCTATATCGGAAATAACGAATAAATATGAGAACAATACGGAAAACATTTATTGCACTTTGTTTGTTTGGCCTCTGCGTGTTTGCGCAAGGGCAGAGCAGTGGCAATATACAGCAGCCGACATTCCAATGGCGTTGTGAAACGGGTGACACTATGTTGAATTTCAATCCAGCCACCACTTCAATACTGTATTTTGACAGTATCCCCTACGCCAAAGACTACACTCTGATAGTGGTCTACAAACCCGTTTCCGACACGGAGTCCACCGTCTGGCATCTCTTGTATGGCGACAGCGCTACCCGCAGCCTCACCACCGAGCGCATCCTGTCGGGCAATACAGCCATACGCTATGCCGACAGCACCGGCAGCAGGCCGGCCATCCATACACTCCGGCAGAGTGCGCCCGAGTCGGATACATCATACATACAGATGACACTCGGCGACGGGAATCTTATGATGGCCGAGATGTTGTATTTTGACCGTCGTCTGGGAAATGCCACTTTGCGCCGAATACAGACTGCTTTGGCAGTCCGCTACGGTATCACCCTCGGCCCTGTGGATTATATCTCCAGCGATGGAAAACGGATATGGGAATATGACTGCGACAGCACTTGCTACCACCATCATGTCACCGGTGTGGGATTCGACACGGTGTATGGTGTTCGCCAGTTGAGAAGCCATTCGGAGATGGAGGGCGGCATGGTCACCATTGCGACAGACACCCTTTCTCCCGGTTCGTTTCTGCTGACAGGTGACGACGATGCGCCACTGGCCTATACGACCGTTGATGATGGATTCTATGGAGGTGAATACGAAATACTGTCCCGCAATTGGCGTATCAGGGCCACAGGTACAGAGGACAACCTTTTCTCCTTGTCATTCGATACGCGAATGCTTCCCCTGCCCACGGACAGCCTTGTGCTGTTTGTAGACGATGACCTATACCTCCCCAGCGCCATTACCGCTGACGCTGTCGAGTTCAATAGCGTATTCTTCCCGACCGACAGCTGTCAGTTCACATTGGCCAGGGGTGCGGCCTTGTGGAGGGCTTCCCAGTCCCATGATGCCCACGCCCCCAATATTGGTGTACAATACAGTGATACCCAACGCATGAATGGGCATGCTGCCCTGAACCTGTATCCGAATCCTACTACGGAGCGTTTTTCACTTGAGGTATCGGGGGCAAAGTGGGTAAAAGCCACCGTATATAACCAACAAGGCAAGGTAATGGCCATATATAGCGACAGCGGCAAGGAGAAATATCTCTTTGAAGGAGCGTTGCCTTCGGGGAATGCCTACTATGCCACAGTCACCACCGATGAGGGTGACCAAACAATAAAGATTGTTGTAAAATAAAAAAAACCAAGCAAACATATGAAAAACGCCATACAATTCCTGCTTTTTACTGGTTTGTTGCTTCTCACCTGCGGCTGTCGCCACCATGAAGTACCGCAGACTTCAACTGACACCGTCCGTATGGAGGATTTCCGGGTTGCCGTCTCAGACATTCAGCAAGACTCTGTTTTGGTAAAATGTCAGAGCGAAGTCCGCAAGCCCGATGTTGCTATACGTGTCCGCAAAGGCAACGCCTTGTTTATGGAGACCGAAGGATTGCAGCTCGCCGCTGTAGACACGGCGGTGAAAGATGCTGGTGTCTATACCGTCACCTCGCTTATGGCGGAAGAGCTGCCGCCGCTTCCGCAGGGCATGATAAATATGACGGCTATTGCATCCGGCTACCGACTGCTGCCAAGTGGTGAACACTTCAGTCCCTATGCCGAGCTGAGGGTGTCTTACGACCCTGCGAGGTTGCCGATGGGCTATACCCCTGACGACATATACACATCGTACTATGACACCGCTACATTGGCGTGGGTGCGACTGAACCGAGTGGAGGTGGACACCGTCAACCATGAAATTGTATCGTGGACCACCCATTTCACAGACTTCGTCAACGAACTGCTCAAAGCACCCGAGATGCCGGAGACGCAGGGTTTCGCGCCGACAGCCATGAGTGACCTGGAGGCGGTGAATCCGCTGGACGGTCTTCCCGTCATCCAGCCACCCACGGCCAACAACAACGGCACAGCGAACATCACGTATCCTATTGACATCCCTGCAGGCCGAGGAGGCATGCAGCCGAACCTGGCTCTGACATATAGCAGCACAGGTGGCAGTGGCTGGCTGGGAGTGGGTTGGGACATACATGTACCATCCATCACACTCGACACCCGATGGGGCGTACCGCGATATGATGAAAACGTTGAAACTGAGATATACTTGCTTGATGGAGAGCAATTGGTGGCCAAAGATTCAAATGGTATTATTCTTGAAATGCCACACCGAACCAACAATCAAACTCCACGCTCGGCGTTAGGTGACAACGCACAATTCTTCACACGCACAGGAGATGCCCACGACAGTATCATCCGTCATGGTGACAGCACGGTAAACTACTGGTGGGAGGTGGTAGACCGCAATGGTACTACCCATTATTACGGGCACTATCCCGACACTTCGCGCCGGACGCTGCCCGCTACATTGTGCGACGACCATGGCAATATTGCCCGGTGGGTGCTGACGGAAAGTCGCGACCTCTACGGCAATACCGTACGCTACTACTATGATCTTGCCGTTACCCATGTCGGCGATAATCCTGGCCGACAAATCTACCTGGACAGCATCTCCTATACAGGACACAACAACTTGGACGGTTATTATACCATAATTTTCTGTCGTACTCCCAATACAACCACAGACATCACGACAGTGTGCAACAACGGTTTTAAGGAAGTCAGCGACCAATTATTGTGCAATATTCGGCTGAAGGCTGGTGACAGCATTGTTTCGGCTTGGCTTTTCGAGATGGAGAACGGTTACCCCAGCAATTTCAAGAACCGGCTAACTGCCATAACCCGCATCGACAGTTCCGAAGGGGGCATAAAGTCTTTCTTAAGTAACTACTGCCTATGCTTAAGGAATGGAGAAGACTACCTTGCTGGGATACAAGGGGGTAATGGCGTGAATCCCGACAGTATCCCTGACCCGGAACAATGGGTAATGCCTCAGGGCGATACGCTTCCAAACGGATGGATACAGCCATTGCGGACTATTGACACTTCCACGGTACCTTATGCGGGCTTTACCTATACATTCAGCTATTATGATGCTCCGGCAGTGGCTGACCTTTTTGGCAGGGAATACACCGATGAATTGGATAGTTGGCATCTGCATGGACAACTAAATCCGCTAATTTCTGCATTCACTTCTGTCAATTCTGCTACGGCGTTGGGATTGTCACACAGCTCCTCGGCCAACATCGGCGGCACCGTGGCTGTTGGATGGGGTGGTGAAATATGGAATTCAAAAAACAGTGGAGGTGGCAACTACAGTCACGGGCAGACGACCTTCGAAACAGCCATGACACTTGTCGACCTGGATGGCGACGGTTTGTCGGACAAAGTCTTTTTGGGGCAACGTGGAATGTATTTCTGCCGTCGCACCAACACGGGAGATAGTACCATTGCTTTTGAATCCCCTGTGCTGATTGAAAGCGCAAGTCATTTCCTTACTGGAAACACTGTCTCCAACACCTTCGGGGTTCAACTCTCTTTGGGCGTTTCCGGCAATGCCGCATGGAGCAAGTCAACCTCTTATACATCCACTTATTTTGCCGATGTTAACGGGGATGGTCTGACAGACATCGTCAGCAACGGACAGGTTTTGTTCAACAGCCTTGACAGCGACAGACGCCCCTCTTTTAGCCTTTATGAATACGGCGATGATAGTCCATTGGAAACCTCCGTCTCCTCCTGCGGCGGGATTTATTTCGACGGCGCCGTCGACGACAGTGTTACTTGTCGACGGTTATGGGAGTTGGACACGATATTCAAGTTGCAGAAGGAAAACAATTCATTCGTGGACAGCCTCGTACAACACTACACTCAGATAGGGATGAAAACGGAAGCAAGAATTCATCCGGGAGACACTCCTGACAGCTTACTGGTTTATCGGCCGGAATGGGATTGCTCTCCCCTTGACAATGCTCTTCCCCGTACCGACGCCGTTCGGGTGTGGATTGCCCCCGAAACAGGGACCATCTCTTTGGTTTCATCTGTCAGGCTCCTCACTGAAGAGACAGAAGGTACGTCATTCTGATGGTGTCAAATACACCGTCCAGCGCACCACACAGATTGATACGACAGGGCTTCATTTCCATGCAGGAAGTGTGAATACGATATTGGACACCCAGACTCTTTGCAACGGCTATCAAACGGAGCATCTTTTCACGGAAAACCTGACTGTCAATAAAGGCGACATGCTCTTCTTCCGGCTCCAGTCACGCGATAGTCGTCAATTCGACAGGGTAGTCGAACGCCAACAGATTGTCTACCAAGGGACAACCGATACTTTCGATACCAAAAAAGACTTTGTTCTCTCCGGCGACTATGGTTTTCAGGCTCCAGTTCCCGGAAGATATTCAATTGAAGAAAATTTTATCCATGGTAGTGATAAGTTTAACTTTAGAGTATCAAGCAATAATCCTTTGTCTGGTTTTCTTAACAAGGATGAGATTCTCTTTTTGGAAGTCCGTCCGAAAAATACCAATATCCATCCTTGGGGCGAAGTGGAATGTCATCCGTATGTCACTTTTATTCCATATTATAATGGCGACACGCTAAGAACCACGGATACACTCCGGTTTTATTTAACACCCCAAATGGATATAAGTTGTTCTGATGGTCCATGCAGAAGTTCTTTCTATCGGCGTCTTTTTGGACCTCTTTACAGATGTTGGGGCCAGTTTGCCTATCGGGTCTTTGACGAAGATACCTCTGCCGACACCCTGTTCATTGACCGTCTGGTTTTACAGGATTTGCTCGATAATGACAATTACACGGCAACAGACAACCTTGTAGATGCGATGAACAGCAATTTTGACGCCACCCGCTTCTCCAACTCCCCGACACTGGAAGACTTTCAGGAAGAAACCACCTTCTACAATCCCCTTTCCAACACTTCGGCTTGGGTGGGCATGTATCCCGATGCGGAACACTGGCGCTGGGTGGCGTATGGTCAGTTGAACAGCATCGGAATCGACACCGTCAGCAATGTCATCGAAATGGATGTCGACACTACGGGCTCTTTCCCCTGGGATGATCCGGCGACAGCCGAGGCGGATTCCATCGCTCCCATGCCCGTGGCCATGGCGCTCGACGACCCTGTGCCTGCTATTCCCGATGGATCGAGAGCCAAGGCAATCGCCAAAACGAGCACCGCCAACAACTATAGTTTTGCACTAGGTTACGACCGATACGAGGGTACGGCCAGCATCGGAGACAACACCATCGTCACCGACTACATGGATTTCAATGGCGACCGCTATCCCGATATCGTGGGGCCCGCCAGCATCCAGTACCGCAGCCAGTGGGGAGGACTCGGGGAGAGGGTGGCCCTCCCGAGCTATATTGACAAGGAAACACAGACGACCACCATTTCGGACGGGCTGTCGTTCAATGCCTCCTCCCCGAGTGTCGACCGCTCCATCTCGTCCAATCTGCAGCGCGCCAAGTTCACCCTGTCAGGCGACGGCAGCAACCAGGTGGGCGGCTCTGTCGGGCGCGACACCGCCAGCACGGCATGGCTCGACATCAACGGCGACGGCCTGCCCGACAGGATTAACGCGGACGGAACCGTCAACCTCAATGTGGGATATACATTCTTGCAGGAGGAAGACTGGGCGTTGCGAAGAATACGTACGGGCGTAAGTGGATCCCTTTCTGGAAGTGGCGCTTACACCTTCCCGTTAGGTGATGCCTTAAGCACCATGCAACGAAGCATTATGGTGGGCTCCGGCTTGAGCGTGTCCAACAACCAGACCACCGCGACCATTATCGATATCAACGGCGACGGTTTGCCTGACAAACTATGGAAGCATTACATAGAGAATGGGAATCATAAGACCAAGGTGTCGTTCAATCTGGGCAATGGCCTTTGGACCCGTCCAGTGAACCTTGATTTCTATAAGTTTGACTATTCGACCGCCTACAATGAATCCTGTAATCTCGGAGTCACGGTAGGTTTTTCTCTCTGGGGATGCAAGTTCACTCTCGGACTCAGGGGAACCCCTCAAAGCAATAACGTCAATCGCGACCGCATCCAGCTGGCCGACATCGACGGCGACGGGCTGCCCGATTGGGTGAGCTCCGACAGCGAAGACGAAATCACTGTGCGCTATAACCAGAGTGGCCGTACAAACCTGCTTCGACAAGTCACCAGCTTCACGGGTGCCGACTTCCAGATTGAATACACACTTTCGAAACCCGACTACAACCAACCCTCGCGCTCGTGGCAGATGACAAAAGTGACGACCTTTGACACTCTCAATTACTATAATGGCTTCACGAAAACGGTGACGGAATACTCCTATGCCGGGCCACATTACGACCGCTACGAACGCACCTCTTACGGCTACGACACGGTAATCACCACCCAAATCAATCCTGCGACAGACAACGCATACCGCAAAATTGAACGCAACTACTATACCAACAACCCGTTGCGACGTGGACGCCTGAGAAGGGAGCTGACCTATGTGGACAGCGACACCCTCTACATTGAGAAGCGGCATAACTGCACCTACACAGACTACTCTTCCGGCAACGTCGTGAACAGCGAAACGGAATGTCCGAAAGTGTCCTATCTTTCGAAGGAAGCCACATTCACCACATACTATGAGGGCGGCAGCACCCCCTTGCTGGTAGTCGGCGAACAGACGGAATACGACCGCTACCATAACGTCATAAAATACACAGACATGGGCGACACCAGCGACCATGTCGATGGGCTGGTGGCGCATTTCCACTATTTTGACAATCTTCCGCACAACCTCGTTGGCCTGCGGAAAGACTATAAGATAGTACTGCCTGCAGATTCCACGACGGTCTTGCGCAGAGCCAGATATGAATACGACTTCGCCCATGGCAAACTGACCCGGCAAGTGCTCTATAACGGCACCGACAGCTCGGTGTACGACTTCCAGTATGAACCTACTTACGGCAACCTGTCGGCCGGCATCCAGCCGGAAAACTACAACGGCGATCGCATGACATACCACTACATCTATGACAATACCGTCCACACCTATCCGGTGTATGTCGACAACTCCTATGGCGAACATGCGACGACAAGTTATAACTACTGCTTTGGCAAGCCTACCTGTATCACCGACCCCACGGGCAGCAGCATGACCTATGGCTACGATTTCGCCGGACGACTGGTCTCTGTCACCTCCCCTTTGAACACCAGCGGGACGCCGTCGCTGGCGAACCAGTACCATCCTAAGAACTACTATCACAACGGATTCAATCCCAGAGGATATGCTGACTCGTCCCAGACGGCCGACCGGCCCTACAGCGTCAGCATGCATTATGATGACAACGGACACCTCGTCACCGAAACGGCGGTGCTCACCAATGGCTTCGGCCAGGTGATACAGACCAAGGAGGGTCTGTGTGCCCATGGTGGCGATTCGATGCTCGTCTCCGGGCGCACGGTGAAAGATGCCTTCGGGCGCACAGTACGGCAGTACGACCCCGTGGCGGAATCGCGCTATTCCCGCAGGGGCGGCTACAACAGCAGTTGCGATACCTCAACGCTCACCAAGGCGACATTCGACGTGCTCGACCGTGCCACGAGCACACATAAGCCTCTCGGCGTCAACACCCAGACCACTTACAGCATCGGCAACGACCAGGGCGGACACCGCCGTTTCGTCACCACCACGACCGACCCCAACGGCAACGTCACCGCCCAGTACGCCGACTACGAAGGACGCACCGTGCAGGTGACCGACGCCCGGGGAGGCATCACCCTGATGCGCTATGACAACCTCGGACAGCTCCTCTCCTCCTCCGACCCCGAAGGATTCTCCACCACCTACACCTACGACATGCTCGGCAGGATGACCAAACGTGTCCATCCCGATGCCGGCGAAACCCGTTACACCTACGACAATGCGGGCATCCTGTTGGAGGAAAACAACCCTCTTGGACAAATTAATTTCGACTACACATACTACAGACTGTTAAAAAAACGTTATAACTACATGACGGGCAACGACGTGACATATACCTACGGCACCAGCGGCACAGAGACAGGTCGCCCCGTCCATGTGGTGGACGGCAGCGGAAGTTCCGAATACATGTATGACGCCCTTGGAAACATCAAGGAAGAGACCCGCACCCTTGCCCTGCCTCACGACAATCGTGCCTACCGTTTCACCATGAAGTACACCTACGACAGTTGGGGCCGCCTGAAAGAAATGACCTATCCCGACGGTGAGTATGTGGAATACTCATACCTTTGGGGCGGAAATCTAAGAAACATCACAGGCTGGAAGAACGGCGATACTTACAGCTATGTCCCGTATATGGAATACAACACAATGGGACAGAAGGAATTTGTCCAGTATGGCAACGGCACGTCTGTCCGCTATGGCTACGATGCGCTTCACCGGCTCGACCACCTTGTGTGCCAGGACGGCTCCGGGGTGTCTGTCCAGAATATCAGATATACCTTCGACCACTCCAGCAATATCGTCAGCGTAACGGACAACGGCGCCATCGCCAACGGACTGGGAGGCGGATACGCAAACAGTCATGTCTATGACTCGCTCCACCGGCTGGTCTCCTCTGTGGGCGGCGGCAGCCTGGGGACTTACACCACCGCCATGCACTACACCGCCTCCGGACGCCTGGTGAACGCCGATGAACTTGTAAACAGCATCCGGTCCAACAGATGGTACGGCTACTGCGAAGACGACCGCCCACATGCACCGCGCATCATCTGGGACGCGGAGCAGGAGAATTCTCACGACCTTCGCTGGGATGCCGCAGGCAACCTGACACAGCGCACGACATACAATGACCCGAGAGGAGACTTGTCGGCACGTTTCCTCTTCTGGACCATTGACAACCGACTCCATACCGTGGCCGACGAGAACTACTACAGCTACTACGTCTACGACCACCAGGGCAACCGGGCCATAAAACTGACGGGGGAAAGCAATGTGATGGACGTCAATGCGGAAATGATGTCAACCGCCAGCGCTCTGACCAGCCCCACCCTCTACCCTTCGCCCTATCTGGTGCTGACAGAAAAAGGCTACACCAAGCACTACTATGCCGGTACCGAACGCCTGGCGGCGCGCCTGGGCTGCGGAGGACTGAACCACCTGCTGGAAGAAACGGGACTTAACACAACCGCCGACCTGCTCTTTGACCAATGTCTGGAAAGAGCCTCTGAGGACATGACAGCACCCAACGAGATGGATTGTATAAATCTGCCTGAGCCGTTTGAAGGGGAATTAAAACCGATAGAGCCCGATATGATTCCTCTGCGTTTAGTCGCCGAGGTGGCGGTGGAGCTGAAGGACTTCCGGGAAACGATGGATAATGTCTCGGCCCCATGCCTCTGGAGCCAGGCCCCTGCCCTTGAGGAAGGAGGGCCAACCTCTTGGGAAGATGCCGAGGAAGTATACTTCTACCACTCCGACCACCTGGGCTCCGCCTCGTGGATAACAGACCATCACGGCGACGCCATCCAGCACCTCCAGTACCTGCCCTTCGGCGCCCCCTTCGTCGACCAGCGCGCCTCCGGCTACCACGAGCGCTTCACCTTCACCGGCAAAGAACGCGACGAGGAAACGGGGTATGGCTACTTCGGCGCCAGGTACATGGACCACGAACTGATGACAGGTTGGCTGAGTGTCGACCCGATGGCGGACAAGTACCCAAACATTTCTCCTTATGCTTACTGTGCCTGGAATCCAGTGAAGTTGGTGGATCCGGATGGGAGAGAGATAAGCCCGGTCTTTAGTTCAACGGGAAGATTCAGAGGAAATACAAAAGAAGGTTATATGGGAGAAATTATTATATATGATGGGAAAAGAAAGTTTAGTAATTTAAGTGCCAATCAGTTAATCGAATCTACGAGGAACGATAAAAAGAAGGCAGAAGACTATACATTTTCTGAATATAGAAATACTATGAGTAATAAAGCGAAGGAGAAGATGTATACACATATCGTTAGTCAATTAAATGGCTATATGGTCAATGGCAGTAACAAACCATTCAATATAGGAGAACTAGAAGGTGGGAAAATATTTTTTGGTAAAGCTTCTGATAATACAAAGGATGCTGCTTATATTTCTACTACAGGAAGAAATCGAATTGTTGCTACAGAATTGAATCTTTTTCCATTGGATGGAGCGTCCACAGGTCATTTCTATGAGGCAACAGTGGAAAATATTCAAGCAAGTGTTGTTGTCCATGAATGGTATGGTCATTTACATCGTGGGTGGGGCGATGCTGATAAAAGCCACCGATATTGCTATTCAGCGATCTGGTATGACGATTTATTCAAGAAAACGACCCAGGCTTACCATGATTTTGTCAAAGAAAAATATTATTACTATGAAAGAAAAGAGATCGGGAAAAAAAGCAGATAATACTATGAAAAATTTAAAAGTTGTCTTCTTGGTTCTTTTGCTCTTCTGCTGTGCAAAGAACACAGATGCACAAACCTCCTATGACAGCATTGTGATACAATATGGGCTTCCTAACGGCGGTGAAGATATCTATATTACTGTCTATCCACATGGTGAGAATAATGTTTTCGAGTATGATACTACTCCTTCAATTCGAGTGGAGTGTACGGAAAATAGAGCCGCCGCTCTCCGAAAGCGTTCGGGTACAGGTATTGTGTATAGTGAGACACGACAAAAGTGGTTCTTACTCAAAAATGATTTCTTGATTAATGATAGTTCCGGTGAATCGTATTTTGAAAAAATAATAGCATTCTGTTGGTTTATCAAAAATACTGATGGTAACATATGGGTAACCAAAAGCGAGACTCACGATGGTATATCAGAGGGGTATGCTATATGTAATATTTGCTTTTATGGTTCATCTGTAAACAATAAATGCATCACTACTGATTATCATTTCGTGCACCATAGTACTGACGTTTTTCAAGAAGAATATTTGAACTTCATTTCCTTACTTAAGGAGTTATGTGATATTCCCCAATATTATATAGATAAGAACGCAACTACCTCGGACTGAGAAAAACGTTTTGGAATTCAAATCAATAAAAATGTTGACTCCGTCAGCACATAACACAATCCCTCAAAACCGCAGTCGAACCGTTCGGTTTTACCCCTACGTTTTCACCGGGCATGACCCCCGTAAGGGGTGGCGAATACCGCTGAATCGAATTAAATACAATGAGCAACGCGATGAGGAAACAGGGTACGGATATTTTGGTGCCAGATACATGGACCATGAACTGATGACCTCGTGGCTAAGCGTCGACCCGATGATGGACAAGTATCCGAGTATTAGTCCATATGCTTACTGCGTCTGGAATCCAGTGAAACTAGTGGATCCTGATGGGAAAATTGTCAAGGACCAAAATGGGAATATTGTCTTTTGTGTCACGAATGCAAATGATGCTTACATCCAAAGTGCCAAAAAATTGCCAAATGGTAATATGGTATATATTTATTTTGAAGCAACGAAAGGGAAAATTCTCACAAATAATGGAACGGAAATCACTGCCTATAGAGCCAATAATTCAACAATATATGCTATTGAGGTGACACCAAATAGGGAAATAGTAAGCAGAAAAACTTACGAAGGAAACTTCGATAATAGTTATAATTGTACAGGGAACGCATTCGCGAATCAATTGTTTACCATATCTTCTACCCAGATTGATGCTTCTTTTCTTCAAAGCGAAGGTTATTCGGCCTTAGAGGATAATCAACCCCCTTGCTCTGGCGATATCGGCATATACTCTTCTGAAATCTATGAACATTTTGAGGTTTTTTTGACACCAAATTCAGTAAGTACCAAAGGTGGAATACAAGAAGATCCTGGTCCAAGTGATCCTGGAAGAAACCCCCATTTCTCCAATGGAAGAAATTACAGCATTTGGAGAAGACATGGTCAAGATCGAACGGTCACTATCCCACAAAAATCTTCTTCTGTCACTTCACCAGGAGTAAATACAGTTAATTCTGAAACCTTTGAGACAATCAAGCAATCCTTGGAATAGTAATTAAAACCAATTCTAATGAAAAGAATAATTGTTTTCATATTTATTTACACCTCGATTTTGGCCAGCATTAAAGCGCAAATAATACACACAGATTTCTTTATGACAAATGATGTGAGAGATTTAATAATCCAATGCGGGGACAACGAAGATTCTACTATACGTTTTTTGGCACATCTAATCCACAAAGACAGTACTCTTGGCTCATCCGTATGGTATTCTGAAAGTTGTGCCACAGGTATTCCTGCCGAGGCAAAAGGTTATTACGGAGCAGACAAACATGCAGTTTCCTTAAAGATGAAGGTATTTTACTGGATTCTACAGGTTTTTTATGGAGAGTATTATTCTGATTCAAATTCTGTATGTATTTTCATGGACGAAAAAAAGAATCCTATCACGGATATGCATATAGTTGATAGTGGACCTTGGAATACCATTAACGATATAGTAGCAAATCCTCCTATTTATCATGAATATGCCTGCCCTGAGTCAAAAAATATTGAATCAATGTTTGAAGAATGGATAAACAAATTAATTCAATACGGATTGGATTATTTGCGAAATCATCACACACCCCCTATTCCTTTAGAAATGTGGAAATCGTGCACATGTCAAAATATTAGTACTTGCAATGAATGAATTAATTCCTTGTTGTTTTTTGAGGATGGGACAGAGGACTGGAACCTATCCCAACAACAACTAATTGAACCGTCCAGTACATAAAACCGAAGGGGTAAACCGCACAATAACCGTGTGGTTTTACCCCCTTGTTTCCACCGGCAATGGTGCAAGTTCCAGAGGAACGCGCAGAACTGACAACGCGCGTGGCCAGTTTGAGGCTGGACGTTTCCTCTTCTGGACCGAAGATAGCCGTATGCACGCTGCCGTGGACGACAGATACTACAGCTACTATGCCTACGACCACAGTGGCGGGAGTTGCGCAAGTCGAGAGCAGAGCCAAGCTTGCTTGAGCTATGCCGAGATGCAGCAAAGTGTGCAAAGCAACCACCTCGGCACCGCCACCAAGAAGCTGATTGTCCAGTGACCTCCCCGCCTTCGGCGGAAATCCATAAATCCGTAGAAATAATTTATTAGATTTATAGATTACGCGCAGCGGGAGATATGCCAATACCCCTCCCCCTGCCCCAGCCATCACACAGGGCTATGCCCGGAATGCCACCGGCATTCCTCTTCTGCAGGGAGGGGACGGCTGACGTGGGGGAGATGCTGACGGCTGTCATCTATAAATCTATTATTTTTTTTGCTTTTGTCCAGGTAATTGATTATCTTTGCGGTGATATAAAGGAAACGGAAAACGAAATAATAAATTAATCCTAAAATAGTTACATTTATGTACAGAATCGAAAAACACCCTATTCTGGACATCCCGCAGAGCGAGGTGGTCGAATTTTTGTTTGAAGGACAGAAGGTGCAGGGCCGCAAGGGCTACACCATTGCCAAGGCATTACACGAGGCGGGCTTCCCCGTGCACAGCCACTCCCTCGCCGGCCGCAACCGCTCATTGGAGTGTGGTATTGGCAAGTGTGGCGCCTGTGAGATGCTGGTGGATGGGCGTGTGCGTCGCATTTGCATCACTCCGGTCGACGGGGTGAAAGAGGTGCGTCTGATTGCTCACGAGGCGGATCTGCCCGGTGTTACTTTCGAAGCTCCATCTAAGACACAGGCCGACAGCGCCCTGACCATCTATAAGACGACGGTGGCTATCATCGGTGCAGGCCCGGCGGGCTTGGCCTGCCGCGAGCAGCTGAATGCCTTCGGGGTGGACAATCTGGTGATAGACAGCAATCCCCGTATCGGAGGACAGTTCAATATGCAGACGCACCAGTTCTTCTTTTTCGAGAAGGAAAAGAAATATGGCGGCATGCGCGGATTCGATATCGCGAAGACATTGGCAGGCGACAGCCAGGAAGGCATCCTGCTGAACTACACTGTGTGGGATATCCTCGAGGGACCGAGGATCGCCATCAAGAATAGCGTCACGGGCGAGATGGCATACGTGGATGCACAGTTCCTCGTGGTGGCCACGGGAGCGGTGCCTTTCATGCCAGCCTTCGAGAACGACGATGTGCCGGGGGTGTACACCGCCGCCGTGTTCCAGAAGATGATGAACCAGGAGCATATGCTGCTGGGCAAACGAGTCCTCACCGTGGGTGCCGGCAATATTGGTTATCTGACGTCATACCAGGGCATGCAGGCCGGTGCCACCATCAAGGCCATCATCGAGGCCATGCCCCGCGAGGGCGGTTTCCCTGTACAGGCCAACCGTGTGCGCCGTCTGGGCATTCCCATCATGACGGGCTACACCCTCGTACGTGCCATTCCCAACGCCGATTATACCGGCATTACCGGTGCCGTCATCGCCAAGTGTGAGAATTTCAAAGCCATCCCCGGCACTGAGCAAGTCATTGACGACATCGACATAATTAATATCTGCACAGGCCTCATCCCCGACAGCCAGCTGCTGGTCAAGGGGCGCGAAGTCTTCGGCCTCAACACCTACGGCGCTGGCGACGCCATCCGCATTGGCGAAGGCACCAGTGCTGTGCTTCGTGGCCGTCAGGTGGCCTACGAGGTGGCACAGGCCATGGGTGTGCGATACAACTACGACGACTACCTCGACATCTCCCGTCAGTATATCGACTCTCAGCAGCACCCCGTCCGTCTGCTTGAGAAGCCTAATCTGCCCACACCTGAGCGCATGGTGATGAAACCATTTGTACAAGCTGACTGCCTATACGGCTTTGCCTGCAACCCCTGCAGCTTCTCCTGCCCGCAGGGTGCCATCACCAAGCCCACCACTTCCTCTACGCCCACCATCGACTATGACAAGTGCATAGGCTGCATGCAGTGCGTCTCCTCCTGCCCCGGTCTGGCCATCTTCGGCTACGACATGCAGAAGAACGTCTGCTTCCTCCCCATCGAGTACGAGGCAGCTGAAGGCATCGAAGTCTTTATGGTGGACAACAACGGCCAGCGGATTGGCGAGGGTGTCATAGAGAAAATCCTCAAGAAAGCCAACAAGACCAACGTCGCCCGCGTACACGTCACCCAGTGCGACCTGCCGCTGACCGACATCAAGGGCTTCATCATCAAAGACCGTTATCCAAAAACTCTGAACACTCAGAACACTCAGAACACTCCGAACCCCGACTCCGACCCCACCTACCTCTGCCACTGCGAGGACATCAAGCTCGACCGTGTCCTGCGCGTGGTGGGCGACCGCAAGACCATCTCCGTGGACGAACTCAAGCATATCACCCGTCTCGGCATGGGTCCCTGCCGTGGCAAACGCTGCATACCCCGTGCACGCCAGATACTCCGTGCCCACGGCATAGAGCTGGTGGGCGACGCCACTCCCCGTGCACCCCTCTCCAACCAGGTCACTCTCGGCGATGTGTATAATCCCCACACCAGCGAGACCTACATCTTCCCGAAGATGAACGACGTCAAGCGCGAGAGCATCGCCGTGCTCATCGCCGGTGGCGGCATTGCGGGCAGCGCCCTCTTCCGCTACTTTGCCGAGGCAGGCAAGAACCCCGTCATGATTAACTACAGCCGTGGTGCCTCGTGGCGCTGCATAGGCGGTGGCCGTCCGGCCTTCTCCAACCCCGACATTGCCGACATCGCCGTGCACAACCACGAAATCTTCAAACAGATGCAGGCCGTGCACAACATCAACTACCGCACCACCCATTATGTCAACCTTGTCCACGACGAGGCCACATACAAGTCACTCGACGCCTCCCGCGCATGGAGCGATGCCTACATGATTGACCGCAAGGACTTCAAGAAAGAGATTTCACCCCTCTGGGACGACAGCCGCGACACCTACAGCCACGCCCTCATCACCCGCGACTGCTGGCAGGCCACACCAGGCCGTGTCATCGACTACATCCGCTGGATAGGCGTGCAGCAAGGCGGCCGCTACTACGAGGACTGCGAGCTGCTGCATGTGCAGAAAGTGGGCGGACACTATGTCGCGCTGGTGCGTAACCACGAGGGTCAGTACATCGAATATACCTGCGACCATTTTGTCAACGCCATGGGCTGGGGTGCCGAAAAATTCATCGACCAGCTCGACCTCGACACCGGCCTCTATCCCGTCAAGCACCAGGCCTTCATTACCCGCCGTCTGCCCATGATGGGGCCCAATGGTGGCCCCCTCGACATGATTATCGACCGTCGCCACTACAAAGGCTTCAGCGCCGTCTATGGCCAGCAGTGGGGACACACCGGCCAGATAATCGGCTGCGCCAGCCCCGACACCGATGCCTACGAGGCTCGCCAGAACATCAAGTACAACAGCAAGGAGTTCCTCGAAATCGTCTCCGAAGTCTTCGCCGAGTGGATACCCAACCTGCGCGAAGTGGGCTTCCTCGCCGTCTGGGCAGGCCGCTACACCGAGCCGCGCTACATCGTTGACCCCAATGTGGGACTCTGCACCGGTCTCCGTGGCCACGGCTTCATGCTGGGACAGTACCTCGCCAAGCTCTATGTCGATAAGTATCTTGGCCGCGAAGTGCCCTCCTACATGAACGACCTCGCCATCACCGGCAAGGGCCTCTCCGAGAACGCCTTCAAGTAAACATAATTAAGGCGAAAGTTGAGAGTTGAAAGTTGAGAATCGGCTGTCGCACCCAGATGGTTTTCAGCTTTCAACTCTTAGCTTTTTAAAACGCCACGTCGGCACCATTCAACGACAAACTGTCGCCGTTGTAACGTCCTTCCTTTCCCCTTTTTTATCCCAAATCGGCCATTAGGGTTTCATTCCCAATTGCCACTTGACAAGAAGTGGCTGAGGAAGTCTATCCCTTCGCCATTGAGGTACACAAGCTCTTAATAGGCCCTACTCAGTATGTAGAAACCATCAAGCATCGTCATTTATTCGATCGTTATTCGATCGTTTTCCACTCTTTTTCCGTTTCAGAAAGGGAAAAATGAGGGAAACATATCGAAAAACGATATGATAAAGAACGACGCAACACCGGGTCCTGAAAGCACTCAGAGGAACGTTGGGGACAAATATGCGACACTATCGGAACACTGACGAAAGTTGGCGCAATTCTTCACAGAATAAAGAGTAACTTCCGCGCGAAGAGGCAGAAAGCAAAGTAAGAGGTAGGAGATAAGAACCAGGATTGTATGTCATAGTTCCTGGCTCTTGGTTCTTACCTCTGAACTCGTGCGGGTCAATCTACTAAACCCTAACGACCGATTCGGGGTAAAGCAACGCCACTGTTACTGGAGCAGGGCGGGGAAGGAGTCGACAAGGTGGTCGGGGTTTGCGGCGAGGAGCTGCTGGCGGCTCTGGTTGCCGTAGGTGACGCCGCAGGTGCGGCATCCGGCTGCGGTGCCCATTTGCAGGTCGTATATGGTGTCGCCCACCACGAGGGTTTGGCTGCCTTCGATGCCAAGGCTGTCCATGGCTTTCAGCGCAAGGTCGGGGGCAGGCTTGGGGCGCAGGGTTTCGTCTTCACCGTAGGCATGGTCCAGCGGGATATAGCGTGTGATGCCTAAGTTGGTCATCAGTGGGTCGAGCGACATGTGGTGGCGGGAGGAGACAATGGCCATTGTGATGCCAAGGCGGTGCAGTTTGGCAAGTGTATCCAACACTCCGGGGAAGAGGGTGATGTGGTCGAGGGCAAGCGACGGGAAGATGTCGCGATAGATGGCGGCGGCTTCCTCCACTTGGCTGTCGGGTGCGGCGGTGGCAATGCGGAAGCACTCGGTGAGGGGCAGGCCGATGGTTTTGGCTATGGCGACGGGGTCGGCTTCGGGCAGACCCATCCGGCCGAGAGTGCCCTGCACGGTGCGGACGATGCCCTCGCGGGTGTCGGCCAGGGTGCCGTCGAAATCGAAGAGTATGTTTTTGTACTGCATGCCCCTTTAACGTGGGAATGGGTGTGTTATTGTTTGGAGGTTTGGGTTTTGTTTATACAATATAAAAGGCGTTGTTGCGTTATATACCGTTGAACAATTAAATACTATTATGGACAGCAAGGTTTTGTTACAGCATTTCGAGCAGCGTTTCGGGAAGAGCACTTCCGTTGGCGGGAAAGAGGCTGCCTGTTTTGCAGCCCCCGGGCGCGTTAATCTGATAGGAGAGCATACCGACTACAACGGCGGCTATGTGTTTCCAGGTGCAGTGGAGCAGTGTTTGATGGCATGGGTGCGACCCAACGGTGGCACGCGGGTGAGACTGTATGCAGTGGACCTGGATGCAGAATGCACATTTGATGTGAACGACAGTCAGATGCCCGAGTCGGTGCATTTCCGCTATGTGTATGGCGTGGTGCGCGAGCTGATGGCTTTGGGCGTGAAGGTGGAGGGGTTCGATGCTGTGTATGGCGGGGATGTCCCGTTGGGTGCTGGCATGTCGTCCTCGGCAGCTCTTGAGAGTTGCTTTGCCTTTGCACTGAACGACCTCTTTGAAGGACATATCGACCGTATGGAACTGGCCCGCGCGGGACAGCGTACGGAACACAAATATGTGGGGGTGAAGTGTGGCATTATGGATCAGTTTATTTCGATGCATGGCCGTGCGGGTAGCCTGGTGCGGCTGGACTGCCGTAGCGGCGAGTTCGAGTATTTCCCGTGGCATCCCAAGGGCTACAGGCTTGTGCTGGTGAACAGCTGTGTGAAGCACGAGTTGGTGGGTTCACCTTATAATGACCGGCGCAACAGCTGTGAGCGGGTGGCTCGGCTGGCGGGATGCGACACATTGCGCGACTGCACTCGGGAGCAGCTGGAGGCTCTGAAGCCTCAGCTGAGCGACGAGGATTACCGTCGGGCACACTTTGTGCTGGGCGAGGAAGAGCGGGTGCTGGCCGTGTGCGATGCCTTGAAGCGCGACGATTACGAAGAGGTGGGCAGGCAGATGTATCAGACCCATGGCGGGTTGAGCCGTGAGTATGAGGTGAGTTGCGTGGAGTTGGATTTCCTGGTGCAGGAGGCATGGCTCTGCGGGGTGACGGGTGCCCGCCTGATGGGCGGAGGATTCGGCGGCTGCACGATTAATTTGGTGCGCGAGGAACTGTATGAGAAGTTTGTAGCTACGGTGCAGCAACGTTACCGCGACCAGTTCGACAGGGAGTGCAGGATTATCCCCGTGGTGATAGGCGACGGGGCAAGGCGGATTGGATTGGAGTAATCGGAGTGTTCTGAGTAATCGGAATATTCCGAATATTCTGATTATTCAGAATTAATCGGAAAAACTAAAACTACTGTATAATGAAGAAACTATTATTCTTTTTCCTGTGCATGGTGGTGCTGGGTCAGGCAATGGCCAAGGAGCAGCGCTTTACGCTTGCTTCGCCCAACGGCAAGCTGGTGAGCCATATTGTGGCTACCGCCGAGGAGGAGCTGACGTATGACTTGGTGTTTAACGGGGTGGCTGTCATGCTGCCTTCGCATGTGGGCCTGAACCGGATTTATGGCAAGACGGTGACTGGAAGCATGGCGGTGGTGAAGAGCCGCACGCGCAGCATTGACGAGACGGTGCTGTCGCCCTTTACGCGCCAGGCGGCGATGCGCGACCGCTGTAATGAGTTGATCCTTGAGTTGAAGAACGGCCTATATGTCGATTTCCGTGCCTACGATGAGGGCTTGGCCTACCGCTACCGTATCGGCAAAGACTGCACCGTGCGCTTTGAGAAGGTGGAGTATAATTTTGCCGGCGACTATAAGGCGACGGTGCCTTATGTGACGAACTTTGACGAGAACAACTACGATGCACAGTTCACCTCTTCGTTTGAGAACCTTTATACGACGTTGCCCCTGTCGCAGATGGACGGGCGACGACTGGCATTCCTGCCGCTGCTGGTGCACGCACCAAACGGGGTGAAGGTGTGCCTAACCGAGACACATTTGGAGCATTTCCCGGGTCTGTACCTGAAAGCGCGGACTATGAATGGGCAGTCGGGAGTGGATGTGAGGCTGGAGGGTGAGCATGCCCGCTATCCCAAGACGGTGAAGCAGGGCGGACACAACAACCTGCAGCTGCTTGTTGAGGAACGGGAGGATTACATTGCCCTTGTCAAGAAGGGCGATGAGTTGCCTTGGCGCATTGCCATGGTGTCGAGGGACGACGCTGCCTTGGCGATGAACAATATGAGCTACCTGCTGGCTGCGCCGTGCAGGGTGGAGGACATCGGCTGGGTGCATCCCGGCAAGGTGGCTTGGGACTGGTGGAATGACTGGAACATCTCGG
>JAEEGJ010012207.1_pt1 | contig 21367 bp, 18 predicted proteins | sample 8958761 | NCBI WGS metagenome assembly JAEEGJ01 (sample SAMN16246546, study PRJNA631951) | gut metagenome | biome: gut microbiome; feature: rumen; material: RS-attached | host: Bos | place: Iran: Karaj | collected 2018-10
GTACTCATCGGGATGACTGGAGGAATATCATGGCCTATCACGTACTGGTAATGGGCGGAAGCTATTTTCTGGGGAGGATCTTCTGCATCTTCGCCTCCCGGAGGGAGGATATGGAGCTGACTCTGGTGAACCGGGGCCGGTATGCCATGACCCATTACCCCCACCTGCGGGAGTACCGGAGCGACCGGCACGACGCCGACGGCCTTGCCCGCCTGCCGGAGCAGGAGTATGACGCGGCGGTGGACCTGTGCGCCTACGCCCCGGGGGACGTTTCCTTCCTTCTGGATCATCTCCCCGGCACCGTGAAGCGGTATATCCTCATCAGCACGGCGGACGTGTACCATCGGCAGCCGGGGCTGATCCCGGACGAGACCGCGCCGGTGCAGGACGCCTTGGGCACAGGGCCCGCGGCGGAGTATATCTGGAACAAGGTCCTGCTGGAGCGGGAGCTGAAAGAGGAATGCGCAAAGCGGGGCATCGAGCCCGTGATCCTGCGTCCCGCCTTTATCTACGGCCCCTATAACTATGCCCCCCGGGAGTCCTGGTATATCCAGCGCATCGTGCAGGGGCAGGATATCCCCGTGCCCGTGGACGCCGCTTCCCGGTTCCAGTTCGTCTTCGTGAAGGATGCGGCGGAGGCCATCCTGGCCTGCATAGAAAAGCCGGAGGCGGGAGGAAAGATCTATAATCTGGCTGCCCCGGAGGTGCTGGATTACGGCTCCTATACGGAGACCCTGGCGGCGGTGAGCGATATCCCCTTCGCAACCCGTCCGGTGACGGTGGAGGAGGTGCTGCGGGAGAACATCCCCGTGCCCTTCCCCCTGACGGCGGAGGAGAGCGAGCTGTACCGGGGCGACCGGATCGTCCGGGAGCTGGGCCTTGCCTACACCCCCTTCCGGGAGGGAATGGAGAAGACCTACAAAGCCTTCAAGAGCGTGTATCAATAAATCGCATAAATTCTGAGCCGCGGGCAGACGCCCGCGGCTCAGCGTGTCGACAAAGGCTTCTCGCCCCGCTGAAGCAAGTTTTTCGAACATAAATAAGGAAAGATGGTGCGAAAAACTTAAGATTGAACGCGAAAGACACCCCTGATGGGTTTCTTTCACACTTTTTTCCTTTCCGGTATCGTGTCGTTTACGGGTTTATCTGCAGTCTGAGCCGCGGGCAGACGCCCGCGGCTCTTTCTCTGCTTTCTCTGCTATTTCTGCTTCAAACCGCTTATCTCCACTTGTCGATGGAGGTGCTGTGGGGGCTGTACTGAGACCAGCCCTGGACCACGTTGCTGCCCTGGGGATCCCCCACGACGATGACGTTGATCTGGTTCCTGGCGAAAAGGTGCATGACCGTATCGTCGGTAACGGGCCCCTGGGAAGGATCGGGCCTGGGGCGGGCGTACAGCCTTCTGCCCTTCAGCTCGCCCTCGGTGACGGTGATCTTGTTCCAGAAATAGTCTTCGATCTCCTTCCGGGTGCGGCAGCCGGTCTCCTCCAGCAGCTCCTTCGCCCGCAGGGGAGACAGGAGGATGGTGATGCCGTGGAGCATCTCGAAGGTCTTGATGGATTTATAGAAATCATCCAGGCTGGGGTTGAGCATATAGTTGCCGATGTGGGCCCAGCCGCCGGTGAGGATGGAGAGGACGCTCTCCCCCGCCTTGAAACCCAGGGAGGTGGAGTAGGGCTCCCAGGGGCTGGCTTCCTCGTTCTCCGCAAAGGCGAAGGTGTAGCAGCTGTTGTTGCCCATGACGCCCATCAGGTTCACCCCGACTTCGCTGCCGCCAAGATTGATGAAGGCCAGCCGGTGAGCCCGGCCGATGACGGCGTTGGCCCGGCCGCCGGGACCCAGGGCGCAGACGGAGTCGTTCATGCCGATCTCCTTCCGGATGGGGCCGTTGACCACCTGCATGAAGCTGAAGGCGTTGGTGGATTTCGCGGTCTGGTGGTGGCGCTGATCCGTGCCCATGAGCTCGATCATGGCCAGGATGACCGGCATGTACTCCGGCTTCGCTCCCGCCATCACGGCGGTGATGGCCGCCTTCTCCACGGTGACGATGCGCCCTTCCGGCGCCATCTGGGCGGCGATGATCTCCTCCGGGGCGTGGGAGGTGCCCTTCAGCATCTCCGCCACCCGCTCCTCCGTGGGGATGATCACCGGAAGCCCGTCCGTCAGCCCGTTTGCCTGGAAGTATTCCTGCAGCTCGTCCTCCGTGCCTTCCGCGCAGAAGCGATCCGGCTGGGGCGGGGTGTATACGCCGCCCACCAGCTCCTCCGGCCTGAGGGGGGAGAGGAGAGCGTCCTCGATATCTCCCAGCAGCTTTTTCATGTCGGCTTCGCTGATGTCCGAGCAGGGGAATTCCGTCTCCGCGAAGCGGATCTGCATCCCCTCCCGTTCCCGGGAGATCAGGGCGTCCTTTTCCAGGTAGCGGTAGAGCACGGTGAGGCCGGGAATGCCCATCCGTTCGATCCGGCGGGCAGGCCAGGTGACGGCGCAGGCGGTGGTGGAGCAGGAGGGGGCGGCAAAGTAGACAAAGCAGTCTGCCTTTTCCTTCATCTCCGCCCACAGCGGGGGATCGTCGGAGGAATAGCTCATACGGGTGCGGTATTCCAGTCTGATCCCGGCGTACTTCCCCCGAAGATAAGCGTCCAGCGCCTTCTCCACCTCTCCGAAGCCGTGGGAATCCCCGGGCCAGGAGTTGATGATGTAGACCGTCTTGCCCGCCAGGGTCTCCGGCCGCGGAGCCAAAGGAGCCCGCTGTACGTCGTTGAACAGACCTCTGGGATCCAGGGCTTTCAGAATCTCCTGCATGGTTGCGTCTCCTTTCCGAATGTCTGCCGCGGGGGCCGGGAGGGGTGTCCGCGGGTCCCCGAAGCAGCGGGTCGATGTTTGGTTGACAATATCATAACATCGAATCGGGAACAGGGCAACGCTTTTCGCAGAGGCGCGGCGGAGGGATCGTCAATGGGGGAGCTGGCCCGGCTGGACCTTTTTCTCCTTCGGAGGAAAGAGGGCGTCGAAGCGGGCAAATTCCTCCGGTTCCCGTTCCGCGCAGAAGTATCCCTCCGGCGGAGCGTATTCGCCGGTCACGCCCTGCAGATAGCCGGGGATCAGCTCCCGGCAGAGGAAGAAGGAGTCGTCCGCCCCCTCCGGCAGATCATGGTACCGGATGCCGAATTCCCGGGCATAGGTAAAGCCGCTCTTTCCGTAGAAGCGGATATTCCCCTCGAAGCACAGGGCGCCGCAGCCCAGGGCCGCAGCCCGCTCCAGAGAGTCGTCCAGCAGCCGTTTGCCGAAGCCCCGGCGCTTGAGTTCCGGCGTGATGCAGATGGGGCCCATGGTCATGATGGGGATCGTTCGGCCGTCGTCGGCGCGGATCTCCGCCCGCATGAACATGTTCTGCCCGATGATGCGCCCGTCCCCCTCCATGACCAGATCCAGCTCCGGCACAAAGGCGGGATCGTCTCTGAGCCGGTGGATCACGTAGTGCTCCAGGCAGCCCGGACGGTATACGTTCCAGAAGGATTCCCGGATGAGGGTTTCCACGATCCGGTGGTCCTGTTCCGTCTCCCGGCGGATGATGATGTTTGACGGTTCCATGGTTTTTCAGTTACTCCTTTCCTTTTTCCAGACGGGCGGCTGCGGCGTCGATCAGTTCATCCCCCAGGGCGATCGCCCGGGAGGGATCGTCCGCTCCGTCGCAGACGCTCCAGAGCAGAAACATCGGGCCATAGAATTCCGCCGCGGCCTTCCGCGGCTCCGGCAGCCCCAGGGCGGCGAACAGATCCGTCAGATACCCCAGCGGCCCGGAAACCAGATACTGCTGGCAGAGCCTGCTCATTTCCGGGTCCCGGAACTGCTCCAGGATCAGCATCCGGCGGAACAGGGAGGCAAACTCATCCTGGGCCCAGTATCGGAGCATGGTCTTGCTGAAGGCGGCGATCTGCTCCGCGGACACGGACCGATAGGCCTTCTCCATCTCTTCCTTCGGGCCCTCCGGCACCTGATTGTCCCGGGCCAGCTCCGCATCCCGCTGTTCCATGCGGGCCAGAATGCTGTTGAAGATATCCCGTTTGCCGGCATAATGCCTGTACAGGGCGCCTTTGGTGATCCCCAGCTGTTCCGCAATATCGCTCACGGATACCGCTTCGTAGCCGTCCCGGGCAAACAGCCGCAGCGCCGCCAGCAGGATCCGCTCCTTTGTTCCGCCCATGGCAGTCCTCCCTAAAAAAGTAAACGATCGTTTACTACAGAGTATAGTAAACGGTCGTTTCCTTGTCAAGGGTTCTTTATTCCCTCTGGTTATTTCCGGTCAATCGTTCTCAGAAAGCCGCTCAAAAACCAGCTCCTCGCCGGGCTCCGGCTGATCCTCGCGCCAGGTGAAATCGCCGTCGCCGCTGAATACGATCGTCCCGGCGCCGTTTTCATATTCCTGATCTGTACTTTGCGCCTCGCCCTTATCGTCATAGACGACTTTGGCCTTGGTGCAGCCGGAATACCGGATGGTCAGCGTGTCCGCATCGAACCGGCCGGTGATGATCCAATAGGTCGTCTCCGAGCCCTTGCTCCGCTCAATGAGGATCTGCGCGGCGTCGCTGCCGGAGCACTCCACCTGAGCGGTGGTTTTGCCGCACCGGTATTGGCCGGCGTAGTTCAGAACGGGGTTCTGCCAATCCGGATCCTCCTCGAACACCGCGGCGTACTCCGCGTTCTCGGCCAGCTGCAGGGTGATCTGCGTTTCCGCGGAGAAGTCCTCGCCGTCCTTTGTCCACTTCACGAAGCGGCTGCCCGCATCCGGCCGGGCGGCGAAGGTATAGGTTTCCGGGAAGGAGAGACTGAGCTGAGCGGACTGGCAGGCGTAATCCGGATCGAAATCCGGAGTTCTTTCCCCCTGGGTGGAATAGATGCTGCCCTGGCCGTCCGCCGTGAAGGTGACCAGGATGGCCTCATCCGCCATGCGATAGGGGATGAAGTGATAGGCTTCCCCGCCTTCCACCGTGAGCAGCAGGCCGTCCGTTCCCTCTTCCGTGATGGTGATGGTCAGGTCTTCCGTCTCGCCGAAGGAAGGCAGCGTGCCGCACAGACTGCCGCCCTTCAGGGAAAGCATGCCGCTCCAGGCATTTTCCGTCTGGTCCTCGCCCAGGAGACAGCCGACATACCAGCCGGGCGCATCGGTGTCGTCCAGCCAGGCGATGGAGAGCATATTCGATTCCCTGTCCGTAAAATAGCCCGTACGGGGCCAGAGGGAGGCTTCCTTCGCCGGAACAGGCGTCTCCGCTGCAGTCGGCGCAGCCGTGGGCACAGGGATGGAATTTGATCCGGTACTGCCGCAGGCTGTCAGGGCAAAGATCAGACAGACCGCAAGCATGAGGCAGATCAGCTTATTCATGTTTGTTCTCCTTTTATGTCCATGAGTCAAACTCTCAGCATTCATACGGTTCCTGTTCCTTCTCTTGTTTCCGCCGCTCCGGAAGCTCTGCTTTTTGGACGAAGCCGGGGATCCTTTGTTCCCCCGCCGGGCTGCCCCGGAAGGGCAGCCCGGCGGGGTTATTTTTGCCTAACATATCTATTATACAAGATGCCGCCGGAGCAGGCAACCGGAAAGTTGAAATTTCACCCGGCGACGGCCGGGAGGCGTCTTCTCCGATATGTTTCCATAGAAGAGAGTCCGTCGAATGGCCAACCGATGGATGGTCCTCGGGATGGACCGCTGAACAGTTTCAGAGGTCCGCGGGGCGTATGCCGCGGACCTCCGTTGTTTTACAGCTGATTCTCCGTACGCTTGATGATCTCGTTCTGCACCGCAGGGGTGAGGAGAGTGAAATAGGTGCTGTACCCCGCCACCCGGACGATGAGCTCCGGATAGTCCCTGGGTTTCTCCTGAGCCTGCTTCAGCACCTTGTTGTCCACTACGTTGAACTGGATGTGCTTTCCGCCGTTCATCAGATAGGTGCGTACCATGCTGACGAATTTCTCCAGATCGGCGTCGCTCTTCATGGCGCTGGGGTGGATCTTCATGTTCAGCAGCGCGGCGTTGAAAGGCGTCTGATCCACCTTCATGGCGCTGGCGAGGGAAGCGAGGGGCCCATGGGTATCCGTTCCCTGAGCGGGACTCATGACGCCGTCGCACAGGGTCTCGCCGGCAAAGCGGCCGTCCGGCGTGGCGCAGGTATAGGCGCCGCCGGGGGCGTGGGCGGTGATGGATACGCCGGTAGGCCTGGGAGGTTCGCCGTAGATGGTGCGGAAGCGCCCGGTGTTTGCCGCCCAGAACCCGTAGAGCTCTGCGGCCAGCTCGTCCGCCAGGGGATCGTTGTTGCCGAATTTCGGCGCGGCGGCACACTTTTCCCGCAGCCATTCATACCCCGCCCAGTCGGCCTCGACGGCTTTGTACAGGGTCTCCATGTCCGCCTCATGCCGATCAAAGATCACCTGCTTCACGGCGGCCAGGGAATTGACCGCATTGATCATGCCGATGGGATTGAACATGGAGGCGTTTTCATAGAACATCTTCCGGTTGAACATGTCCTTCCCGCAGGTGATGCCGTCCCTGGTAAAGGCGGAGTGGACCACGTCCGGGAAGATCTCCCGGGCGACGCGGCAGAGGATGTTGTGCTCCTCGTTGTACAGCCCCATGAAGTAGTCCAGCTGGGTCTTGAAGGCTTCTTTGAACTGTTCAAAATCGGTGAAGTCCTTCATCTCGCCGGTGCGGGGGCCCAGCTGCTCTCCGGTGGAGGTGAGCACCCCGTTGTGCATGGTGATGTCCAGGACCTTCGGTACGATGAACATGCCCAGGGCGTTGATGCGGCTCTTCCCCGGGAGGTTGAGGTCGAGACAGCCGGCCAGAGCGTAATCCCGCGCCTCCTCCAGGGGGATCCCCTGGGCAACCAGCCCGCCGATATAGCTTTTGTCGCTGACGAAGGCGGGCATACCGATGCCGGTGCGCACCAGCTCGGCCGCCTTCATCATCAGGGACTGGGGGGTGGAATCCGCCACCCGGACGGTGATGGTGTATTGGGGCACGCGCACCTGGTTGGCCGCCTCGATGATCAGATAGCTCAGCTCGTTGGTGGCGTCGGTGCCGTCCTTTTTCACCCCGGCGATGACAAAGTTGTGCCAACGGGCCATCCCCGCCCATTTGTCCCGCTGCTGGGCGCCGCCGTTGACGAAATTGAACTGCATGATCTTGATCCGCAGGCATTCCAGCAGCTCCAGCACGTCTTCGTCCGTCAGGGCGCCGGAGTCGATATCTTTCCGGTAATAGGGATACATGAACTGGTCGAAGCGCCCGCCGGGGGTGGTGCCGTGGGCGACCATCATCCAGTAGAAGTAAAAATTCTGCAGGGCGTCCCGGAAGTCCCGGCTGGGATTTTCCGCGATCCAGTGGCAGGTGTCCGCCATGCGCAGGAGCTCCGCCCTGCGGGCGGGATCGGCGGTCTCCGCCGCCTTCGACGCACAGGCGTCCCCGTACCGGTGGTACATCCGCACCATGGCGCTGAGGGCGATGATCACCGCCTTGAGGTACTGGCTCTTGTCGAAGGAATCCGGATCATGATAGGTCAGGGCTTTCAGCTCCGCCTCCGCGTCGTGCAGGGTCTTGCTGATGCCCTCGCCGATGATCTTCTCGTAATCCGGCACGAAAAAGCTCAGGCCGATGCCCATGCCCCAGCCGAAGCCCGCGCCCCCCGCGCCCCGGCCCTTGGTCTTGTCCTTCCAGGGCGGGCAGAGGACGCCGGAGCGGATAAAGGGCCAGAGGTGCCAGTCGTCATAGAACCGGCCCTGCCATTCATAGATCTGACGGCCCTTTCCTTCCCAGAAGCTGTCGTAGCTGCGCAGCTCCGCCCGATCCCTGTCGCTGATGGTGAAGCGGCCCTCCGGGCCCACCATGGTATCCAGATCCTCGTCCTCCCAGAAGGGGCCCCAGACGGAGGCCTCCATGCCGTGGGGAACGGAGGCGACGTTTCCGGCGATGAGCTCGTCTTCGTCGATGTAGATGGTGCGCTTGTCCAGGTAGTTCGCGGTGGCGCAGGCGTTTTTCAGCACGGCGGGCAGTCCCTCGTGCTGTTCCCAGGCTTCGATGAAATAGCGGGCTTTCTCCGCGCAGATGGGATATTTCTCCGTCTTGAGCGCGGCCTTCATTCTGGCGATGCGATCTGTCATGGCGCGGACCTCCGGGTTCGGATTCGGCTGAGCCGTTTCAACTGATATCCGTATCATACCCCAGGGGAGGCCGGGAATCAAGCTGTCCGCGCAGACACGGACACCGTACCGCAGAAGACCGGTTTCAGTCCGGTCCCGACTGCCGGCGGAAGCAGCAGAGGATGTGCTCCGTCTTCAGGTCGTTGCAGAGGAAAAGACCGCTTTTTGATACGTCGTAGACCTTCACGATCTTCTCCAGGCCGGCGCCGTCCTCCACCAGCGCGTCGAAGGCGTCGGGGCATTCCGCCAGACGCTCCGGGTGGAAGGCGAGGGTCTTCTCGTTCTCAAAAATGGCGTTGTACAGGATCTTCGCTTCCACCAGGTCCTGGAAGAAATGGCTGCCGTAGGACAGCTCCGGATTGTATCCGGCTTCGGAATTCGCGATCTCGCAGATGGCGGTGAACTCGCTGATATCGCAGAAGGCGGTGGGGACGCCCAGCTCCGGCGAGGAGGTGCCGATCCTGCCCGGGGCCATGAGCAGCATGGCCTTGCCCTTCCCGCGCATCTTCCCGTTCACGGAGCTCACCGCCTGGGCTACCAGGGGCTTGTCCCGATAGGGCATGCGGTAGTATTTCACCGGGTCCACGTAGACGACGGTATCCAGCCGGGTCGTCCGGGAAAGCCCCATGGCGGAATGACGGCACTCGAAGACGATGGAGCCGGGATCCACGTTCTCCGGCATCTTCGTCTCCTCCTGATCCTGGAACACCTGGAGCGGGCGGCACTGCAGGATGTTGATGACATAGTCCCCATTCTGGGAAAGGTTGATGGTGAATTCCGTGTCCACCGGGTACTGATACTCGTCCCGTATCGTCTGGAGGATGTCCCGCATCTGACGCATGATGACCTCCTTTTCCACGAGCCCCTGGCAGGAGATGAATTCGAACTCCCGCTCCCGGCCCAGCTCCCGGAAGGTCCGCTCCGTCTCATAGTCGTGTTCCAGGAAGAGGCCCTTCAGATAATAGGGCATGAGAGGCTTGATCTCCTTCAGGGTGATCTGCTCCAGCCTGCCCGCGCTGCGGTTGATCACCTCCAGCCGCTGCTGGGAATACTTGCGCTTCTCCGCGCTGTTCCCGGATGCCGAGACCTTCGGCCGGTCCAGGCTCACCAGCCGGGGATAGGAGCCCTCCGCCCGGTCCACCGCCGAGGTCCCCAGGCCCATCACCAGCCGCAGCATCCCCGCCGAGGGATCCAGACTCTCCAGGAAGCGGTACGGGCTGTAGGAATAACCCACCCCCGCGGCGCAGGGCATATAGTAATCCCCGTAGTAGGAGCCGGAGACCCGCTGCACCAGAAGGGCCATCTGCTCGTCCCGGGCCTGCAGGCCCCGTCTGCTCCGGTAGTCCAGGGCGGATCGGCTCATGGTGCTGGCGTACACCGTCCGGACCGCGTCCTCAAATTCCTGCAGCCGCTGCTCCAGGTCCCCGGAGTTGGGGCAGAAGACCGATTCGTATTTCCCGGCGAAGGCGTTCCCGAAGCCGTCCTCCAGGATGGAGCTGGAGCGGACGATGATCGGGTCTTGGCCGTAGTATTCCAGCAGCTTGACGAATTCCTCCTCCATCTCCCGGGAGAATTTCCCGGTGCGCAGCCGCTGGGCAAATTCGTCCGCCAGGGTGAAGAACTCCTCCTCCGATCTCTGGCGGATCCGGAGGTCCCAGAAGCGGTTTTCCACGATGAAGGTGTAAAACACGTCCGAACCGATGAAAAAGGAATCGTGGGGCTCGAAGTTGGCGAAGATATCCGGCCGCCGGTTTTCCACGATCTTCCGGGCCAGGAGCATGCCCGTGGCCTTCCCGCCGATCATCCCGGTCCCCAGCATGCGCTTCTTGATGTTCAGATAGTCCTCCGCCCGGAAGTTCTCCTTGATCATGACCCGAAGGCGCTCGTCCCGGGTCATCATGATGTCGCACATGCGGCCGCACTGCTCCGTCACGTCCATGCCGCTCCGGTGCATGGCCTCCGTCAGGTTGAAGAAGCGGTCCCAGCTGTCCATGTTCCCCCGGTCCGCGCCGGAGGCGTCCTGCTGCAGCAGCTGGTAGAAATGGCTGGCGGCGACGCCGTCCAGGATCGGCTGGAAATCCCCGGTCCCAGGGTCGTACCGGTGGGGGAGGAACATGGTCTCGGAGTAGCGGTTCCAGATCTTGTCCGGACGGACGTAGATGTGCGCCGCGTCCGAATACACGTCCAGGAAGAGCTGGGTGGTGTCCCGGATCTTGGCGATGGCCTGGAAGGAATGCTTCCCGCGGATCAGCGGGAAAAAGGCCACCGTATCCAGGGAAAACAGATAGGGGCAGGTCACCTGGAAGAAGTTCCCCATCATCAGGTCCGTCGCCCAGGCGGTCTGCAGCTCCGAAAGACAGTCGAACACGTAGAAGGCGTCGTAGCCCTCCTGCCGGATGATCTCATGGATCGCGACCGTAAAGGTCTCGAACCGGTGGGAGAGCTCCACGTTCACGATCTTGATCCCCGGCCTTTCCTCAAAAAACGGCGCGTGAGAGGCGAAGCGGATGTAGATCAGATTGCGGCCGTCCCGGATCGCCTGCTCCGCATACGGCTTGACGAAAAGGCTGAAATCCTCCAGACGGTCCACCCGCCAGACCACGTTGTCTCCCAGACGGATATTGTCGAAGCATTTGTCCATCTGCGGGATCCCGGACGAAACTCTGTCAAACGCTGCCATATCGATCTCCTCCTTTTCTGCTCCGGAAAAACAAAAAAGGACAGGGAGCCGCCGAGCGGACTCCCTTGTCCTTAAACGCAGTATAGCACACTCCCGTTCCGTTGTACACAGGTTTCCGGAATTCCGGCGGATATTTTTCCCGGGCAGGGGAGAGGGCCGCGTCCCGGCCCATGGACGCCTTGACCTTCCGGCGGGGGAGGATTTATACTGAAAACAAAAAGGGTGAACGGGGAGGCTTCGGCGGATATGGATATGGCTGAGCGCATCGAAAGGATCAAGAAGCGGGTGGTGGGGGACCGATACCCCATCTGCATCGAGAAATTCCGCATCACCCTGGACATGCGGGAGCATACGAAGAACGACCATGTGATGATCCAGCGGGGCAAGATCCTGAAAGCCTGCGCGGAGCGGATGCCCATCGCCATCGGGGAGGATGAGCTGATCGTCGGCCTCGCTTCCAGCAGGCATATGGGCCTGGAGATCGACCCGGACTACGGCGTCTGGCCCCAGAATGAGATCGACGCCCTGAAGAAGGACGGCTTTCTCGTGGATCCTCAGGACGAGAAGGACCTCCAGGAGCTGAACCGGCGCTATCAGCCGGATACCCTCATCGGCCGGGAGGGGGACGTGTTTTACCAGGAGCCCCGCATCCTGAACATGCTCCGGGCCGGTCTGATCCTGCCTCCCTGGAAGGACAAGGAGCAGGAGCGGGGCGTGGGCGGGGGTTACGCCCAGTCCGGCCTGGGCCTGGGACCCAGCCTGGTGCTGCTCTGCGTGGAGTACGACAAGCTGCTGAAGCACGGCGCGGAGGAGCTGATCCGCCGGGCCCGGGAGGAGCAGGCGAAGGTGCGCTTCCTGGATATGGAGGCCCTGGATAAATACCGCTATTATGATGCGGTGGTGATGGCCTTTGAGGCTATGATCACCCTGGGGGACCGGTACGCCGCCCTGGCTGCGGAAATGGCGGGGAAGGAGCCCGACCCGGAGCGGAAACGGGAGCTGGAGACCATCGCGGAGACCTGCCGACGGGTCCCCAGGAAGCCCGCCCGCACCTTCCGGGAGGCGATCCAGTGCTTCTGGTTCCAGGTACTGTTCCTGAGCCCCAGCACCACCCTTCCCGGCGGCCGCTTCGACCAATACATGTACCCCTATTACAAGGCCGATCTGGAAGCCGGGCGAATCACCCGGGAGGAGGCCCTGGAGCTCATCTGCCTCCTGCGTCTGAAGGACATGGAGCTGAACCGCACCTCCGGCAGCGAGCTGCGGAAGAAGAACTCCGGCATGGCCAAATGGCACAACTATACCATCGGCGGAGTGGACCCCGCCACCGGGGAGGACGCCTCCAACGACCTGACTTATCTGCTCATCGAGGCGGCCATGGTCACGAAGACCCCTCATTTCACCCTGACCCTCCGGGTGCATGAGAAGACCCCGCCGGAGCTGATGCGGAAGGCGCTGGCGTGCGTGAAGCTGGGCCTGGGGATGCCTGCCTTCGTCAGCGATAAGAGCTATATCGCCACCTTCACCTCCCGGGGCTGCCCGGCGGAGTACGCCCGGGACTACGTCATGACCGGCTGTCTGGACGGCAACCTGCCGGGAAAGAGCCGCACCGGCCCGGTGCCCATGGTGACCTTCCCCCTGATCTTCGATATCTTCCGCCGCCGGGGCATCGACAAAAAGACCGGCCTGCGGGTCGCCCCGGACATGGGGGATTTCGCCTCCTGGGAGAGCTACGACGCCCTGTTCGCCGCCCTCAGCGAGGAGATCCGGTATATCCTCGGCCTGGTGTGCGAAAAGAACAACGTGGAGCTGGCCATCACCCAGGAGCTGCTGTTCGATCCCCTGCGCAGCGCGCTGATGTATGAGGGCATCGAATCTGGCAAGGATACCTGGAAGCGGGTCATGCCCTTTGAGAACTGCGCCGTGGTGAACCCCATCGGCATGGTGAATCTGGGGGATTCCCTTGCCGCCATCAAAAAGCTGGTCTTCGACGAGAAGAAGTACACCCTCGCCCAGTTGGAGGCTGCCCTGGACGCGGACTGGGAGGGGTATGAGTCCATGCAGGCGGATTTCCTGGCCGCGCCGAAATACGGCAACGATGTGGACGAGGTGGACAACATCGTGGCGGAGTGCTATAAGCTGCTGTGCGATACGGTGGCGGCCATCCCCAATATCATGGGTCGGCCCACCATCCCCACGGGCATCTCCATCACCTCTCACCAGCCCGGCGGTCAGCTCACCGGCGCCACCCCGGACGGACGCAGGGCGGGGGCCATCCTGGCGGACGGCACCACCTCTCCCATGCACGGCTGCGACAGCTGCGGCCCCACGGCGGTCTTCCGCAGCGCCATGAAGATCGACCAGGATCCCATGCAGGCCACCCTGCTGAACATGAAGTTCCACCCCTCCGCCTTGAAAACGGAGGCCGACCTGGATAAGCTGGGGGCCATGATCAAGGTCTATCTGACAAACGGCGGCAAGCAGGTGCAGTTCAACGTGGTGGACCAGGAGACCCTGAAGGCGGCGCAGGCGGACCCGGAGGCATACCGGGATCTGGTGGTGCGCGTGGCGGGATACAGCACCTATTTCGTCACCCTCTCCCGGGCCATGCAGGACGAGGTCATCGACCGCACCAGTCTGGATCTGGGGTGATCCGGGAGCGGGAGCTCGGAACGGCGGAGGCGGCCTGGCAGCTGCCTCCGCCGGAGCATATCCCGGAATGTTATCGTGTTGCAATAAAAATTCGTTGACAAACAAGAAATACCGTGCTATGCTGAGGCCACCGAAACAGGAGGTGCGTCATGGAACAGAAAACCCTTTCCAAATGGCTGAAGCTGATCCTGCTGGGCATGGGGATCTGCGGTCTGGCGGTCTATCTGATGGTCGTCCCCAGCTTCGGGGACAGTCTCCGCAGCCAGTATCCCGAGTTTGCGGGCCGATATTGGCCCTGGCTCATTTTCATCTGGGTCTCCGGGATCCCCTGCTATGCCGTGCTGGTTTTGGGCTGGCGGATCGCCGCGAACATCGGGCGGGACGCCTCCTTTTCTCTGGAGAACGCCCGTTTCCTGCGCAGCATCGCGGTCCTGGCGGCCCTGGACGCCGCCTACGTTTTCCTGGGCAACCTGGCGATGCTCTTCCTGGATATGAGCCATCCCGGGGTGGTCCTGCTGAGCCTGCTGGTGGTCTTTGCCGGGGCGGCGGTGGCGGTGGCTGCCGGAGCGCTCTCCCATCTGGTGCGGAAGGCCGCCCTGCTGCAGGAAGAGAACGATCTGACGATCTGAGGGGGCGGAGAGATGGAAGGCGAGATCATTTTCAATATCGACGTGATGCTGGCCCGGCGAAAGATGAGCCTCACGGAGCTGTCGGAGAAGGTGGGCATCACCATGGCCAATATGTCCATTCTGAAGACCGGCAAGGCCAAGGCTCTGAAGGTCTCCACCCTGGCAAAGCTCTGCGCCGCCCTGGATTGTCAGCCCGGGGATCTGCTGGAGTACCGGCCCGGAGCAAAGCCGGAGGCAGCGGCGTCATGAAAGCCTGGCGGGAGCTGAACCCGGGCAGGAAGCTTCTGTACCTGACAGCGGTGCTCCTGCCCCTTGTGGGGATCCTCCTGTACGCCCATGTGCACGGCCCCTTCACAACGGACGGGCTCTGGATGCTGTTCTGGGTCCTGCCGGTCTGCGGCCTGCTGCTGGGAGCGGCGAACCTGATCCTGATCTTCTCAGGCCGCCCGCCCCGGGAGAACCGGGGCCTGTGGGACGGTCTCCTGGCCGTATCCCTGGTCCCCGATCTGGGGCTCCTGGGCTTCAGCGCCTTCATCTGTGCGTTGCTCCGGTACGGGCTGCCTGTACCTTCATAGGAATACGGAGAGGAGGATCCGGTCGTGGGCCGCTTTCGTGATCTGGGCAGAAGCACGTTCCTCCTGTACCTGGCGGCGGTGCTCCTGCCCCTCATGGGGTTGTCTCCCTTTCTTTTCCGATGGCTGACCCTTCCGGCATTGCCGGAGGGAGGCGTCATATGGCTGTTCCTGGGGCCGCCGATCCCGGGTTTCCTGCTGGGGACGGCGAATCTGGTCCGGGTTTGTGCCGGCCATCCGCCGAAGGAAAACGCCGTTCTGTGGGATGTGCTGCTCCTTGTTTCCCTTCTGCCGGATCTGGCCCTGTTGGGACTGGACCTGCTGGCTCTGGCCTGGTGGCTTGTCTTCTCCGTCATGGGATAGGGAAGGAAAGGCGCGTCGTGAAGGAGGTATGATCCGATGATCGAACGTTTCCTGACATCCTGTTTCGTGTACCTCTGGCAGCTCCTGTGTCTGGTTCTCCCGGCCGTGCCGATCGCCCTGAGCGTCCTGGCCCTGACCAAAAAGAAGAAGGCGGCCGCCGCTGTCCTCGCCCTTTGCCTGTTCCTGGAGCTGGGGGCCGCGGCATGGATCGCCCGTCATCCCTTCTTCCGCTGCCCGGAGGAATACCGGCCGTATATCTCACCGGAGGAAGAAGCGCGGATCATCGGATACAACAGCGGCCTCTGGTCGGCCCGGATCCCGGTGGTTCCCGTATGCGTCAGCGTTCTGCATGCAAATGAGGAGCGGGTGCATGTCTGGACGCAGTACCTGTTTTTCGGCAGTACGGAGATGGAGATCGGCCTGCCGGGGAGCGCCGACCCGATCCCCGGCCTGATCCGGGCGCTGTCCTGAAAGAATACAATGTGGTCGGCTTTCCATGAATGCAAAGGACCCCACCGGCTGTTTCAACGGCGCCGGTGATTCGGAGGTTTCAGCTCGGAGAATAAGGAGAATGATCATGAGACTGATCGAACCCACGACAGAATACGAAGAACAGATCCGGGAATACCGAAACGCGTTTCTCGCCGGCGGCGATTCCATGGACGGCACCGGGGCCCTCCGGAAATTTGAAGATCCGCATGACTGGATCGCTTATTCGGACAGCTTGAAGGACCCTCGTACCGTTCCCCGGGGGAAGGTCCCGTCCACCCAGTATATGCTGGTGCGGGAAGAGGACGGGAAGATCGTCGGCATGATCCAGATCCGGCATTGCTTCAATCCTTACCTGGAAAAGTACGGGGGCCATATCGGGTATTCCGTCGCGCCGGGTGAACGGCGCAGGGGATATGCGGCGCTGATGCTGAAAATGGTCATGCCGAAATGCAGGGAGCTGGGACTGGATCGGGTGCTGATCACCTGCATCAGCGGCAATGAGGGCAGCAAAAAAACGATCCTGAAGAACGGCGGCGTTTACGAATCCACGGTCCATGAACCCGAGGAAAACATAGATCTGGAGCGGTATTGGATCGATCTCACCGATTGACGATCCCGGGACCGTCCCGGGGGAGAGAGCAAAATAACGGCGTCCCGGTTCAGGCGGCGGGCCTGAAGGATCGGGACGCCATGAAGGAGGGAGACCCATGGGAGATGCTTCGGTCAGAAAAACGCTGATCTTCAACGGATCCCCCCGGAAGCAGGGGGACACCGCCGCCCTGATCCGGGCGCTGACGGAGGGCCTCGCGGGGGAATACCGGGTGGTGGACTGCTACCGGGCGGATATCTCCCCCTGCGTCGACTGCCGGGCCTGCCGCCGGGAGAAGCGCTGCGTCCTGCGGGACGAAATGCAGGAGATCTATCCGTATATCGAGACCTGCGACAGCGTGGTCGTCGCCTCGCCCATCTACTACGCGGAGCTGACGGGGAAGCTGCTGGACGTGGCCAGCCGGTTCCAGGTCTATTATTCCGCCCGGGCCTTCCGGAACGAGGACCCGGGGATCCGACCGAAAAAGGGCGGCGTCATCCTGGCGGGGGGCGGAGACGGGGACCCCAAACGGCCCTATGCCACGGCGAAGATCCTGCTCCGCCAGCTGAACGTCCGGGAGATCTTCCCCCTGGTGTGCAGCCATGGGACGAACGACCTCCCCGCCGGTGAGGACGGGGAGGCGCTTGCAGCCGTATCACGGCTCGCCGGATTTCTGAATGCCTGAAAAAGCGCGCTACAGGGCGTAGGCGATCAGCAGGCGGAGGGTGTTTTCCGCCCCGTCCCGGTGGCTGCGTTCATAGCCGTGGGAGGCATAGACGCCGGCGCCGATCAGGCCGTGGCGCAGGTCATGGCCCGCCTCCAGGGTGGTCTCCACATCGCTTCCGTAATGGGGATAGATGTCCACGGCATAGTCGGCGCCGCTGCGCTTCGCGGCTTCGATCAGCCCCTTTACCACCGGATAGCTGTAGGGGCCTCCGCTGTCCTTGGCACAGATGGAGACCTGCTTTTCCGTGCAGGCCAGCCCGTCGCCCACGCAGCCCATATCCACGGAGATGGCTTCGGTGCAGCCTTCGGGCACATTGCCGCTGCCGCCGTGGCCCACCTCCTCGAATACGGTGATGTGGGCATAGAGGGCCCGCTTCGGGGTTACCTGGTTCTCCCGGATATACCGGGCAAAGCCGAGAAGGATGCCCACACTCAGCTTGTCGTCCAGGAAGCGGGACTTGATATAGCCGGATCTCGTGATCCGCACATTGGGCTCAAAGCATACGAAATCCCCCACGGATATGCCCAGCTTCTCCGTATCCTCCTTGGACTTCACGTCCTCGTCGAGAACGACCTCGCAGGTATCCCAGTCCCGCTTTACGCTGTTGTATTCCCCGTTCACGTGGAGGGAAGCGTTGCACAGCTGGAAGGTGCCCTCATAGACCCCATCGAATTTCGTTGCCACGCGCACGTTCTCCGTCTCGGCGTTGTTGGGATTCATGCCGCCCAGGTTGGTGAGCCGCAGCCGGCCGTTGCCCTTGATCTCCGCCACCATGCCGCCCAGGGTGTCCAGGTGGGCTTCCAGCAGCAGGCCGTCCTGCCGGTCCTCCCCTCCGAAGGAGACCAGCACGCCGCCCTTGTTGGTGAGGTCGGCTTCAAAGCCCAGCTTCCGGAATTCCTCCAGCACCCATGCCGCCGCTTCTTCCGTATAGCCGGTGGGAGAGTCGATGTTCAGAAGGGTCTCGGTTTCCTTCACGAGGAAATCCGTGTATTTCTTCAGGGAAATCTTCTTCATTGCCTTATTTCCTTTCCTTGTGCCGGTTTATAATGCCATTTTAGCACGGGAAAAGCGGAGAGACAAGAGACGCGGGAGCGTTGACCGGAGCCGGATGGACTTTCCCGCGGTTTTGTGCTATCCTGAGAAAAACAAATAAAACTGAGAAAGGAGCAGACGCCATGGTACCCATTACCGAGGAAGAAAGAAACGGGCCGCTTTACAAGTATTTCATGAGGGATATGGTCGAGCCGGATCCCGCCAAGTACGCGCAGACGCAGGAACCCGTCGATTTCCCTGAGGAGGAGAGCGCGCTTCACCTGGACAATCTGTTTGAACCCGGCTACATGCCCGTGGAGCTGGGCTACGGCTATCTCCCCGACGGCTGCGCCATCCTCGCGAACCTGACCGAGTTTCCCGGCGCCACCGTGGAGATGTTCGATTTCTGGTTCGCGTGGCACCCCATCGAATCCATGCGCTACAAGATCTGGAACCGGGATCAGCATTACTACTGCCAGACCATGAATCCGGAGATCGCCCTCAACAAGTCCCTCTCTCTGCGGGAACGCCTGTGGAACACCACCCACGACATCGAGGAAGACTGCAACATGGGCAAGCAGCCCCTGAAGATCAAGTTCTGCAATCCCGCCGACATCGGCTTCAGCAAAGAAAAGCTGGCGAAGTTCGACGGCACCATCGTCTGTTCCGCCGCCGGCAACATGGTGCACTTCTTCCGCCCCACTGCCGGCGGCTGCGAGCTGCGCACCCGCTTCTTCTTCGGCTACAAGGTGGAAAACGGGAAAATGGTCAAGGCCCTGCCCGACGGCATGAAGTTCCCGACCCTCGACCCTGTCAAGGCACTTCTGCACCACAACATCAAGGAATTCACGAACCTGGCGGCCATCCTTCCCGAAGTATACGCCGAGTTCTACGACGAGTTTGTGAACTGAAAAACGTTCTTTGCCGTCGTCAAGCGCCAAGAGCTCTGGAAACTATGTGTTTCCAGAGCTCTTTCCTTGAGGATGGGGCGGGAGGTCACATATCCTCCCCGCCGAAGCCGTTTTACCGGCGCGAACTGGCTTTGCCGGGAGGAGCCGACGGAAAGACGGTTCCATCTGTTATTTCCCATTCAAATATGGTATGATGAGCATGAAGGATGATATCTTTCCATGGGAGGCTCATTTATGACGCTTCAAACACTGCTCGAACAGGAAAAAGAACGGCTGATCTCGGCTCTCAGCGGCGCGGACCCGGTTTCCGCGGTCCGTTCGATGAACGCTGCGCTGGACCGTATCCTGTATGCTTTCAACGACGGGGAGGAAAACCCCAGGGTCAGAGAGGCCGCCGACGGCATGCTGCAGGCGGCAAAGGCGGCCTGCTCCCTGGCGGACTGCGCCGGGGAGACGACGATCTACGGGAGGACGGAATACGGAAAGACCGCCCCCGGCAAGAAAAAGCTGTCCAAAGGGGGGCTCCTGCTCCTTGTCCTGGGGCTCATCGGCGCCGCCAGTACGGTGCTGGGGGCGCAGTTCCTCGCCTCCTCCGCTGCGGGGCTGCCGCCCCGCTGGGTCCTCGCAGGGGTGCCGCTGCTGACCGCGGCAGCGCTGTTCTTCGCGGGGATGCTGCTCAGGCGGGGGAAAGAGACCTCGAAGGAGACGCTCCACGCCGAGACGAAGATCGACGCTTCCCTGGCATACAACCGCCTTCTCTCCGTGATCCTGGTCATAGACAAGCGCCTGGAGGAGGTGCGAAGCGCTGCCCGGCAGGAGGAGAAGGCGCGGCTGCGGGAGCAGGCGTCCGCCCTGGACGGCGCGGAGCTGGAGCTGCTGTCCCGGCTGCTGGAGGATGCTTACGGCAGGCGGGGCGAAGACGAGCTGGCCGAGGAGGAGATCTCCCAGATCCGCTTTTATCTCCACCAAAAGAACGTGGAGGTCGTTGACTGGACTGATGACGCCGTGCAGCAGAGCGGGACTGAGGGAGGCGCGGCGGTCATAAACAGCTCCTGGTTCGATATGATACCGGCTTACTCCGGCGGCACCATCCGCCCCGCCCTGGTGGCCGACGGCAAACTCCTGAAGAAAGGCATGGCTTCCGCCGGGAGAGGATAGAGTATGGAACGCTTTTACGGATTTGACCTGGGGGACGCGGAGAGCGCGGTCACCAGGCTCATAAAGGGAGAGGGCGGCGCCCCGGAGGTGATCCCCGTGCAGGAGGCCGGGAGCTTCATCACCGCCTATGCCATGAAGCGGGACGGCCAGCTGCTGATCGGCGAGGGCGCCTGCTACGAGCCGGAGGTGCTGACCAGGAAGCTGCGGTTCAAGAGCCGGTTCCTGACGGACAGCACGGCGAGGAACGATATAAAGAGCTTCGCCGCGGGCGTGCTGGGCGAGCTGCTCCTTACTGGGAATCTGGTGCGGGGGGACGACCAGTGCTTCTATGTCGGCTGCCCCGCCGGGTGGGACAAGGCGGCCCGCGAGGAATACCGGGGCATCTTTGAGAGCGCGGGCTATCCCCCCCTGAAGATCGTGTCGGAATCCAGGGCCGCTCTGGTGAGTGCCTGCCGCTCCAAGCACCTCCAGGTGGGCTACGATATCCTGTCCAAGCCGGTGCTGGTGGTGGATATCGGGTCTTCCACCACCGATTTCGCCTATATCATGAGCGGCAAAGAGGTGGAGCTGAAAACCGGGGGCGAGGTGGCCCTGGGCGGCGGCATCATGGACGAGATCCTCCTGGAGGAGGCCGTCGACGCCTCCCCGGACCCGGAGAAGATACGCAGGATATTCGAGGAGAACGAGGCCTGGCGCACCTACTGCGAGTTTGCCGCCCGCCGCCTGAAGGAGAAATACTATTCCGACGTGGAGTATTGGGCAAAGGAACCGCTGACTCAGACGGTCAGCATCCGCGCCCAGCGCATCCCCGCCCGGCTGAAGCTGACCATGAATCCGGAGATCGCGGACAAGCTCCTCAACAAGAAGGTGGACCGCCTGGAGGGGAAGTCCTTCCGCCGGGTGTTCACCGACAGCCTGAAGCAGGTGCGCCAGAGCATCACCGACCGGCAGCCGGAGCTCATCTTCATGACCGGCGGCGTGTCCCGCATGGAGGAGCTGCGGCAGTGGTGCCGGGAGGTGTTCCCGGAGGCGGTGGTCATCTGCGGCAGCGAGCCGGAATATTCCGTGGCCAAGGGCCTGGCGGAATGCGGCCTCATCGACGAGGAGCTGCGGGAATTCAAGGCGGAGATCGCCAGGCTGATCGAATCGACGGCGGTGGAGGACGTAGTCAAGGAGCATATCGACGAGCTCTACAAAAGCACGGTGGAGAGCATCGTGGACCCGATCCTGGAAAAGGTCGCCATCCCGGTGGTAGACCGCTGGCGGGACGGCGCCATCGAACGCCTGGAGGAGATCGACGCCATTTTGGAAAAGGAGATCGATACCTATCTCCATTCGGACGAGGGCCGGGAGCTGCTGGGCAAAACCATAGCCT